>ODAI010750786.1_pt1 | contig 23682 bp, 18 predicted proteins | sample 1539321 | NCBI WGS metagenome assembly ODAI01 (sample SAMN02144231, study PRJEB22623) | gut metagenome | biome: sheep rumen | host: Ovis aries | place: New Zealand | reverse complement strand
TAAGCCGAAGGAGTTCTCTTCAGAAGTTCCGCATCAAGTCCTGTCTGGATGGGCTCTGAGAGGTCAACATATCTTCCCTCCATAAAGCCCTGGATACCATGGATCATTCCGTATACTTTTGCGTATCCTCTGTCCTTAGCGGTACGGAAAACTCCTGCAAGGGAGGAATTGATTGCGGCGGTAGGTCCGCCTGACTGTCCTACGATGACATTTCTTTTCTTAGCTTTAGCCATTTTTTCATCCTTTCTGCTGTCTTTGATGATTGTAAGGTCATTTCCGAAAAACGCCCCACTCCTGTAATTATATCAAAACAACTTGAATAAATAACGTAGACATTTTAAGTGATTTTTTATGCAAATCTTATAAAAGCTCATTTCTGTAAGCAAATATGTACTGCTGCATTATTCCGTTGTAGGGGTGGTATTTTTCAAGAGGAAATGTGCCGCCATAATACTTGTCCAGAGCACGCTGTATCCAGACATCTATCGGGAACAGATCGAGTCTGTGAAATCCGAAAAGCGCCGTGCAGTTTGCGACCTTTACACCGACACCTTTTAAGGTCATAAGGGTCTGAAGCAGGCTTTCATCGTCCATTGAAGAAAGAGACTCCGCATCCATGTCGCGGCGGTCAAAAGCCTCAGCAGCGGAGCTTATATATGAAGCCCTGTATCCGAGACCGCAGGAAAGAAGTTCATCGAAAGATAAAGAAGACAGTTCCCGGGGAGTGGGAAAATCAAATACATCCGTTCCCGGGATCCTGCGTCCCACGGATGAACATATCCTTTCAACGCTGGTCTTTATGGCCGGAATGCTTTTTCTTTGTGAGATTATAAATGTGATAAGAGTTTCAAAAGGATCCTGGCATATTATCCTGATGCCGTCTCCGTTTATTGCAGCTTTGATCAGGAATGCATCGTTTTTATCAGGCATGCTCCTTATCCCGGAATAATCAAGCTCCGCATCAAAATATGTACTCCACAGCTTTTTTACATGATCTTCCGTTATGCCCTTTTTCAGACGGGACAATACTTCAATATCTGTCCCTTTCTTTGCGGGGCTTGCCTTAACAAGCATTCCGAAAGCGGGGATCTTGTAGGATTCACCATCGGGTATCCATCTGAAACACTGACCGGACCTTTCGATCCTGCCAAGATCAACTCCTCCCTTTAATTCAATATGAAACTTAAGATCACCCGTCATATCAAAAACCCTTTTTCTTCAGATCTGCAACAAGCTGTACGTAAAATTCCCTGACATCGAATCCCGGGATGTTTTCACGGTTAAGATCTATCATGTCTCCGTGAGATATACCGCGCATTCCGGGGGCTTCGACCATGTGGAACTCCTTACCCCACGGAAAAGAATCGGTGGCTACAAGTCCGTCATTTTTACCGTCAAATATCCCCACATAATGATATGTCATATTAAGGGGAAACCTTCCGCCACGGGCTTTCTTTAAGACAGATCCGTAGCTTTGTATATACACACCCTGAGGATCCTTTATACGCTCATTGAATTCTCTGCATGCGCTTGCGGTAAGATCCCTGCATGCTCCGATAAAATCAGGATTGTAATCGCCAACCTTTCGAAGAGCTGAATTGTAGCCCCCTGCAACGGTCTTTTGTATCTTCTCCGGGATCTTTGTCAAAAGATAATCCGCAAAATCACATCCTCTGTGGGGAGTGTTAATGGTGGTAAGAGAAGCAACGTGCCTTGCGATCTCAGGGTCGCTCATTGCACATCTTGCATCAAGCCCTCCCTTTGAATGGGCGATGATATTGACTTTCTGTGCGCCGGTCACCTTCACTATCTCTTCTATCTTTCTTGCAACCTCTTTGCCGGTTTCGGTAACAGGTGCAGCCGACTGCTGCTCTCCGTAGAATATCCTGCAGCCGTTAGTCATAAGCTCCTTCGGTATCCTGCCCCAGTAATCAAGGTACTTAATATCCCTGAAAAACACCCCGTGAAGGAGCAGTACGGGATATTTTGTTGCACATATCTGCTGCTGCCTTCTTTCCTCGTTAAGCAGGGCCTTGCCGTTTTCAAACATGACCTCTTTGTGAGTGATGTTAAGGATCATAAAAAGTACAATGAGATTTAACGGAAATATCAGCCCGAATAAAATACCGATGATACGGTGCTTTATGCCAAGCTGGATACTTGTAAGATATACACGTATGATACCGATCCAGAAAGTAATGGATAAAAATACGCAGGCTACAACAATATGCGCAAATATCCTTTTCAATGAAGCGGTTATGACAAAGCCGTCACTTAATTGTGAAATCGGAATCCCCTTGTCATTTACCATATGAAATCTGAAAAGCTCGAGAAATGTATAAACGATGGAAATGATAAGAGCTTCAAGAAAAAGTGAAAGCTGGATATTTCCGAACCAAAGCTGCCTTACCCTTCCCTCACGGATATCTTTTCCGTACACATCGGGCCATAACCAGAAGAAAAAACACATGAGGATGCATGCGATCATGACGACGGAATCGAATACCCCCGAAGAAAGCAAAAAGACAGAATTTGTGCACAAAAGGAGCACAAACAGAATAAAAAGATGATAGATTATCCTGGTGATTATATGAAGAGGATTTTTCAAATCATTTCACTTCTTCATAGCGCTGGAATATCTTGTCTTCACCGCAGACATGCTTGGTTCCGTCCGAATCGATGATAACGTAATCTCCTTCACCTATGAATGTTCTTCCCCTTCTGTGACGAATGTAAGGACATACGATGGACCCGTCCTCACGTGTCAGCTGAATGAGGCTTGCAGTAACAAACCACTCTTTAGTGATAACATCACTTAAAAGCTCGAAGCCGTCCTCAAGTCCTTTGCCTTCTTCATACTTGTAAACATCAGCTTCTACGGGAGTTCTTCTGCATCTCATATGAACCTCTTTTCTGCCGCCTGCGCGGCGCATCCTCACTTTTCTCAACTTAGGAGACCGTGATATCTGCTACATTTTCAGTATATCAACAATTACAGATTCCTTCAACTTTCGTGATATAAAACATCCAAAAAGCGTCCGCATTCAGCCCATGCTTTTTTTGACTCAGGGATCGCGGTATATGCCATCTGGAAAACATGGAACATCCCCTCATAGACAGTCAGTCTCACCTTTATTCCCGCATCCCGCGCTTTAGATGCAACAGTCTCAGAATCGGAAAGAAGCATCTCATGGGATCCCACCTGGATGAGCATTGGCGGAAAATCTTCAAAGCTTCCGAATGCAGGTGAAATGTAAGGATCTTTTTTGTCATGATCTCCCGGATATGCATTTATGTATATCAGGCTTTCCCTGCTTCCTCCGTATAAAGGATCCTTGTCATAATTAAAATCATAAGAAGGTCCCGAAGCCGTAAGATCCGTCCACGGACTCATTGCAATGATACCGCCGGGAAGAGGCATGGAATGATCTCTTAAATACATACAAAGCGCAAGGCTCAGTCCGCCTCCAGCACTGTCTCCTGCAACAACGATATTTTCAGGCTTGTATCCTCTGTCAAGAAGCCAGTTGTATGAGAGAAGAGCATCCTCTAAAGCTGCAGGATACGGGTTTTCGGGTGCAACCCTGTAATCCGGGGAAAGAACGCTCATACCGTGACTTATCTCATTATAAAGTCCGGCAAAAACATAATACGCATTTCTTATGGAACCCATATAGCCGCCGCCGTGAAGCTGGAGGATCACATGCAAGGTATCGGGGTTTTCTTTTGATGAAAGAAGCTTCATGGTAAAGCTTCCCATATCAAAATGAGTCATGTTAAAAGGAGCGGGCACAGTCCATGCAGGCTCTGACATTCTCTTTCTAAGTTCTCCGGTCTTGAGACTTTTTCCGAGCATGGACTCATTCGATATATAATTGATCATCTTTGAAAGAACACGACCCGCAGACGATACATTTACTTCTTCATGGGCATCGGGCGCAGTATCCAGAAAAACATCCTGCTGCTCCGGTTCGGAGTTTTCAACGCTTCCTACATTTTCTGTAGGATCATCATCCGGTACGGTAACTTCATGATACTGGGTCTCAAATTTTCTTATCCAGGGGATCCTGATAACAGCCATCAGATATGTAACCTCCTCTTAAGTTCATCCGTAGCACGTCTTCCGCCGAATATTATCATCCCCGCAAAAAGAATGACAGATACCGACACTGCAATGATAACAAGAACTTTTTGTCTGATAACGCCAAATCTTGTAAGGATCATAAGAATAACGCTGCACAGCAGATTAAAGATCTGCAGATTAATATATGACTGCCAGTTCCTTTTATTGATCAACATAAGCAGGATACAGATGACATTGAGCATGATCACACCCGAAGGAAGTGTATAGTCATATGACCATCTGTTGTATCCGGTGTAATAATCTATTCCGATAAGGATAACCACAGCCATGACCGTAAGGAGCAAAGTCTTTGACATATAACCGATACGCCCGGTGGTCAGCATGTAGAATGAGACATTAACATATACAAGGATCAGAGTAATGACTAAGGACCAGTTGAAAATATCAGCTCCCGTATAAAGTGCTATGCACAGTCCCACTATTGCGCATACGGATGCAAAAGCCACAATGCTTCTTACAAACTTTACTTTTTTTGCGGCATTTTCCGCATCGGGATAAATATTTTTTCCTTTTTCCCCGTCATCTTCGAGTATGCATCTGCAAAAGGGGCAGAACTGTGTGTCGTCTTTAATGATCACACCGCATTTTTTACATTCAGCCATAAAAAACTCCGTTCGTTGTAACGCTGCATTTAATTCCGTCTGATGACAGCTGTTTTACAAAATATCTTTCAATGCTGGTATCTTCAAGAACCGTGGAGAAGGTATAGACAAATTCATCTCCGTATGAACAGATGGTTCCCTTTATATACTGACCGATGGACATTGCTATATTGGCGGTAAAGCCTTTGACATATTCACGGTACTCATCCGCGATCTTTATATTTCCGACATTTGTAACCGTTGTGGTATTTGCAGTGGCGGATTTATTGTAAACGATCCTGATTGCAATGTTCTTCAAAAACAGCGGAAATGCCTTAAGAAAAGGATTCACCTGATTTGATACGGAATAACTGAACAGATCCTCGAGATGTTCTTTATTCATCTGGGATCTTAAAGATGCGGAGATCTTATCCGCTATCTCCTTAAAGCTCATCTCCTTTTCTTCGTCAAAAAGCTCGGCTGAGATCACCACAAAGAAATTCCTTGTTGTATATGAATCAAAATAAGGTCTTAAGTTAACAGGCACCGCAACCCTGATGGGGCGCCCCTTTGACCTTCCTTTATAGTATGCGTGATAAATGCTGTAGGCAGTGAGCGCCACCATGTATTCGTTTATGGAAATACCGTATTCATGTGTCACCTTTTTAAGCTCGGCAACAGACATGGAAAGATGCATAAGACCGAACTCACCGCCCGAAAAGTGCTGGCTTTTTACCAGAAATGCTTTCTTTGCCGCAAATCCCTTGGGTTTTGCAGCTTTGTAATTACGCATGAAGCTGTCTTCGTTATTAAGGGATGTCTCGGAACTGAGACCTTCGGAAGTAAACTTTTCGGGATGGGCAAGTCTCAGGTACTGGTATGCAAGCTCCCTGATGAAATTGATACCTCCCATTCCGTCTGTAAGAACATGGAACACCTCAAGATTTATCCTGCATCCGTAGTAAGTGACCCTGAAAAGATATGAATGGTTTCTGTTGGCTCTTATGTATCTGCAGGGAAAACCGGACTCCTCCGCCACTCTCGGCGCCGGTTTCCCGTTTTCTTCAAAATAGTACCAGAACAGTCCCTTTCTCAGTCTTACATTGAAGCCCTCCATCTTCGGAACCAATATATCAAGAGCCTGCTGAAGCAGCTGCTTATCGATCTCTTCTGCCAATGTCACGGATATCCTGTAGACATTAGTCATGTTCTCCCCTGCTATGGAAGGGAACAAAAGAGCGGTATTATCCAGTTTGTACCATCTGATCTTTCTGTCCAAATCCATCACCCTTCCACGATCAGGTATCTTCCGTCGCCTATCTCAAACACTTCATCCGCATCAAGGATATTGCCGGCTTCTTCTTCGCCAAGGTCAACTCCCTCTTCTTCAAAATATTCACGGACTTCTTCAGCACTTGAAACAACAACAGCCATCAGCTCTTCAAGAAACTGTCTTGCTTCTTCCCTGTCAGATGCAACCTCTTCATCAAAAAGACGTTTCTGATCCCTTAAAAAAACATCAAGTACCGCATCATCATACATTTCCATATTCATCCTCCGGTGCTTTACTAAACCCTTAAGTCAGAATTTCTTATATACTGTCTCATGCATATTCTGTAGCTTTCAACAGATACAGCCTTGCACATTTCCTTATATCCTTTTTCGTTGCCGCAAAAAGCATTTACGGAAAAATTCCAGAGATCTTTCATTTTGGCAAGAACGAATTTATCATTTCCGATCCTGCCGCTGTATATATCAAGAAGAGATTCCATATATTCAAGATACTCTTCCCTGGTAACGCCCCTGCCTCCCCTGAACCTTCTTCCAAGTGAAGGATCTGTAAGAATACCGCGCCCCGTCATCACAGCATCCAGATCCGGAAACCTTTTCACAATATCTTCAAGATCACTGACAGTTTTTATATCGCCGTTATAACAGACCAAAGCTCCCTTTTTTTTCAGCTCATCATACATTGCCGAAAAAACATCCATATGCACGGATCCGCCGTAGAACTCATTCCTTGTCCTTGGATGGATGATGAACTGCTTTACGGGATATCTCAGAAATACATCCAGGATATTTTTATATTCATCTTCGGAATAGTATCCTATCCGGGTCTTGACCGTTATATCCGGAAGATCAAAGCCATCGCCTGCAAGCTTTTCAGCGCCTTCAAACAGTCCGTCAAGATATTCGTCAAGAAGATCCGTATTCCTTATAAGTCCCGACCCCTTATTCTTTGCCGTTACAGTTCCTGACGGGCATCCCATGTTGATATTTATCTCATCATAGGAATATCTTTCCTTTAAAAGCTTTATATAAAGCAGGCTCTGATCCGGATCGTTTGAAATGATCTGGGGCACGAGGGTGTAGCCCTTTGAATTATCAGGATCCACATCTTCTTTTTCACGTCCGTTTAATTTAACGGAATCGTTGGTTGAGATAAAAGGGGTAAAATACTTGTCACACCCTCCGAAGATCTTTGCGTGAAGGGATCTCAGGGAAACAGATGTGATGCCTTCCATGGGAGCAAAAAAAATCTGCATGTCACACAGCCCCAAGGGATCTTAATTCCCTGTAAAGATGTGAAACGGGAAGCCCCACAACATTAAAATAATCTCCCTCTATTCCTTCGATATATCTCGAGCAGTACCCCTGAATACCGTAAGCTCCCGCCTTATCCATGGGTTCCCCGGTTTTGATATAATCAGCGATCTCCACATCACTCATGGGAGAAAAATGGACTCTTGTCTGTTCCGTAAAACTTCTTTTTACCGGAGTTTTAAGGCCGCTGACAAGAATGGTAACACCTGAAAAAACATCATGATATCCGCCCTGAAGAGAGGATAACATCTCAAAAGCCTCAGCCTCGGAATGGGGCTTCCCCAGTATCCCTGCGCCGTTTTCCTGATACACAAGGGTATCACAGCCTATGACGCACAGGGTCTCTTTGCCTGCATCCGCGCCTATGTCAAACTTTCCGCTCTCAAGTCCCCTTAGGACAGAAAGTGCTTTTTTTTCCGAGAGTATGGAAACAAGCTTCCTGGGATCTTTTTCAAGAGAGGATTCATCCGCATCGCTTACGCAGACATCATATTTAATTCCTATATTTGCAAGCAGCTCCTTTCTTCTGGGAGATGCAGAGGCAAGTACTATACGCATAACTTTTTTCGTTTCTACTTGGCAGGTTTTGTCTTGGGCACAAATACTCTGCTTTCAGATGGTTTCTTCTTTGCTGCTTTTTTGGCATAAGCCACCGCTTCTTCCATCTGTATCAGCTGGGAATCAACGGCTTTTCTCTGACGAAGACCTTCCTTTACGTAACTGCAGCCTCCGGGAAGAAGGGTATTTGCTCTTCTGTTATCCCGAAGTTCAAGATCAAGAACGTGCCAGAGCTTTGCTTTAAGCGTTTCATCGGTTACGGGGAAAACGATCTCGACTCTTCTGTCTAAGTTCCTTGGCATCCAGTCGGCACTTCCGCAGTATACCTCAGGTGACTCGTCGTTTTTAAACCAGAATATCCTTGCATGCTCAAGGAAGTTACCGGTGATGGATCTGACGGAGATATTTTCACTCACGCCCTTTATTCCGGTCTTAAGACAGCATATACCGCGGACAATGAGTTCGATCTTAACTCCCGCAGATGAGGCTTTATAAAGTGCTTCGATGATATCAGGGTCTGATAAAGAATTCATCTTGGCAACGATCCTTCCACCCTTGCCGTTTTTTACATGCTTTATCTCCCTGCCTATCAGATAAAGGAATCTGTCCTTTAGCCATAAAGGAGCGACTATCAGGCTGTTCCAGGCCTTGGGCTCGGAATAACCGCTGAGCATATTAAATACCGCGGTGGCATCCTCACCTATCTCCTCCTTGCAGGTAAGAAGTCCGATATCCGTATAGATTCTTGCGGTGGAATCGTTATAGTTTCCGGTACCTAAGTGAACATATCTTCTGATGCCTTCGTTCTCGCGTCTTACCACAAGTGTGATCTTTGAATGAGTCTTGAGACCAACAAGACCGTAGATAACGTGACAGCCGGCCTTTTCAAGCATTCTTGCCCATACGATATTATGCTCTTCATCAAAACGGGCCTTAAGCTCAACAAGGACGGTCACCTGCTTTCCGTTATCAGCAGCCTGGGCAAGAGCAGAGATGATGGGGGAATTGCCGCTTACTCTGTAGAGAGTCTGTTTGATGGCAAGGACATCCGGGTCTGAAGCCGCACTGCTTATAAAGTCCACAACAGGTTCAAATGACTGGTAGGGATGCATCATAAGGATGTCCCCTTTTCTTATCTGTGAAAAAATATCGCATCCCTTGGGAAGCTCGGGAACTAAGGCAGGTTCATATGCGGGGCTTCTGAGACTGTCATATCCGGGAAGGGAACTGATCTTAAACAAAACCGTAAGATCTAAGGGACCGTCTATCGTAAAGATCTCGGAGCTGTTTATATCCAGGGCTCTTTCAAGGAAGGACATAAGCCTTTTATCTGCTTTGTTTTCGATCTCAAGTCTTAAGACACGTCCTCTTTTTCTTGCCTTTACGGATTTTTCGATCTCTTTTAAAAGATCCTCTGCCTCGTCCTCATCTATGGTCATATCGCCGTTTCTGGTTATCCTGTAGGGATGGGCACAGACTATGTCATAGTTTAAAAACAGTGATTTCATATTCCGCTCTATCACTTCTTCAAGAAGGATGAAGCGCTTTACACTTCCTCCGGAAGGCAGCATTATCACCCTGGGAAGAACTGAAGGCACCTGGACCGTTGCAAATTCAAGCTCCCCTCCTCCCTCTTTTTTCCTGACCATGGCTCCGATGTTCAGAGATTTGTTTAAGATAAGAGGGAAGGGCCTTGATGAATCCACGGCCATGGGAGTAAGAACGGGATAAACAAGTGTCCTGAAGTATTCGTCAACGAATTTGCACTCGGAGACCGTAAGATCCTCATGACTTTTTACAAGTTCAAGTCCGCTTTTTTTAAGCTCCGGCAAAAGCTCGGTGCGGAGGGACTTATACTGGTCATACACAAGGGTATGAAGATTATCGAGGATAAGGGAAAGCTGTTCGGAGGGTTCAAGTCCCGCAATGTCGGGCTTTGTATATCCTGCCTGCTTCATATCATCAAGGGAACCGACTCTGACCATTACAAATTCATCAAGATTCGATGAAACAATGGCGAGAAATTTCAGTCTCTCAAAAAGAGGTGTGGCTTTATCCCTTGCTTCCTGGAGGATCCTTCTGTCGAATTCTATCCAGGAAAGCTCTCTGTTTGTGTAATATTTCGGATCCCTGTAATTGATTTCTTTTGTTTTCTTTGCTGCCATATTTTTTACCTGCGCGTTTACGAGTTCCTGCCTGCTCTGACTATGATGGGTCTGATGGAATAGATCTCTTCGAAGAAATCCGCCGCTTCAGGGAAGAATGCTTCCTCTAACAAAAATGTCTGGGGCGTATCGACTTTAAGGATCAGTTCCCTGCCGTCAACAGTTGCTTTTATTTCTTTCATCTTCTGCTTATGGCTTCTGTCAAGAGAATTGGCCACTCTGAGTATTGCGGTAAGCTTTGCGATGGTTATATATGAATTCTTATCCAGAAGACCGGCCGTCCCGCCGTAAGCTCCGGGATAAACAAAATCCGAATGATTGAATCTTACGATGTTTGCAACTATTTCTCTTTCTCTGTGGTTAAGACCTATGATCTCGGTAGCCATTATAATGTCATAGCTTCTCTCGCCAATTTCTGTCATGGCGATATATTTTCCGCAGTCGTGAAGGATGGTTGCGATATCAAGATAAAGCCTGTCTCTTTTGGTAAGTCCTCCTGCTTTTCTGACCGAATCGAAGATGGTCCCGCAGATCTGTCTTAAGGTCTCTGCTCTTGACCTTGAACCGTTATATCTCCTGCTTATGTTAAGAGCGCAGGCAATGATATCCTTCTCAAAATCATGTTCACGTTTTATGATCTTTTTCTCTTCGGCAAATTCATAAGCTATACCGTCAGAAAGAGTAACTCCCGGTGCATATATCATCTCGCTCTTCAGTATCCTTGAAAGACTCTTTACAAGAAGACCGGATATTCTAAGGAGCGGTACCTTTTCTTCGGGGACGCCGAAGGCCCTTGCGGTTTCATAGGTCCCTCTTGTGGAAACAGAGTCAAGGAGCTTTTCAAATTCAGCTTTGGAAAGGCATCCCTTTCCTCCGGTCGATCTCATAACGATACAGGAAGAAATATAATCATCCATCACTATCAGGTTTTTTACGCTTCCTGTGATGAAGAGTTTTTTATAAGTAAGAAGCTGGGCTTCTATGAGTTCCTCTTCAAGAAGTCTCATGCGGTAAGGATCCGCTCCAAGGCTTTCAACTCTCTCCCTTATCCTCAAAACTCCCAGCTTAAGGTTCTGAGTGCTTACAAGGGAATCCTCATCAAAAAGGGATATCTGTATGCTTCCGCCGCCGATGTCAAGTATTGCGGCACTGCCGGCTATCGCATTGTAAAAAACATCCCCTGCTCCCGCTATGGATTTATAGTCAAGGAAACGCTGTTCCGAATTTGAAAGAGTCTCGATATGTATTCCTGTCCTGGTCTCGATAAGATCCAGAAGGATATCGGAATTTTCCGTCTCTCTTATGGCGCTTGTTCCGTAAGCCCTGTACTCTTCCACTTTGTAGGATTTCATAACAGCGGAAAAATGGTTAAGGACCTTGCAGAGTTCGTCAACTTTTTCGTTGGAGACTTTTCCGGTGGCATAGGTGTCGGCGCCCAGAGAAAGACCCGTAGCGATACAGTCGATCTCCTTCATGGGTTTCTTGCCGCCGTATTCGAATATCTTCATTGTAAGCTCAAAGCTTCCGACATCAATTGCAGCAAATGTATGAACCATATGGCCTCCGTTAAATGATCAATAGTTTCCAAGTACTCTCAGGTACCTTGCTTCCTCCCGCAGTCCCGTAAGTGCACAGCGAACGGCAGGATCCGAAAGATTACCTTCAAAGTCCAAAAAGAATCTGTACTCCCATTTTCTGCCTTCGATGGGCCTTGATTCTATCTTGGAAATGTTAAGCCCGTTGAAAATAAAATGTCCGAGACAATTGTATAAAGATCCGCTTTCGTGAGGAACCTCAAAGCATATACTGATCTTACCGGCATTTTCCATATAGATCTTCTGACCGGATACGATTATGAATCTCGTTGAATTGTTTTCTGCGGAATTGACTCCCTTTTCAAGTATATCCAGACCGTAGACCTCAGCTGCCAGCGCACTTGCGATGGCCGCCTGGGTCCTGTCGCCTTCATCGGAAACCTTTTTTGCGGCAAAGGCGTTATTGGGCATGGATATCTGTTTCCAGTCATATTTTTCAAGAAATCTTGCCGACTGCATAAGGGACTGGGGATGTGAAAAGACCGTTTTGATATCCGAAACGGAAGAGCCCTTTACCCCCATCAGACAATGCTCTATACTGATGACCTGCTCTGCAACGATATAATTCTCATACTCTGCAAGAAGGTCATAGATCTCACTTACGATACCCGCAGTTGAATTTTCAATGGGAAGGACAGCATAATCCGCGCTGCCCTCGGAAATGGCTGTCATTGCAGCTCTGAAGGTGGGAACATTAATGGAATCAACACCCTCTCCGAAGTATTCCCTCATGGCGATCTGTGAATATGCACCCTTATCTCCCTGGAAAACAACCCTGGGATCGCCCTTTCTGATATCACCGGTGGGAATAAAGGAAACATTGATATGTCTTCCCTTTTCCGTAAGCTTTCTGTACTGAAGCTTACGGCTCATGCTCATAAGGAGACTGAAAAGCTCTCTTGCCCCTTCTTCATTGATATCTCCTTCTACCATGGAGGCAACCTTTGCAAGCTTCTCGTTTTCTCTTTGCTTATCAAGTACAGCCTTGCCGGATGCGATCTTGGAATCTGCCACTTTATCAACGAGTTCCATCCTCTTTACAAAAAGTTCAAGCATTTTCGCATCGCAGTCATCAAGCTTACTTCTTATCTCATCAAGATCCATTTCTTTCTCCGGAAAAATTCATATTTTAACCCATATATTTTACTATTTTTCGGGCCGTTTTACAATGATGCATATGGGCACAGATACTTATTTTAACGCCTTGATATAAAGAAAAATTAATACTAAAATCAAAGTAGTAAAATCAAATTAACTGCATCAGATCTTTATCAATCCGGGCAGGTGAAAAAATGGCTAAAAAGAATACCACAAACAAAAAGAGTATGATAATAGCGATAATCGGAATGGTCATCGCCGTGATCATACTTGTCATAATCACCGTATTTTCCCAGAGAGGCGAAAAGGTATCAGATAACCCCCCGGGGACCATCGGAGCCCACTCCGGAAATATCAACAACGGAGGCATCGTCTGCGAACACGACGGAAGGATATATTTTTCAAATCCCTATGACGGTGGCGCTCTCTACAGCATGAACATTGACGAATCCGACTGCAAAAAGATTTCAACATCCGTTGCATCAAGTATCTGCGCAGCCGGCGATTATCTGTACTATTTTCAGTCGGGAAGTTCAGGGGCAACCGGCCTTGGAGGCGTCAGGGTTCCCGCATCATTCATAAGATGCCATCTTGACGGCAGCAAGGGTTATACCCTCACAAGAAATGTTGTTGTCAGGGCTCAGGTCATAGACAATTACATCTATGCCGAAGGAACTGCCGATGCAACTCACGACGCACCTTATTTTTTCAGAATGAGCATCGCGGGTGGAAAAGAGGATGAGATACTTGCAAAACTTTCCATCAATCCCGCATGTGCAAGAGGCAACACCATATACTACGCAGATACCGACACCAGCAGAAATCTGATGGCATACAACATTCAGACAGGCCGGACATCAACAGTCATCGAGGACAATGTATGGAATCCCGTATTATACGGAGATTATATATACTATATGGCTCCGGGAGACGGATATCAGCTCAGGCGCTATTCTTTTGCCGACCAGTCAATTGAGATCCTTTCAAACGAAAAGATAGAAAGCTTTAATGTATTCGGCGGATATATCTATTACCAGACCTTCGGGGACAACGCCCATCTTGCGTTTATGGATCAAAACGGTGGCAATGTCACAGTGCTTTCAAACGGTAATTACAATTCCATCTCAATGACAGGCGGATATGTGTACTTCAAGGATTTCTGGAATGAGGAAGCTCTCTACCACACCTACCCGGGCAGCACTTCCATAGAACCGGTAACGGCGGCATCTGATGCAGCCCTTGAAAATATCAAAGCAGAAAACGAATCAAAAAATAAAGAGGAGTGATATTACTCCTCTTTTTTATCTGTCACAATTCATCTGCATCACCGGGCCGTAACATATTATTCTTCTATATGATCGATTCCCGTGGACAGTATGGTTGAGATATGGCTGTCTGCAAGGGAATAAAAGATCGTCTTTCCTTCACGCCTTGTCTTTACAAGGTCCTGCGCCTTAAGTCCCTTAAGCTGATGGGATATGGCAGACTGTGTCATGGAAAGAGCGTCGGCTATATCCTGCACGCACAGCTCGCTCTGAAGCAGTGCAATGAGTATCTTCAGTCTTGTATTATCTCCGAACACTTTGAAAAAATCGGCAATGTCATCAAGCTCCTCATCGGGGGGCGTTGCATCATATATTTTTTTTAAGATCTCTTCTGTCATATCAATTCCTTATTATCTTTTTTTGATATCCTTTTTAAGTTTAGTTTGAGGCGGATTATTCCTGCATACCGAAAATTGCAGTGCACAGGTTCATCCCCGCAGGCTGAAGATAACCGCGGTTCCATCAGTCTTTTTTAAACCATCAGAATAAATGCATGTTCCGTCATCGAATATATATATTACTTCCGCATCATATTTTTCGGCAAGTTCCATTCCTTCGGATGCGCCCAGGACGAAGCATGCTGTTGAAAGTGCATCCGATTCAAGGCCGCTTCCCGCAATGACCGTTACGCTTACGGGAAATGGGCCTTCGTACTTTTTGCTTTTAGCTGCGATATCTTCCGGAGTCCAGGCAGGATAACCCGTTTCGGGATCCAGGATATGATGGTACAAAACTCCGTTATATTCAGTATACCTTTCATATATTCCGGATGTGGAGATATAATGCGTCCCTGTAAGATCTATAAGACCGTATATATCTTCACTTCCCTTAAAAGGAGATTTGATCGCTACTTTAAAATGTGAGCCGTCCGGTTTCTCACCGTATGTAAGAACGCTTCCACCTGCGCTTACGACAGCGCAGGAAGCTTCACTTTCCGAAAGTATCCCATGAGCAAGATCAAGAAAAACCCCTTTACCCACGCTTCCAAGATCATATACAGATCTGTCGCCTGATGCTGCAATTACACTCTCTGCAGAAGGAAAAGAAAAACCCGATTCATCTTTAGCCGCAGAGTCGATATTCCAAAGATCTGACAGCATGCCAAGTCTTATGTCAAAAGCGCCGCCGGAATCAAGACTTATCTTGTCACATTTTTCGATGATCTGTCCAAGACCTACATTCCGGCCAAAGATCTCTGCCTGTGAATCCGAAGATCCGTCATATGAAGCAAGAAGCGAATCCGTAAATCTTGAAAGCACCTTACTGTCAAGCTCGTTTCCGGCTTCAAGGATATCCGAAGATAAAGGCCCTCCGCCGTATACGGTCACGTCAAATACCGTATCCATCGCTATCCCGCAGGCTTTATCGGCAGCTTTTACGTTATTTCCCCTGCCGGATGGATCTTCACCTGCTTTTCCGCAACCTGAAACGATCACAAAAAGCAGGGCAGAAAACAAAACATTAAAAAGTATTCTTCCGATCTTCATGCAATACCTTTTACATTACCCTGATATCGGTTATGGCGCACTGGTCACCGGTTATTGCCACGTAAACCTTTGAAGGCATTTCCTTAATGACGGTGACATTACTGATATAAACTCCGAGATTTTCAGTAATGGTCGTGATCCGGTTTCCTTTTTTACGGAAATAGATCTTTACTTCAAATCCCTCTCTGTTAAGCTGTTTCCACTTTTCCCATCCCACGAAATTATCTTCTCTCTTCATGGTAAGGATATTGTCGGCATTTTCTTTGTCCCCTGTGGCCTCTCCGTTTATCTTTATGAGGGCGTATTCCCTGTAGTCTTTGCCGAATACTTTACCGTCTTCGGAACTGAAGATCACAAGATAGGGACAATGCCATACAAGATCGGCAGTGGGAAGGGACTTTGTAAAGAAAATGATCCTTGTACCGTTCTTGAGCAGGCTTGCTTTTGAAAAAGCAGACATATTTTCATCGATCTGAATATTGGGCATGTCGCTTTCAATACGGTCGATAAAGCTTATCTCATCGGATATCCTCTCTATGTCGCCCTCAGCTACGGGAGCTGTGTTTTCCTCAACGGCAATGTCACTTATATGACAGTTCTCACCTGTAAGAGAAAGATATGCATATCTTGAACTGTCGGGAAGAGCCGCAACAAATTCATGCTTTAAGCCGTCTCCTGAAATCACTATCTTTACATGATCCTTATATCTTGACATAAGGATCTCAAATAAAGCATCCTTTTCCCCTTTAAGCACTTCTGCTTTTTCATCATCTGCGTTATCATCAAGGAGCTTGATCTTTCTTGCATTGGTGGAGATAAAATGTCCGTCAAACCATATCTCACCGTATTCAAGATATTTATAGACACTGATGGCTCTTTTATTCTCATGTACTCTTCCGTCAAGGGAATCAAACAAAATAAGGGAAGGCATGCAGAAATTACCGTCTTCATGTCTGCCGGCCCTGCATTTAAGAGAAAGCCTGGTAACAGAACCTGTAATGGGAATTCCCTTGGTAAATGACGATTTATATGTGGTGCATGTGATCTCCTTGTCCATCTCGGAAGAAACCATATCCCCTTTTTCCTGAAGACGGTACTCGGGATCGGAATCAATCATGGATACAAGGATGTCAGCGATGGCGGGATCAAATTTAATGCCGGAACCTTCTATCACTTCTTCTCTTACGATGGACTGCGGAAGCGCATCTCGAAAATAATTGGATGAAGTAAGATGATCATAGGCATCCGCAACGGCGATGATACGTGCAACCAAAGGTATATGTTCACCTCTTAATCCGTAAGGATATCCGGAACCGTCGTAGTTTTCATGATGATAAAGGGCACCCTCTGCAAGGAAGGGTGCATCTTCTATGCCGGATAAGATCTCAGCCCCAAGGATCGTATGCTTTTGAAACTCGCTTTTTTCTTCATCTGTCATATCATCGTATTTTTCGAGAAGATCTTCTTTAATACCTATCTTTCCCGCATCATGAAGAAGCGCTGCACAGTATATCTTTCTGCACTCGGATTCATTTTCTCCGAGTCTTTCTGCGATCATTTCGGAATACTTTGCAACTCTTTCCGAGTGGCCGTTTGTGTAAAGGTCTCTTTCATCGAGAGCCCTTGTGATGCTAAGAGAAAGCTCTTCAAACATCCTGTTGGCACTCTCTTCCCTGCCCCTGATCTTCTCAACTCTCATGCGGTTTTCTTTTTCAACGGAGTTGTTAAGATCTACGAGACTGAGGAGATATACAACGATTGCCACAATTGCAAATGCGATTATTGTAAGGGATACATCCGAAAAATAAATCTGACACAGGGATACTAAAAAAGGAACAAAAGTAAACAGAAGGAGCGATACCCTGATGCCGGTGCTTATTCTCTTATAGTACTGGAGAATGACTGTCATCTGAAGAAAATTGATGATTGAAGGAATTATGAATCCGGCGTTAAAGTTCGCGCCTCTCTGAAATTCATTCATTTCATCTATGAAATAATAATAGCCGGTGAATTGTGAAAGGATGACAAGAAATGCACCCAGCACTACCAGAGCGTTCACAGACTTAAATCTTATAAGCGGCTCTGTCACTTCACCTTCATGCTTAAGGATATCCTCAAGATAAAGATTGATGGAAAACAGAATAAAGATCGTAAGGAAATAAACAAGGAATTCTCCTGTCCTCATCATCTTAAAGCCTAAAGGGGAAGTGTCTCCTGAATAGATCTGCGTCAGTCTGTCAGACAAAAGAAGTACCATGGTCGAAAGCTCGAACATGATAAGGGCTGTCTTTCTTTTTACAGTCAGGAATTTAGAAATGCAGACAAATACCGCATTCATTCCGCAGATACCTGAAAGCACCAGAAGTATATCAAGCTGATGGGCAACCAAAAATTCGTACATATCAAAACCTCGCACAAACGTATTTATTTATGCAGAACAAAATATTCCCTGAGTTTTTCAAGAAGTTCCTCTCGTTTTATATTCTTAAGGAAATAGCCTTCGGGCTTAAGGGAAAGGACCTGCATGACACTTTCCTTGTCACCCTTGCCTGTAAGAAACATTACGGGTATGGAACTTGTCTCAGGATCGCTCCTTAACATCTCAAGGACCTGCGGGCCGCTGGTTACAGGCATTTCGTGATCGAGAAGTATCAGATCCGCTTTGTTTTTCCCGAGAAATTTTATGGCCTGAAGTCCGGAGCTTACCATTGAGACTTTGTAATCATCCTTAAGCCACTCTCTTACAAGACCGAGAAATGAAGCATCATCATCAACCACCAGGATGCTTTTTTTCATCTCTCCGTTTACTACTTTTTCAAGAAGGCCTTTTACGTATTCAACAAATTCATCATTATCCACAGGTCTTTTAAAAGTCCTGCCGATAAGATTACTGTTTACGTTGTCGCAGATAAAACCGATATCCTTGACCTCTCCCACGGGAATGATAAAACTGTCCTCATCGGAAAGCTTATCCTGCAGATAAATGAGTACCGATCTGTCGGGCCTTACAGCTTCATCCATGTAAATGCATATGACCTGCCCCTTCTTCCAGGAGGCATTTATGTCATTTACATTCCAGGGGACAAATTCACAGCCTATTCCCGCTTCCTTACACTTCTTGAGAAGGACACGGATAATGAATGTCTCCTTGGCGCCGATTATCATAAGATTAGTCTTTTCTTCATGCATTTGTTAAGCCCTCGGATTTGATCCTGTTTATAAGTTGCTCCAGCATGGTCCAGTCAAATACTTTAAGAAGTTCCCTGATCTTTTTCATGTTTTCAGCATCTTTATCAGGAAGTTTATAGTCATCAAGCTGATCAAGGATCATGCTTACGGCATCAAAATCCATCTGCGGAATTACTTCATACAAAGCTTCATAGGCTTCCTTAAGCTCAGCATCAGGGATCGCTTCTTTTCCGGATTTGTCGCTGTCACTCTTTATGCGCTGAAGCCTTCCCTTAAATGACCTGTACATATCAAGAAGTGCAGGATTTTCAACTGCGATAAATCCCACATCATTTTTATTACCTGCATTTTCAAGACTCTCCGCAAGAGTTGAAAGCTCCTTGGCGCCGATGATCCTTGCAGAACTTTTAAGGGCATGGACCTTAATGGTGTAGAGTCTTATATCCTGCTCGTTAAATGCTTTTTCAATAACAGCGCTGTTACTGTCAATTGTGGAATAAAACATCTCAAGAGAGTATATAAACGGAGATATTCCGCCTGAGTTTTTAATACCCTCATCTGCATTAATGCCTTCGGTATCCCTGATCCATGAAAGATCTTCGGGGATATCATCAAGATCTTTTACTGCATTTTCGGCAGTAGCTTTCATCATCATCTCTTCCGGAAGGTGTCGCATGATGGTCTTTTCAAGAAGCTTTGAATCAATGGGCTTTGTAAGATAACCCGTGAATCCGTGGGAAAGATAGAATTCCTCTCCGGACGCCGTATTTGCCGTAAGTGCATAAACAGGAAGATCCTTGTCCGTCTTTCTTATCTCGGTAACAGTCTCAACACCGTCCATACCGGGCATCATATGGTCAAGAAGAACAACATTGAATCTGCTGCTCTTAAGCTTTTCAAGGCATTCCTCACCGCTTGATGCCGTTGTGACAAACATCTGTGTGGATTTTAAAAGTCCCTTTATGACATTAAGGTTCATGGGATTATCATCAACAACCAGAATGTCTGCATCGGGCGCGATGAACTCGGGAACATAAGGTCCCTTGGCGATTTCAGTCTCTTCTTTAAATGGACCGATACCGCTTCCTTCCACTATCTTCTGGGGGAATGTAAGGAAGAATTCGGATCCCTTGCCATAGGTACTCTCGCACCAAAGCTTTCCGCCAAGGAGCTGTGCAAATCTTCTTGAAATATCAAGGCCCAGTCCCGTTCCCTGAATGCCTGCATTCTTCTCTTCATCAAGTCTTTCATACGCAGTGAAAAGCTTATCAAGGTCTTCGGGTTTAACACCAATGCCGGTATCCCTGACGGTGATCATGATGCTGCACATATCACCCTCAACCTTCGTAAGCTGTACAACAAGCGTAAAGCCTCCCACATCCGTGTATTTTACGGCGTTGGTAAGAAGGTTAAGGACTATCTGTTTGATCTTGCCATAATCTCCATAGAGCCTTCTTGGAAGCATCTCATCTATCTCAAGATCAAAATAAAGATCCTTCTCCGTGCTCCTTACTCTTATCATGGAAATGATCTGTCTGAGAACATCGGCGGTATCATATTCGGTTTCCACAAGATGCATCTTTCCCGATTCGACCTTCGACATATCAAGAAGATCATTTACAAGACCGAGAAGCGACTCAGATGCATTTTTAATGTCCAGTGCATAGTTAACAACCGACATAAAATATGGCTTGGGAACGTCCGTGGCATCTTCTCTTAAGAGCATCTCATCCATTCCCATGATGGTATTGATGGGAGTTCTTATCTCATGGCTCATATTGGCAAGAAACCTGGTCTTGGCACTGCTTGCTCTCTCCGCTTCATCCCTGGCCGCCCTTATCTGCACATACTGCTTTCTGATGATGGTATTGTGCATAAGCCGCCATACAAAAAGTCCCGCCGCAAGGATAAGAAGTGCCACAATGAAAATCCTTACAATGAGAAGTTCGAGAAGTCTTGGCATCTTCCTTATCTGGAAAACTTCCTGCTGGAGTATCTCTCCTGTCTCATTATCAAGAATATCGATATGCAGATTGTAATTACCGTATTTCAGACCGGTATACTCAAGTTCCGTAAGCTTGCTCCTGCTGACTGTTATTCCGTCATCACCCGCACCGTCAAGATACATATGCACATAAGGATCTGTCATGGAATAATCAAGGATATCGGGGCTTATCTGTATACGCCCTACTCCCGAGGGAATGGTATAAAGACCTTTATCATCGGGAAGTATCTCGTCATTCATAAAAAGAACGGACCCTATGTATATCTTCACTTCAGGAGCGGAATCAAACAGATGATCGATATTGACCATGCCGACACCTGTCCTTCCGGAAAAATACAGATTGCCTTCCTCATCAAGTTCCGAATATGAATTTGCGGTGGGGGTGGTGGGAAGTCCGCTTGATATGGTGAAAAGCCTGTAATCTGTCACCTCATCCGCGATCATGGAATCCACATCCACCATATAAAGTCCGTAGGAAGAAATAACCCATGCTTTTCCGTTGTCGTCAAAATACATGTCGTAATTATTGTTGTACGGGAAGGAAGTGATCCTTGTAATGACTCCGTCCTTTAAATATTCAATGGCATTGGACGTAATGATCCAGACCACTCCCCGCTCTTTGTCGGTTATGATCCTCAAAACCACATCACTTGCAAGACCGTCATCCCTTCCGAGATGACTCACTTCATTTCCCCTGATGACATAGATACCGTCTCCGTCACTGCCTGCATAGATCTCGCCGTCAAGGCCTTCTGCAACCGTAAGAAATACCGGATTGGTGATGACATCAGAAACAGTATTTGTCTGAATGACCTTACCGTCCTTTATGACTGCAAGTCCGGAATTGGTACCGGCAATGATACGTCCGTCACTTGCAGAAACCGCGCATCTTACTTCATTTCCGGGCATTCCGTTTTCGGTGGTAAATGCTTTTATCTCACCAGTTTTGGTAAGGCAGATAAGTCCCTTGTTATCCTTGTAGGTACTTACCCAGAGATTACCCGAATCATCTTTTTTGATACAGCGTACTCTTGTGGTATCGATGTAATCCGTGAGCTCATTTTCTACCCTGTTAATATCCTTATCCACGGCAAAGAGTCCGTTATCCGTACCGATATAGAGAATATCCCCGTAAAGACATGTGGAATTCACCACTTCATTCGGGATCCCGGCAACAAAAGTGATATCACGGAAATTATTTGTGACCACCTTCATGACTCCCTGGGTGGAGGAAGTAAACCACATATTTCCCTGATAATCAGACGTCATCATCTCGATGGAATTTCCAAGAGGGATATTATCGAGAAAATGGAATTTGCCGTTTTCGTCAACGTAGCCTGCAGAGTCGGAGCTTGCAAGCCAGATGCGACCGCAGTCGTTGCTGATCCATCTTATCTTGCCCATGCCTTCTGCAGGGATCTTTTTTAATGATAAAGACCCTGCTCCGAAATCTCCATACCATAAGATCCCGCTGTCTGTGCCGATGTAAACCTTCCCGGTGTCATCTTTGTCAGCAAGTATGGATGTGATCTTATCAATGCCTATATCATCCGAATCCAGCATTTTATCGATCTTATGATCCTTTACGGAAAAAATGTTTCCGTCCTTCGTAAGACCGTAAACGGTTCCGGAAGCATCCGATGAAAGATGTGTGATGGTCTGATGATTTAATACGGAGTCATCTATAACCACAAGATCCGAGCGTGTGTTAACATAGCACAATCCCGCTGTGGTCCCCACATAAACACAGCCCTCAGAGTCTTCCGCAAACACTCTTATGGACGAAGAAGGCAGACCGTCCTTATATGTATAACGGGTATACTTACTCCCGTCAGTTATCACTATACCGTCATCATTGGTCCCGACCCATATCCTGCCTTTGCTGTCTTCAAAAAGACCGCGGGCATTTGCCATTCCTTCCGAAGGATCGAGCTTTTCAAAAACAGTTCCGTTATAACGGAATACACCGCTGTATCCTCCTACCCAAACATAACCGTCGCTTGCTCCGAGAACGAAGTTTGAATCGGAAGTGGGAAGACCGTTTGTGGCATCATATAAAACCGTGCTGTAACCGGCCCCTTCTATCTGGCCGGAAGCCGCATATCCGCCCCCTGCTTTGCCATGAAGATCAGGTATTGCCGGATCTTCTTTACCGGTTTCCGAAGCCGCATGCGTCTGCGCAGGAATCGCAAGACACAGCAGGGCAAGAAGAGTTGATGCTATTATTTTTTTCAGATTCTTATTCATCAAATGATACTCCGTCACAGATTCTGATTGTATTTCTTTAATACGGCTTTGACCTCGGGAAGTGAATCCATGAATACTTCAACAACCTTAGGATCAAAAGCTTTTCCGGCGCCGTCAGTAAGGATTTCCAGAGCCTTCTCAAGAGGAAAAGCCGGTTTATATACACGGGGTGATGTAAGGGCATCGAAAACATCCGCAACAGCCATTATCCTGGCAGAAAGAGGAATGACCTCTCCGTGAAGTCCTTCGGGATAACCCTTGCCGTCCCATCTCTCATGGTGATAGGCAGCCATGTTCCTTGCTTCCTTCAGATAGTTCTCGCCCCGGACAGTGCTTATGGCATTCTCAAGAATCTTCTTTCCCGCCGTTGTATGTGTCTTCATGATCTCGTATTCTTCGTCAGTAAGCTTACCCGGCTTATTGAGGACAGCATCGGGGATATTGATCTTACCAACATCGTGAAGAGGTGCACTCATGACAGCATCAGACTTGAACTTGGGCGCCAGTTTTTCAGAGTAATATCCTTTTCTTTCAAGTCCGTCAAGAATGATTTTTACATAGGCTGCCGTCTTCTGTACATGGGCACCTGTATCTGAGTCCCTGCTTTCAACCATATCCGCCATGGTAATGATAAGACCGCTCTGCATCTTGGCAGTGCCCTCTGCAAATCTTCTTACATCCCTG
>ODAI011825863.1_pt1 | contig 23687 bp, 19 predicted proteins | sample 1539321 | NCBI WGS metagenome assembly ODAI01 (sample SAMN02144231, study PRJEB22623) | gut metagenome | biome: sheep rumen | host: Ovis aries | place: New Zealand | reverse complement strand
TTTCTTGCCGAGATTTTGAGGCATAGTTCATGACTACGTATCATCTCTGCCTCTACGTTGCGCATACGAGGGTCGCTCTTGCGTCCTGTTCCCGTGGCATCTATGGTGTCAAACATATTATTATCCATGCTATTATCACAAAACTTATTAATTCTTGGGTACAAAAGTAATAAATTTGCAGTAAATTTGGTATTTTTGCAGGGAAAAAATGAGAAATGAGGAATGAGAAATGATTTAGGAGAATCACTTCAGTACATGATTCATCACGCTTCTACATTAAAAAAGTTCACCAACAGGCGAACCGTTTTCCTTTTTCTCTTTATTAGTGATACGATAAATTTTAATTAAACCTCATATATCCCTTTGTTAATAAGGGTTTCAGAGCGGTCTTTGATTTTTTGATTTGAAAATGACAGAGTAATTTTGCAGTCCCAAAACTGCATAATTATGAATGTCGGTAGCTATATCTTCTCCCAAGTCGTGGATTATATACCTCGTTATCAGTTCGACAAACTTGTTGCCAAGTATCATGGGAACTGGCATTCGAAGGACCTGACCTGCTATAACCAGCTGTTGCATCTGCTGTTCGGCCAGATTACAGGCTGTGGCTCCCTGCGCGATATATGTCTGTGTCTTGAAGCGCACAAGCCCATTCTCTATCATCTCGGCTTTCGGAACACTGTCACCCAGCCATCGCTCTCCCGTGCCAACGAGAACCGAGACTATCGTATCTACGAGGGACTTGGCACGTATCTCATCAGTATCGTCAGACCTCTGTACTCGAAGACTGCCATACCTGAGATAACGGTGGATAACGTCCTGTATGCTCTGGACTCCACCACCATATCCACCAGCATCAAACTGGCCACATGGGCTTTGGGGAAATACAGCAAGGGAGGCGTGAAGATGCATACATTGCTTGACCTTCGCGGGAGCATTCCAGCTAACATCCACATTACGCATGGCAGATGGCACGACAGCAATGAGTTGGATATCATTGAACCTGAGCCTTATGCCTTCTACATGATGGACAAGGCGTATGTCGATTTCGATGCCCTGTTCCGATTCCATCTGGCTGGCGCCTATTGGGTGACTAGGCCGAAGGAGAACATGAAATATGAAATCCTCGGCCACAGGGGCTTGTCGGATGCAGACAGAAAGGCTGGTGTCACAGGTGACTTCACCATCCGTCTCACCACCAAGTCGGTTGCGCTCTATCCTGAGCCGATACGGGCTGTCTGCGTCTATGATGAAGAAGCTGGAGAAACTGGAGAAGAAATCGTGTTCATCACAAATAACTTCGACATCAGCGCCTCTGAGGTTTCCTGCTTATATAGACATAGGTGGGACATCGAAGTTTTCTTTTATGACAAGTTTATCTTTATGCAAAGTAGCCATAGAATACAATTTGCAACCTGTTGAAAATAAAGTGCTTGCAAAATCACTTCACATAAATACTTATCATAACGATATTGCCTTAACAAGCAAAAATAGCGCTAAAACGCTTAAAAGAAGGCTTTTCTATACCCGTTTGTACGTACATTTAGATGGAATGACGTAATTGCTACCAAATTATTATGTAAAGCTGAAACGAGAAGTAGAAACGTAACGTCCTGATAATCAGATATGCATTTACTATCACTTCTCATAACAATAAACTTGTCATAAAAGAAGTTATGAAAAGCTTCTCATAAGCTTTTCAAATGGGTCAAGCAGAATATCGTAGTGAAGACCCTGTGGGGGTATTCAGAGAATGCTGTGCGGACTCATCTTTGGGTGGCAGTCATCGCCTATCTGATTATCGCCAGAATCAAGGCGAACTATAAAAGCCCATACTCCATCACCGAGGTGGCAACACTGATTAGGATCTCAGCTTTGGAGAAAGTCTCACTGGGAGAACTCATCACCAAGCCACGCGACTCTGTCAATCTCAATCAATCTGTCAAAGAACTCTCTCTATTTTGAATATTTATACCTAACGCGATTTTATCGCATCAGTAGTAATTAACAATTCGATTTTGTAAAGGAATCGAACCTAATTTGCACGATTAGGTTAGAGAACACCCGTATTTTTTCCCCAATTTTTCCCCGAAATTTGGGAATTTTCGGGGAAAAAAGCATAAAAAAACCGCTAATCCATTATGAATCAGCGGCCAAATTTTATTAGGGTGGTCGAGGTGACAGGACTCGAACCTGCGACAGCCTGGTCCCAAACCAGGAACGCTACCAACTGCGCTACACCTCGAATTTTCTCTAAGCGGGTGCAAAGGTACGAAATAAAAATGAGAAAATAAAAAAATGAAAGAATGAAATATGCCAATTTAACATTCTTTCATTCTTTCATTCTTTCATTACTTGATGATTCCCTGCTCTACGAAGATCTTCTTCAGGATAACGACAGAACGGTCGACCTGCTCCTTCGTGTGGGTAGCCATCAGAGCATAGCGTACGAGGGTATCCTGAGGTGCGCATGCTGGCGGGATGACGGGATTGATGAATACTCCAGCCTTGAAGGCGAGGGCCGTAACGAGGAACGTCTTGATGTCGTCGCGCACATAGAGGGGGATGATGGGGCTCTCGGTCTCACCGATCTCGAAGCCTTCCTCACGGAAACGCTTCAGGGCATACTTGGTGACATCCCAGAGTGCTTGTATGCGCTGGGGCTCGTTCTGAATGATATGCAGGGCCTCCATTGCTGCGGCTGTGGCAGCAGGCGTGTTGGATGCCGAGAAGATATACGAGCGTGCGTTGTGGCGCAGGAAGTTGATGGTGTCCCAGTCGGAGGCGATGAATCCACCGATGGATGCGAGTGACTTCGAGAAGGTTCCCATAATGAGGTCTACCTCGTCGGTCAGTCCGAAATGATCGCACACACCCCTACCCTGACGTCCGAATACACCGATGCCATGGGCTTCGTCGACCATGATCGAGCAGTTGTACTTGTGCTTCAGCTCTACGATCTCGGGCAGCTTGGCCAAGTCGCCTTCCATCGAGAACACACCATCGACCACGATGAGCTTGATGGCCTCGTAGGGCAGATTCTTCAGCACTCGCTCAAGATCCTCCATATCGTTGTGCTTGTAATGGAGCTGCTTGGCAAACGAAAGACGACGACCGTCCACAATAGAAGCATGGTCACGATCGTCGCAGATGATGTAGTCGTCTTTGCCACAGATAACGGCAAGCACACCCTGATTGACTGAGAATCCGGTAGAGAAGCACAGCGCTTCGTCCTTGTGAACGAATTCTGCAAGCTCCTTTTCCAGCTTCACGTGCAGGTCGAGCGTTCCGTTGAGGAATCGGCTGCCGGCACAACCAGAACCATACTTATCGAGCGCAGCCTTAGCTGCATCGATGATACGCTGGTCGCCCGTGAGTCCTGTGTAAGCATTCGAGCCGAACATCAACACTTTGTGACCTTCCATTTCCACCTCCGTGCCCTGTTTACCTTCGATGGCACGGAAATAGGGATATACGTCAGCCTCCATATACTTCTGTGGCTCACGATAACTTTTGTATTTCTCTTGTAATTGTCCCATTCTGACTGATAGGTTTTCTTTTCTTTTTATTTCAGGCTGCAAAGTTACACATTTTTTATCAATTCGTGCAAGTTTTTATTAATAAATGTATGTATTTTGTGAATTTATTATTTAAAATACTCTTTTTTTCAGCATTTTTTTGTATTTTTGCACATGTAATATGATAGAAAAGAAGAAAATTACATTCATATTGAACCCAATATCGGGTACGCACTCGAAGGATGAGATACCTGGCTTGATTGACAGCACTCTCGACAAGGAGCGCTTCGAGGCAGAAATCGTGTTCACGGAATATGCCGGACATGCCGCCGAGATTGCCCATGATCGTGCCGAGGCGGGCACAGACATCGTGGTGGCGGTGGGTGGCGACGGCACGGTGAACGAAGTAGCCCGATCGCTCGTTCACACGCAGACCGCCCTCGGCATCATCCCATGCGGATCGGGTAACGGCCTGGCGCGTCATCTCTGTCTACCGCTCGACGTGAAGAAGGCTCTGAGAATCATCAACAAGGCAAAGATCGAGGACTTCGATTACGGCATCATCAACGACATGCCATTTTTCTGCACCTGCGGCGTAGGCTTCGATGCCTTCATATCGCTGAAGTTTGCTGAGGCTGGCAAGCGCGGACCGATCACTTACGTGGAGAACGTGCTGAAAGAGGGACTGAGCTATAAACCAGAGACTTACGAGGTAGAGGATGAGACGGGGGCAAAGAAGTACAAGGCATTCCTGATAGCCTGTGCCAACGCGTCGCAGTACGGCAACAATGCCTACATCGCCCCTGGTGCCACTATGAAGGACGGCGAGATGGACGTGATCGTGATGGAGCCATTCGATGTGCTCGACGCGCCGCAGATTGCAGCCGACCTCTTTATGAAGACACTGGGCAACAACTCGAAGATCAAGACGTTCCGAACGAAGCATCTGCACATCCACCGCAATCAGGAGGGTGCCATACATTTCGACGGCGACCCGATCATGACAGGCACTGACATCGATGTGCACATCGAGCACAACGGCATCCGCATCGTAACCAATCCTGAGGCCATCGAGGACGAGGCGCAGCCTAACTTCCTGTTGAATGCCTTCAGCGACCTCTTTAATAATATAAATAATGTACGTGAGGACATCGAGAAGCGCGGCAAGCGTATTCAGCGGGTGAACAAGGTGCTGCTGAGGAAGCTGACGAAGTTATAGGTATTTTCGAGGAGTGAGGAGTGAGGAGTGAGGAGTGTGGAGTGTGGAGTGAGGAGTGTGGAGTGAGGAGTGTGGAGTGAGGAGTGAGGAGTGAGGATATAAAAAAGGCTGAAGAATTTCATCTTCAGCCTTCTTTTTGCTTTCGAGAGGTGCCTAGCAGATTCGAACTGCTGTAGACGGTTTTGCAGACCGTTGACTAAGCCACTCATCCAAGGCACCGTTTCAGCGAATAGAGAGCGATACTCGTATCAGCTCTTTTGAGCGTACCTCATTCGAAATGCGGGTGCAAAGGTAGTCATTATTTTCGACACTGCCAAATGTTTTCGTGATTTTTTTGTTTCTTCTTGCAATTTTTCGCCAATGCACAGCCTTTGCATGCTTCATTGACATCGGTCAGTGCCCGATATACACGATAAGCTGCATAGCTCACGGCGGCAACAAGAACAGCTACAACAATCCACGTCTGCCACATGGCTGCCAACACTACGCCTCCTCTGAGAAGAGATCGCCGATCTCAGCAATTTCATCCTCATCAAACCACTTCGAAAGGCGCTTCTTGGCCTGTTCCACGATTCCAGGATCGATGCCCGTCCACACCTTCTTCAGCACATAGAGCAGCACGGCGAGGTCGTCGGTCAGTCCGGCAATGGGAATGGCATCGGGAATCACATCGAGCGGGCTAATCATATAGCCCAGAGCACCGATAATGATGGCCTTGTCGCTCTTGCTTACCTTGTCGCTCTGCAATGTATAGTAAAGTATCAGCGCTGCATATACCAGCTTGGCACCGGCTCGCTTGGCGATACGTGCAAGTTTCTCAGCAAACTCTTTCTTCGAGAACTTGCCTGAATAATTCATAAAATCGGGTAATTCCATAAGTTCATTCTTTTGGGTTAAGTATTATTTGTTTATCCTGATGATTCTGATACCAGTGTGAGAGGGATGCTTCTGCAGATACTGCGCCAGCGTCATAGGCTCAATGACGACCTTCTTGTGGAGCATCGATGCGTTAAGCAGGTGGAGCCCATCGCTCTGCCACACAGCCAGTCCGAGGTGGGCAATGTCGAGCCCTTTCTTCTTACAGGTGATGGCGATGATATCGCCGTCGCGCACAGCCTTCTTCAGCAAGGCGCTGTTGGAAACGAGCCCTTTGGGGATGTAGCGAAACTTGCCACCCGACACCTTCTGCTCCATGCGACGGATATCGCTGACATATTCAGGGTGCTCGCGCAGGGCCTTGTAGCTATTAGGATGCGTGCTCATATAGTCGACCTTCACCGTCTGAACGGCCTTGAACGGCGGATTAGGAGCCTGGATTTCCTTGACGATACCCTTGGCCGTGTTAGCCGTGATCCACTCCGTGAAGTAATGGATGCGGTTGGTGTAGCTATCGGCTTTGCCTTCACGATAGCGCATATCCCTGAGCGCATCGAGGTAGGCTTGCCACGTGAATTGACGGCGATAGGCACAGAGTGTCAGGGCTGTAACATTCTCGACCAGCGTGGTGCAGTCGAGCTCGCGGGTGTTGACGATGAGCCGTTCAGAACTGAACTTCTCGAGCGTGTAGGCCACATAGGGCACACCCAGGAACTGACGTGCAAAGAACAGTGGAACGTTGGCTGCAGCAGGTTGCTGGCGTACCTTGCTGAGCAGCTGGCAAATCTTCACACTATCAGTAGGCAGGGCACTGACGGCACCCCTACCATTCCATGTGGCTGCACCTACACAGAGGCACATCCACCACCCTATCATTAATAATAACAACCTATTCAAATCTGTAATCAGAATTTGCCTAATATACGATCCATCACCCAGTTGACCGGTGTAGCTGAGACACTGGTACAGGTGCACACCGACAGACCTTGCAGATGCTCTATGACATTCTTAATGAGCGGATACTGCACGTAAGGGGGATTGGGCACGGTGATGCTCTCATCGCCCTCGCTGGTCTGCAGGCGTATAGGATTATAATCGAACACAGAGAAGCTGACCATCCCTTCAGTGCCAATGATCTCGATACAGTCTTCGCGGGCACTCTCGTGGGCCACGTAGCACCAAGAGCCGCTGCCAGGCAGTCCGTTCTCGAAACGGAAGCAGGCACTCACGGAATCCTCTGCCTCGTAGTAGCCGCCACGATTGGCACAGATGCCTCGGGCTTCGAGGATAACACCGAACATATCCTGCAACAGGTCGAGCTGATGAGGGGCCATATCGTAGAAATAGCCGCCTCCAGCGATATCAGGCTGCAGTCGCCAAGCCAGGGGCGTACCGTTTCTGACGGCCTCGGCATCGGCAGGGCGCAAAGGCTCTGTATAACGTATCTGGACATTGAGAATCTTGCCTATCCGACCGCTGTTGACGATATCCTTTACCTTTTGGAAATAAGGCAGATAACGACGATAATAAGCCACGAAACAAGGGATGCCCGTCTGCTCAGAGATGCGGTTGATGCGGGCACAATCCTCATAGCTAGCCGCCAGCGGCTTCTCCACATAGACGGGTTTGCCAGCTTTCATGGCCATGATGGCGTAAGTGGCATGACTGGCAGGCGGGGTAGCCACATAGACTGCATTCACGTCAGGATCATCAATCAACTCCTGAGCATCAGTATACCACTTACGGATGCCGTGCTCGATGGCATAGGTGCGCGCACGCTGCTCAGTACGGCTCATTACCGCCTCAACACTCGAGCCATTGACCTCGCTGAAAGCTGGTCCGCTCTTGCGTTCTGTCACGTCGCCGCAACCTATAAATCCCCACTTTAATTGCTTCATACCATAAAATTTTGGTGCAAAGATACGAAAAATCGGGGGGAGAACAAAAAGATTCATTCTTTTTTTATATCTTTGCACACGAAAAATCAATCAGAGATGGAAAAAGAAGATAAAGACATACTCCAGAAGATACGCAGCAGCCGTGCGTGCATACGCGACGGATATCGTATGTTTACAGAGAATTTCAGACGGATATTTCGTCATACATGGATATGGGCCATCGGCTTTGCCGCGCTGTCGGCTGTAGCCTCTGCCCTACCCGTTCTTGTATCGCCGGCCCTGACTTTAGCAGGTTTGCTGATTGAGGTCGTGGCCGTCGTGGTGTTCTTGTGGCTGGCCAACAGACAGCTCCATAAGTGTGGCTTCTTCGAGACAACGCAGAAGGTAGGCTTCAAGGCATGGATACGCCATCTGGGCATGTTGTTGCTGATCATAATCGTGTGTCTCGTCATCGTATCGATACTCATACTGTTCACCTCGTTACCCTCAGTCATTATGATGGCTGCCAACTGGGAATCGCAGATGGGTGTGATCAACGGTGATCCTCAAGGAATGCCTGAATTCGTGATGTGGCTCTCGATCGGCGCCTTCCTGATAGCGGGTTTCCTAAGAGCCTACGTGTGGCTGACCGTCCTCAGCCCGCTCTATCTGGCTAAGGTATCCATAGCCTTACAAGAGAAAGAACGCGAAGAATTCAACCAGAAATCAATTAAGAAAAATAATGAAGAAAAGGCTATTGTTTATAGATCGTGACGGAACGCTCATCGAAGAGCCAGCCGACGAGCAGATTGACAGCTTTGAGAAGTTGAAATTCGTGAAAGGCGTGTTCCGTAATCTTGCCTTCATCCGCGAGAAGCTCGACTTCAAACTTGTCATGGTGAGCAATCAGGACGGGCTGGGTACAGACGCATTTCCAGAAGACACCTTTTGGCCAGTCCACGACTTCATCCTGCAGACACTGGAGGGTGAAGGCATCACATTCGACGAGATACTCATCGACCCTCACTTTCCCGAGGACAACGCACCCACGAGGAAGCCAAACACAGGGCTTGTGGAGAAATACATGAACGATACAGAAACATATGACATTGCCAACTCATACGTTATCGGTGACCGCGAGACAGACAGAAGCTTTGCTCGAAACATCGGCTGCAAATCACTGATTCTGAGCGACGAAGGCATGTCATGGAATAAGATTACAGAACTACTCTTCGCTGGAGAAAGGATTGCTGAGGTGAGCCGTAAGACCAAGGAAACAGACATACACATCAAGGTGAATCTCGATGGCACAGGCAAGTGCGACATCAGCACGGGGTTGGGATTCTTCGACCACATGTTGGAGCAGATCGGAAAGCATGGCATGATGGATCTTATGATTCACACGAAGGGAGATCTCGAAGTCGACGAGCACCATACGATTGAGGATACGGCCATCGCTTTAGGTGAGTGTTTCTTGAAGGCTTTGGGCGATAAGCGCGGCATAGAGCGCTACGGATACTGCCTGCCAATGGACGACTGCCTTTGCAGCGTGGCGCTCGACTTTGGAGGCCGTCCCTGGCTGGTGTGGGACGCAGAGTTCAAGCGTGAGAAAATCGGGGAGATGCCCACCGAAATGTTCTTACACTTCTTCAAGAGCCTCAGCGATGCTTCGAAGATGAATCTGAACATCAAGACCGAGGGGCATAACGAGCACCATAAGATAGAAGGAATCTTCAAGGCACTGGCCCGTTCGCTGAAAATGGCTGTGCGCCGTGATATCTATCATTATGAGCTGCCTTCAACGAAGGGAATGCTTTAATTGGGCTAAAATTTGGCAGAATCGAAAACTTTTCGTACCTTTGCAGCCCAATTTATATATAATAAGGTATAAGGATAAGAGATGATTACAGTTACAAACCTGCAAATACAGTTTGGAAAGAAGGTTCTCTACAAGGATGTGAACCTAAAGTTTACCAGTGGAAATATCTATGGCATCATCGGAGCTAATGGTGCGGGCAAGTCAACCCTGCTGCGCGCTATCAGCGGAGAGCTAGAACCCAATAAGGGATCGGTAGAGATGCAACCAGGCGAGCGACTGAGTGTGCTCGAGCAGGACCACTTCAAATACGACGCCTTCACGGTGATGGATACCGTGCTGATGGGTCATAAGCCCATGTGGGACAATATGAAGGAGCGCGAGGCACTCTATTCAAAACCCGAGATGACAGAGGAAGACGGCAATCGTGCCGCTGAACTCGAGATGGCCTTTGCTGAGATGAACGGCTACGAGGCAGAGAGCGAGGCAGCCCAACTGTTGCAGAACCTCGGCGTTCAGGAGTCGCAGCACTATAAGCAGATGTCGGACATCTCAAACAATGAGAAGGTGCGCGTGATGCTGGCAAAGGCACTCTTCGGCCAACCAGACAACCTGCTGCTCGACGAGCCTACCAATGACCTCGACCTCGACACCGTGCAATGGCTCGAGGAATACCTTTCAAATCTGGAGCAGTGCGTGCTGGTAGTCAGCCACGACCGTCACTTCCTCGATGCCGTCTCAACACAGACCGTCGATATCGACTTCGGCAAGGTAACGCTGTTCTCAGGTAACTACTCATTTTGGTACGAGAGTTCGCAGTTAGCTCTGCGCCAAGCTCAGAACCAGAAATTGAAGGCTGAGGAGAAGAAGAAGCAGCTGGAAGAGTTTATCCGCCGATTCTCTGCCAACGTGGCAAAATCTAAGCAGACCACTTCACGAAAGAAGATGCTGGAGAAGTTGAACGTAGAGGAGATCACGCCATCTACACGCAAATATCCTGGTATCATCTTCTCGATGGAGCGCGAGCCTGGTACTCAGATTCTCGAGGTAGAAGGCCTGAAGGCAGTAGATGCTGACGGAACGGTGCTCTTTGATAATGTAAGCTTCACCATCGAGAAAGGTCAGAAGACCGTATTCCTCTCGCATAATCCCAAGGCGATGACCGCTCTCTTCGAGATCATCAATGGCAACCGCGAGGCTCAGGCTGGTACATACAAGTGGGGTGTCACCATCACCACAGCCTATCTGCCACTCGACAATACAGAGTTCTTCCAAAGCGAGATGAATCTCGTGGACTGGCTCTCACAATGGGGACCAGGCAACGAAGTAACAATGAAGTCGTTCCTCGGCCGAATGCTCTTCAAAGAAGAAGATGTGTTGAAGCATGTGAACGTGCTGTCAGGAGGTGAGAAGATGCGTTGCATGATTGCACGTATGCAGTTGAAGAACGCCAACTGCCTGATTCTCGACACCCCAACCAACCACCTTGACCTCGAGAGTATCCAGGCCTTCAACAATAACCTGATACAATTCAAGGGCAATATCCTCTTTGCTTCACACGACCATGAGTTTATCAACACCGTTGCAGACCGCATCATTGAACTGACACCAAAGGGCACCATCGACAAGCTGATGACCTATGATGACTACATCTACGATGAGGCCATCAAGGAAAAGAAAGCCGAGCTATATGCTTAATGGCACGGAATTTGCATAAAGGTTAGCAGAACTTTTAAACAACCGCTATTATGACAGAAAAAGATATCAAGATTGAAGGAGATGAGACTGTTGAAGCAGTCGACAAAGAGAACATTGAGAACACTGAGCAGACTGGGGCCGCTGAAGCTGAAAACGAGGAGTCTGCTGACAAAGAGCCAGAAGCGGAAGAAAAAGACCCACTGGTGAAGGCTCAAGAAGAGATTGAAGAGCTGAAGGACAAGTGGCTACGCTCAGTAGCAGAGTTTGAAAACTACCGCAAACGTACGCTGAAGGAGCGTGCAGAACTGATTCTGAACGGTGGTGAGAAGGTGATCACAGCCATACTGCCCATCCTCGACGATATGGAGCGCGCCATCGAGAATGGTGCCAAGACCGATGATCCAGAGGTGCTGCGTGAGGGAATGACCCTGATTCATCAGAAGTTTATGAAGACGCTCGAGGCTCAGGGGGTCAGCAAGATCGAGACGAAGGATGCTGACTTCGATACTGATGTTCACGAAGCTGTGGCCATGGTGCCTGGTATGGGCGACGACAAGAAAGGCAAGGTCATCGACTGTCTCCAAGAGGGTTATAAGCTAAACGACAAAGTCATCCGCCACGCAAAAGTGGCCGTAGGACAATAAACAAGGTAAAAAAGTAAAAAAGGAAATAAATAATGGCACAGAAACGTGACTACTACGAGGTGCTGGGCGTCCAGAAAAGCGCTACAGAAGATGAGATCAAGAAAGCGTATCGTAAGATAGCCATCAAGTACCACCCCGATCGCAACCCGGGTGACAAAGAGGCTGAAGAGAAGTTCAAGGAGGCGGCAGAAGCCTATAACGTGCTGCACGATCCGAAGACTCGCCAACAGTATGACCAATTTGGCTTCGATGGTCCAGGCATGGGTGGCTTCGATTTCAACGGCTTTGGTGGTGCCAGCATGAACATGGATGACATCTTCTCGATGTTCGGCGATATCTTCGGTGGCCACGGCTTCGGAGGCTTTGGGGGGGGTGCGCGCCGTCCTCAGCAGCACAGAGGCAGTGACCTGCGCCTGAAAGTGAAATTGACACTGGAGGAGATCAACAAAGGAGTCTCCAAGAAGTTTAAGGTTCGTAAGGATATCCATTGCCCACATTGTAATGGTTCTGGTGCAGAGGCTGGAAGCGGCAAGGAGACTTGTCCGACATGCCACGGAAGCGGTGTTATCACCCATACAACTCAGAGTATCTTCGGCATGATGCAGCAGCAGAGCGTTTGTCCTGTCTGCGGTGGCGAAGGTGAGGTTATCAAGAACAAGTGTAAGGAGTGCGGAGGCACTGGCATACAAAAGGGCGAAGAGGTCGTTGAGATCAACATCCCCGCCGGTGTAGCCGAAGGTATGGTTGTCAATGTTCCCGGTAAAGGCAATGCCGGCAAGCATAATGGCCTGAACGGTGATATTCAGGTGTTCATTGAAGAAGAGCCGCATGACACCTTCGTTCGCGACGGCAATGATCTGATCTATAACCTCCTGCTCGACTTCCCCACAGCAGCACTTGGCGGCGAGGTGGAGATTCCGACTATCGAGGGCACCAAGCTGAAGGTGAAGCTCGACAATGGCACCCAGCCTGGCAAGACGCTGCGACTGAGAGGCAAGGGACTACCTGCTGTTCAGGGTTATGGCAGCGGCAAGGGTGACCTGGTGGTGAACATCAGCGTCTATGTACCGAAGACACTCAGCCGTGAGGAGAAGCTGGCCATTGAGCAGTTCAAAGACAGCGACAACTTCAAAGGCGACAAGCAGACACGCGACTCGATCTTCCAGAGATTCAAGAATTACTTTAATTAATATATAAAAGGTATATGACATATTCAGAAACGTGTGAATTCCTCTATAGCCAGTTGCCCATGTTTGAAAAGCAAGGGGCCATCGGCTATAAGGAGGGACTGGACAATACCATTGCCCTGGACGAGCATTTCGGCCACCCACACCGAAACTATCGCACCATCCATGTGGCCGGTACCAACGGTAAAGGATCCTGTGCTCACACGTTATCTGCTATCCTGCAGATGTGCGGCTACAAGGTAGGACTATACACCTCACCTCACCTTGTGGATTTTAGCGAGCGAATCCGTATCAACGGAGTACCCATATCTGAAGAGTATGTCATAGACTTTGTGGAGAAAGAAAAGGCTTTCTTCCAGCCGTTATCACCCACATTCTTTGAGATTGTCACAGCTATGGCCTTCAAATACTTTGACGACATGAAGGTGGATATCGCTGTCATCGAAGTGGGAATGGGTGGAAGGCTGGACTGTACAAACATCATCACCCCAGTACTCTCCGTAATCACTAACATCGGACTGGATCACACTCAATTCCTAGGAACCACGCACGAACAGATAGCTATAGAGAAAGCCGGTATCATGAAGAAAGATGTTCCAGTAGTTATCGGAGAGACCACTCCTGAGACCAGAATGGTGTTCGAGGCCATGTCGGAGGATACTCATGCTCCCATCGTCTTTGCAGAAGACGAGCAGGAAATTATCACCACCATACATACCAGCCACGGCACTGAATATCACACCAAAAACTTCGGCATCCTGAACGGTGAACTCATGGGTAACTATCAGGTGAAGAATACCAATACCATTCTGTGTGCCGTCAAGGAACTCGAGAAGTTAGGCTATCTGTATCACTGCCCTTGCAATAGGGAAAGTGCCTGCAAGAACAAGGAGATTAGAGACGGATTCAAGAACGTTTGCAGTCTGACTGGGCTTAGAGGGCGCTGGGAGAAAGTGAGCGACGTTCCACTTACTATTTGTGATACAGGCCATAACGTGGAAGGCTGGGAATATTTGAGCAAACAGATCAGTACCGTTAACTGCCACCACAAGCATATCGTCTTCGGCATGGTGGAAGATAAGGACTTCGAAGGTGTGATGAACCTTCTGCCAAAGGATGCGACCTACTATTATACACAAGCCAAGAATCATCGTGCCATCTCAGGCGACGTACTGAAGATGTACGGCATCGGAATCGGCCTCTCAGGTGAGAGTTTCCCTGATGTAGCAACAGCCTATAAAATAGCCCGAGATACTGCCAGTAATGGTGACTTAGTGTTCATTGGAGGTAGCAGTTATGTAGTTGCAGACTTCCTGAAAAACTGCATTTAGGCTTTTTTAATACACAGGAAACATTTTTTTCGTTGATTCCTTCGTCTATTTGGATATTTTTTTGTTACTTTGCAAAAAATTGTTTTGTAACTAAAAACATTCAATTATGGCTAATACAACAGAAACAGCGAATCTGTGTGGTCTGAAGCGGGAGAACTTCCAGACCACGATTAATGGTAAGAAAACCGACCTGTACATCCTCAAGAATCGTAAAGGTTATGAAGTTGCCATCTCTAATTACGGAGGTGCAATTTGTGCTATTATGGTACCTGACAAGGATGGCAAAGTAGCAAACGTTATTCAGGGACACGGCAGTATCCAGCAGCTTATGAGCGGCAAAGAGCCTTATTTGTCGACTTTGATCGGCCGCTGGGGTAACCGTATCTGCAAAGGCCAGTTCACTCTGAACGGCAAGGATTATCAGCTAGCACTCAACGATGGCCCCAACCATTTACATGGTGGTACCGTAGGCTTCAATGCAAAAGTATGGGACGCCCGTCAGATGGGTCCACGCTCCTTGGCTCTGCACCGTGTATCATCCTATGGTGAGGAAGGTTTCACTGGAGAGCTCGATGTGACCGTAGAGTTTACCTTCACAGACCTTAACGAACTTATCATCGAATATCTGGCTACCACCAACAAGAAGACCATAGTCAATCTGACTCATCACGCCTTCTTCAGCCTGGCTGGTACAGCAGATCCCACTCCGACCATTGAGGATCAGATCTGTGAGATTAATGCCGACTTCTATCTGCCTACCGATGACACTGCTATTCCTACAGGTGAGATTCTGAAGGTGGAAGGCACACCGTTTGACTTCCGTGCTCCAAAAACATTCGGCAAGGAAATTAACGCTGATAATGAGCAGATTAAGTTCGGGCATGGCTATGACCACAACTACGTGCTGAACAAGCATGAAGAGGGAGAACTGAGCTTTGCTGCCAGAATTACCGAGCCAAAGAGCGGTCGTACACTGGAGTGCTATACAACAGAACCAGGTATGCAACTTTACACAGCCAACTTTGCAACAGGTTACAAAGGAGCCAACGATTGTACATTCCCATACCGCTCAGCAGTATGTTTGGAGGCCCAGCACTTCCCTGACACACCAAATCGTCCTTACTTCCCCAGCGTCGTTCTGAACCCAGGTCAGCGCTATAAGCAGAAGACGATCTATCGTTTTGGTGTTGTCGAATAATCCTCCAACATATAATTAGACAAGAATATGACTGAGACTAAGAACAATGGCAAGCTGATTGCCATTATCACCATGTGCTTCATCTTCGCGATGATCAGTTTTGTAACAAACATGGGTGCCCCCTTTGGCAACATTTGGGGATTTGATTATCCATTTGCAAAGGCTTGGGGTAATCTGATGAACTTTGCCGCCTACCTCTTTATGGGTATTCCAGCTGGTAAGATGCTGACTAAATACGGATATAAGAAAACTGCCCTGATAGCTCTTATCGTAGGTATCGTGGGATTGGTGTTCCAATATCTTTCAAGCCAGTTTGGAGCCGGCACTTACGTTTTCTCATACAACAGCATCCCTGTGGCTCTCAATCTGATTATTTATCTGCTGGGTGCTTTCATCTGCGGTTTCTGTGTATGTATGCTGAACACCGTAGTGAACCCTATGCTGAATCTTCTCGGAGGTGGTGGTAACAAGGGCAATCAGCTCATCCAGATTGGTGGTACTTTGAACTCACTGACTGGTACGTTGACTCCGCTGTTGGCAGGTATCCTCGTTGGTACTGTAACCAAGGACACCAGCATGAGCGACGTGGCTCCATTGCTTTTCATTGGAATGGCTGTATTTGCTATCTCATTTGTCATTATCAGCCGTGTTTCAATCCCAGAGCCCACCCTTGGTAAGATTGAACCAAAGTACGAACGCAGCCCTCTGGCTTTCCGTCACTGTGTGCTTGGCGTCATTGCCATTTTCTTCTATGTAGGTATTGAGATTGGCATCCCTATGGAGTTGAATTTCTATGTCACTAAGCTTCCATTCGAGGGTGCTGCAGCTGCTGGAGGTACTTTGGCCGCAGCCTACTGGCTCCTGATGATGATCGGACGTGCATGCTCAAGTGCCATCTCTGGTAAGGTTTCCACTAAGCTGCAGCTTTCAACCGTCAGTGCCGTAGCTATCATTCTCCTGATTATTGCCATCTTTATGCCGGAGAGTGTCACTATCGGATTCAACGGACATGATGTACCAGCTAAAGCATTCCTCATTCCTGCCTGCGGACTTTGCACCTCTATCATGTGGGGGGGGATCTTCAACCTCTCTGTAGAGGGTTTGGGCAAATATACTGAAGCTGCGTCGGGTATTTTCATGACAATGGTTGTTGGTGGCGGTATCATGCCGTTGATTCAAGAGTCTATAGCAGAATCAGCAGGTCCGATTGCCAGCTATTGGCTTGTTATCGCCATGCTTGCCTATATCCTATTCTATGCCCTCATCGGCTGCAAGAATGTAAACAAGGATATCAAAGTAGACTAAATTATCAAACCTCTAAAATATTAAGATTATGGATATTGAATTTGTAAGAAGCCGCTTCATCAAGCATTTTGATGGAAAGACAGGTAACGTATATGCTTCTCCTGGACGAATCAACCTCATTGGTGAGCATACAGATTACAATGGCGGCTTCGTATTCCCTGGTGCTGTCGATAAAGGTGTCATGGCCGAAATGCGTGCCAATGGTACAGAAGACACCGTAATGGCTTATGCCATCGACCTGAAAGATCGTGTAGACTTCAAGTTAAGTGATCCTGCTGGTCCACGTGCCAGCTGGGCTCGATACATCTATGGTATTTCACTGGAGATGAAGAAATTAGGCGTTCCTGTTAAAGGCTTTAATATCGCCTTTGCAGGTGATGTTCCCTTGGGTGCCGGCATGTCTTCTTCAGCTGCCATGGAAAGTTGCTTTGCCTGTGGTCTGAACGATATCTTCGGTGAGAATAAGGTTTCTCAGTGGGATATGGTTCTTGCAGGTCAAGCTACCGAGCACAACTATTGTGGTGTCAATTGTGGTATCATGGACCAGTTTGCTTCTGTCTTTGGAAAGGCAGGCTGTCTGATGCGCCTTGACTGCCGCAGCCGTGAGTTCGAGTATTTCCCATTCAAGCCCGATGGCTATCGCTTGGTTCTGCTCGACTCTGTCGTAAAGCACCAGTTGGCAGGCTCTCCTTATAATGACCGCCGTAACAGTTGTGAGAATGTGGTTAAACACATCCAGGCAAAACATCCAGAGGGAAAATTTGAGACCCTGCGTGATTGCACTTGGGAACAGCTTGACGAGGTACGTTCTGAGGTTGGTGAAGAAGATTACAAACGTGCCAAGTTTGTACTCGGTGAAAAGGATCGAGTGCTTGCAGTTTGCGATGCTTTGAACGAAGGCGATTACGAGAAAGTCGGTGAGATGATGTATAAGACCCACGAAGGACTGTCAAAGGACTACGAGGTATCTTGTGAGGAACTCGACTATCTGAACGACATCGCCAAGGAAAATGGTGTAACAGGTAGCCGCATCATGGGTGGTGGCTTTGGTGGTTGTACCATCAACCTCGTTCGCAATGACCTTTATAAGAAGTTCATTGAGGATGCCAAGCAGAAGTTCAATGCAAAATACGGACACGAACCAAAAGTCTATGATGTTGTCATCGGCGACGGTTCACGCAAGATTTGCTAATTCTGACTTGCTATAAACACACTGTGTAGTGTTTATAAAAGTTAAATACGAGCGGTAAGGTGTAAACAATACACTTTATCGCTTTTTTTTTCTTGTTTTTATTTGTTTGTTCAAAAAATAATTGTAATTTTACACCCAAAATCGTTCAATAATAATAAAACAACTAAAAACAAGTAAAAATGAAAGTATTCAGATCAACATTGATGGGCATTGGCGTTGCAGCGCTGATGTTCTCTGCTTGTGCTGGCGGCCAGAAGGCTCCACAGTTGACGGTATCGGGTCTTGACCCTGCCAAGTTCGACACTACCATTCAGGCTAAGCGTGTAAAACTCTTCACGCTGAAGAACAAGAATGGTATGGAAGTATGTATCACTAACTATGGCGGACGAATCGTTTCACTCGTCGTTCCTGATAAGAATGGCAATCCTACGGACGTCGTGCTGGGTTTTGACAACATCGCCCAGTATGCCGACACACTGAATTCTCCGTCAGATTACGGTTCAAGTGTAGGCCGTTATGCCAACCGTATTAAGAACGGACAGTTCATACTTGGTAATGACACCATTCAGCTGAAGAAGAACGATGGTCCCAACTGTCTGCACGGAGGTGGTAACACTGGTTGGATGCATCAGGTATACGATGCTGAGCAGGTCGGTGATTCTATTCTGAAACTGACGATTGTGGCCACCGATGGCGAGAACGGATTCCCTGGTAAAGTGATGGCAGTCACTACGTATAAGGTTACTGCAGACAATGTTCTTGACATGACATGGGAGGCACAGACAGACAAACCGACCATTATCAACCAGACCAATCACAATTACTACAACCTGAGTGGTGACTTTACGCAGCCCGCTTACGATCAGGTACTTTATGTGAATGCTGACAACTTCACTCCCAGTGATAAGCTCTACATCCCAACGGGTGAGATCAAACCTGTAGAGGGAACACCTATGGACTTCCGTACACCTCATGCCGTTGGCGATAGCATCAATTCTGATTTCGACCAGATTCAAAATGCTACAGGCTATGACCATAACTTCTGCCTGAATACTTTTAAAGACGGTAAGGGTGATGACACTCAGGTATGTGCCAGCCTCTATTCTCCGAAGTCGGGCATCTTCATGGAGATGTTTACAAACGAGCCTGGCGTACAAGTATATAGCGGCAACTTCCAGGGGGTCGGTGCCGATGCCACCATTAGCCGCAAGCATGGTATCACCTACCCTAAGCATGTGAGCATCTGTCTTGAGAGCCAGAAGTATCCCGACTCTCCTAATCATCCAGAGTGGTTACAGCCCACACTGAATCCTGATGAAAAATATTATAGCCACGCTGCATACAAATTTTCGATCAAATAATTACTAAACTAAAAAAAGAGAACAATGAATTGGAGTTCAAATGAATTTATCTGGCTTGACTGGGTGGTACTCACAGTTGGCCTGTGTGGAGTGGTAGCTGCTGTATGGTATGCCATCTGGAAAGACAAAAAAGCCCAGCAAGGCGAAGACTCTTCTGCCTACCTATTTGGCAAGGGAGAACCTTGGTATGTAATCGGTATGGCTATCTTTGCCGCCAACATCGGTTCTGAACACCTCGTAGGTCTTGCAGGTACAGGTGCCAAAGATGGTGTAGGAATGGCTCACTGGGAGATGCAGGGATGGATGATCCTGATTCTCGGTTGGTTGTTCGTGCCCTTCTATCAGCTGCTCATCAACAAGATGGGTAAAATTATCACAATGCCCGACTTTCTGAAGTTTCGCTACACGCAGCGAACAGGTTCGTGGCTCTCTATCATTACCTTGGTGGCTTATGTGTTGACTAAGGTATCAGTAACAGCTTTCACGGGCGGTATTTTCTTCAAGTACCTTCTCGGCATTCCATTCTGGTATGGAGCTATCGGTCTGATTGCCATTACAGCCGTCTTTACCGTATTTGGTGGTATGAAGGGAGTGATGACACTGTCTTCTATACAGACTCCAATCTTGATCATCGGTTCTTTCCTCGTGCTTTTCCTTGGCCTTTCCGCACTTGGCGATGGCAGTATTACTCAGGGTTGGGCCAACATGATGGCAGCTTGTAATGCCGCACACGAAGGATATGGAACGACACACATGTTCCACACCAATCCTGGCGACCCGATGTACCCACAGTTCCCAGGCTATGTGGTATTCCTCGGTGCTTCCATCATCGGTTTCTGGTACTGGTGTACTGACCAGCATATTGTTCAGCGTGTACTTGGACAGGTGCCTGGCGAAGACAATAAAGTTGTGATGGCTCGAGCACGTCGTGGTACTATTGCAGCAGGATTTTTCAAGATCCTCCCTTGCTTTATGTTCCTTATTCCTGGTATGATTGCCTATGCTCTCTCACTGAAAACAGGAAGCGGTATCGAAATGGACATCACCAACCACGAGTCAACCGACGGTGCTTTCGCAATGATGGTGAAGAATATTTTGCCTGCAGGTATCAAGGGTATTGTGACCATCGGTTTCGTATGCGCCCTCGTAGCTTCACTGGCCGCCTTCTTCAACTCATGTGCCACCCTCTTCACGGAGGACTTCTACAAGCCGATGAAGAAAGGCATGAGCGAGGCTCACTACGTATTCGTAGGTCGTATGGCAACCGTTGTTGTCGTGCTTCTGGGTCTGGCATGGATGCCAATCATGATGAATATGGGCAACCTCTACAGCTATCTGCAGGACATCCAGTCACTCATTGCTCCTGCAATGGTTGCAGTCTTCACCCTGGGTATCTTCTCTAAGAAAATTACTCCTAAGGCTGGTGAATGGGGCCTGATTGGTGGTTTCATGATTGGAATGGTTCGTCTGATTACCAATGTAATCACCGACTCTGGAAAGGCTGCTATGGATGGTGCTTTCTGGGATGCCACCTCATGGTTCTGGCAGACAAACTGGCTTATTTTCGAGTGCTGGCTGCTCGTCTTTATCATCATCTTAATGGTGGTTGTCAGCTGTTTTACACCTGCTCCATCAAAAGAACAAGTGGATGCCATCACATTTACTCCAGAATTCAAGAAGAGTATTCGTGAGAGCTGGGGCGTATGGGATGTCGTTGGAACACTGGTTGTTGTCGGACTCGTCAGCTGTTTCTACGCATACTTCTGGTAAACCAAAAGAAATATGACTTTTTATAATGAACATTCTAAAGTCTGGCTGTCTGTAGACTGTATCATCTTCGGTTTCGATGATGGAAAGTTGAAAATACTGATTGGCAAGCGTCAGATGGATCCTGGTCGTGGTGAATGGAGCCTCTACGGAGGTTTCGTCGCCAGCGACGAGAGTGTAGATGAGGCAGCCACTCGCACCCTCTATGAACTCACGGGACTGAAGAATCTCTTTATGCGTCAGGTAGGTGCTTTTGGAAAAGTCGACCGTGACCCAGGTGAGCGCGTAGTCTCTATTGCATACTATGCTCTGATCAATGTGAATGATTACGAAGACAATCTTCTGAAGGAGCACGGTCTGCAGTGGGTAAATATCGAGGAGATACCCCAACTTTACTCCGATCACAATGAGATGGTCAATAAGGCCCGCAAAATGATGCAGCAGAAGCTGGCTCACGAACCGGTGGGATTCCGACTGCTGCCAGCTCTCTTCACTCTCACTCAGCTTCAGAGGCTCTATGAAGCTGTAAATGGCGCAGAGCTCGACAAGCGCAATTTCCGGAAACGCATCAAGGAGATGGATTATATCGAGAAGACGGAACTCATCGACAAGACCAGTTCCAAACGTGGTGCTTATCTTTATCGTTTCAACAAACGGGCCTATAACGAAGACCCTAATTTTAAGATTTAATTATAAATAATAGATATGTTAGAAGAACTCAAAGAAAAAGTATTCAAGGCTAACCTTGATCTCGTGAAGCAGAATCTTGTTATCTTCACATGGGGCAATGTCTCTGGTATCGACCGTGAACACGGTCTGGTTGTCATCAAGCCCTCTGGCGTCGACTATGATGTTATGAAAGCATCTGATATGGTAGTTGTCGACCTCAATACAGGTGAAGTGGTTGATGGTGATCTGAACCCGTCATCAGACACTCCTACACACCTTGTATTATATAAGGCTTTTCCCAACATCCAGGGCGTGGTTCACACCCACTCCACCTATGCTACGGCATTTGCCCAGGCAGGTCGTGATATCCCCAACATCGGCACCACTCATGCCGACTACTTCTATCAGGACATCCCCTGTACCCGCGATATGACAGAGGCAGAGGTGAAAGGAAACTACGAGCTGGAAACAGGTAATGTCATCGTCGATGAGATCCTGAACATTCGCAAGATCAATCCTGATCACACCCCAGCTGTTTTGGTGAAGAATCACGGTCCGTTCTCTTGGGGAACCTCTCCAGACAACGCAGTATATAACGCCAAAGTAATGGAGCAGTGCGCCAAGATGGCATTCGTAGCCTTCTCGGTTAATCCTAACCTGACAATGAATCCTCTGCTGGTTGAGAAGCACTACATGCGCAAGCACGGCCCCAACGCATATTACGGACAGAAAGGACAGAAGCATTAAAATAACTATTAATAATAATAAACTTAAAAACAATGAAAAAAGGATTTGAAAATTACGAGATTTGGTGGGTAACTGGTGCACAACTTCTTTACGGAGGCGACGCAGTAGTTGCAGTTGACAGTCACTCTAAGGAGATGGTAGCCGGACTGAATGATAGCGGCAATATTCCAGTGAAGATAGTATACAAGGGTACAGCCAACAGCTCAAAAGAAGTAGAGCAAGTTATGCTCGCTGCTAACAATGATGAGAAGTGCGTAGGTATCATCACCTGGATGCATACTTTCTCACCCGCTAAGATGTGGATCAAGGGTCTACAGCAGTTACAGAAGCCCCTTTGCCACTTCCACACACAGTATAATGCCGAAATACCCTGGGGCGACATCGACATGGACTTCATGAACTTGAACCAGAGTGCTCACGGCGATATCGAGTTCGGACACATCTGCACTCGTATGCGCGTAGCCCGCAAGGTAGTTTGCGGTTACTGGAAGGACGATAAGGCTCAGAAGCAGATTGCCGTATGGGCTCGCGTAGCAGCTGGCGTGGCTGATGCACACAATGTACGCTGTCTGATGTTCGGTATGAATATGAACAATGTAGCAGTTACTGATGGCGACCGCGTAGAATTCGAACAGCGTCTGGGCTATCATGTTGACTACTACCCAGTATCTTCTCTGATGGAGTATTTCAAGAAGGTCACCGATAAGGAGGCCGATGAGCTCGTTGAGGAGTACAAGAAGCTCTACACCATCAAGATTGACGAGAGCGGTGAACAGGTTTACTGGGAGAAGGTAAAGAACGCTGCCAAGGCAGAGATTGCGCTGCGCCGCGTACTGAAGGACGAGGGTGCAACTGCTTTCACCACCAACTTCGACGACCTGGGCGATGCCAATATCGACGATCCTAACTTCTGCGGATTCGACCAGATTCCTGGTCTCGCTTCACAGCGCCTGATGGAAGAGGGATATGGTTTCGGTGCAGAGGGCGACTGGAAGACAGCCTGTCTCTATCGCACACTATGGGTGATCCAGCAGGGCATGCCTACTGGTTGCTCTTTCCTCGAGGACTATACCCTCAATTTCGCTGGCGACAAGAGTTCATGCCTGCAGAGCCACATGCTTGAGGTTTGTCCGCTCATTGCCACCGACAAGCCTAAGCCCGAGGATCCATTCCTGCGCATCGCTATCCGCAAGCAGCAGACCGCCCGCTTGGTATTCACTTCTAAGACTGGTAGTGGTATCAAGGCTACCGTCGTAGACCTTGGCAACCGGTTCCGCTTGAT
>ODAI011099587.1_pt1 | contig 23693 bp, 19 predicted proteins | sample 1539321 | NCBI WGS metagenome assembly ODAI01 (sample SAMN02144231, study PRJEB22623) | gut metagenome | biome: sheep rumen | host: Ovis aries | place: New Zealand | reverse complement strand
GTACTTTTTTAATTGGTTAATACGAAGGTTGCCGATATGGCTCAGTTGGTAGAGCAACGCATTCGTAATGCGTAGGTCCCCGGTTCGAGTCCGGGTATCGGCTCTCAGAAAATCCGAAAATTTGCTGTAAGCGGAATTAGCACATCGGTAGTGCACGGGCTTCCCAAGCCTGGGAGGCGGGTTCGATTCCCGTATTCCGCTCTACAAAAAGAAAGAATGCAGGTTTCATCGACCTGCATTCTTGTTTCATATTACCTCAGTCGGAGACCATCTCCTACCCTGATCTGTTGATCTGGCTTCATACGGTTCATCTTGTAGAGGTTCTTCAGGCGGATGCCGTATTTCTGTGCGATGGAGTACATCGACTCGCCATTGCGCACATAATGCAGGCGACCCTTATAATCTTTGGGGGCTTTCTTCTGCTTCTTCTTCAACCAGATGATCTCACCTTCCTCTAGCTGGTCGCGCTTGTCGCGCTCGTTGTACTTCGCCAGCTTTCTATAGCTGATGCCAATCTCCTCTGCCAGCGACTTGAAGGTGTCGCCACGTCGCGCAATGACGTAGTAGTTCTTGTTGAATATCTTAATGTTGTGCAGCGCCTGGCCGTCCACGGGCTGATCTTTCGAGTGCGCCACCATGAACTTGTCGTAGCTCTTCTGCGTGTCGTACTGATAGAGCTTGTACAGTTGGATGATCTCAATCAGCTTGTTGGCATACTGCGGATTGGTAGCATAACCAGCCGCCTTCAGTCCTTTTGCCCAACCTTTATAATCAGTAATCCTCAGATTAAACAACGCACTATAGCGCTTGCTCCCTGTCAGGAATCTGGAATGATCTTCATACGATTCGAACGCCGAGTTGTAAGCACGGAAGCACTCATTCCGTTCGTCATCATCATGATAAACTTTCCTCCCAGACCAACCATTACACTTGATGCCGAAATGATTATTGCCCTTAACAGCCAGTTCACTACGACCTGCACCACTTTCGAACAAGCCCTGTGCCAGCGTGATAGAAGCAGGGATATGGTGGCGTTGCATCTGCTCGATAGCAATGTCCTTATATTGGTCGATATATTGCTGATATACCTGATTCCATCTGGCCTGAGCATGAGCCCCCAATGACAGAACAATGGCTATACTTATGAAAAATTTCCTCATAATTTCGAATTTCTTGTGCAAAATTAGTGTTTTCTCTCGAATTATTCGTATATTTGCAGAAAAATATTGCAATTTATGGAAGAACTTGAACTGAAATCCACGATTATGTCTTGTCAGATGGACGAACTGAGCGAAGCAGAACGCCATTTGGTAGAGCTCGCCATAGAAGCCACGAGTCGAAGCTATGCCCCATATTCACATTTCAATGTCGGTGCAGCCGTGCTGCTTGCCAATGGTCAGGAGATCATTGGTTGCAATCAGGAAAATGCAGCCTATCCATCGGGGCTTTGCGCTGAGCGTACCGCTTTGTTTGCTGCTGGTGCCCAGTATCCAAATGTGCCTGTGAAAATGCTGGCTATTGCCGCGAGAGGAACTGACGGAGAATTGCAATATGAGCCTGTGGGGCCTTGCGGCTCCTGTCGTCAGGTCATCATTGAGTCAGAGACACGGGCAGCCGGTCCTATCCGCATCCTACTCTATGGGCGCAAATGTATCTATGTTATCGATGGAATCAGGAAACTGATGCCGCTGACATTCTCGGAGTTCTAACGGTAACAGCCCAGCCCTTTCGCCGTTGATAAAGAATCGAGGTGGAAATCATAATCCAGATTATCCTCGTCGATTTTAATGAAATGCTTTTTCCCTTGTATGGAGTCCTCTGGTGTTTCCCAGATGATCTTTTGAAAATGGATAGAGTCAGCAGATTCGTTGATGGTACGTAAGAGACAGTTTTCAAAGGAATAATTAAAAGGAACGCTTTCGTTGATGTTGACGCCTTGAATCACATCATCTTCATAGCCTGTCATGATGGTGCCATCACAGACGATATCCACTGCCGTCGGAAGGTTAGTGAAATAGAGAGCTGCGCCCCGATTAGCAGAGAAAGGATAGAACTGAGCCAGCGTGCAATAGCTGACCTCGGCCTTTCCACCAAGCAGATACAGACAATGCCCCAAGGTATTAGTCAATTGGCAATCAACCAGTCGGATGTAAGAACTGCTGGCCTGGACCCCCATCCCCTGACAATTATGAACGATGCACTTCTGCATCAACAAACGATAGTGGGTTGAATCCATCGAGGCTGAATCGCAGAGGATACCATTCTGAGGATTACGGATTTCGGTCTGGATCAGTTCATTTCCGGTTGATGATGCCAAGAAATGAATACCCTCCCATTGTCCGCAGACTCTGTCGTAAGGCAGATAAGAGAACATACGGTCTAATCGGTCTCCGCGGAAGACGCAATTCTCCGTCAACAGGCGTCCTGCCACCTCAATGCCCGAACCATCATGAAAGTAAAGCGTCGTATTCCTGATGGTGAGCGTAGCACCTTCGCTGACAGTCAGGTCACCATAAACCACCATCGGTATATCAGAAGAAATCACAGAATCCTTCGTAATTACCGGCTCGTATAGCTTAATGGCGTCCCAAGACCATGCCTGTAGGCATACCTTCTGTTCTACGCCACTCTCCATCAAGAACACCAGATCATCCTGCACCAGACAGGGGGAAGATTGTTTGTTCTCGTTGGCAGTCAATTCCACAAAAACGAGAATACTGTCATTCTTTCGTATCTCTATGTTGTTCGTTTGCGAACCGTTGGCATTATCCAAGTAGATACCATCGACATTCACCCGATAGCCAGACTGGTTTCCACGACGGAGGCGTACCTGCTCGAGACGGATACCATCGTTATTTCTATTATGTACCCAAAAAGAATATGTGGAAGTTGGGACACGACTGAAGACCGTATCCAAGTTTAGTGTATCTACCGAAAAATCCAGTTTCAGACTGTTGCTGGTCGAGAATGAATCATCATCCTGACAAGCTATGCATAATGCAAGTATAAGAAATAAATAAAAAATCCGTTTCATCGTATAGATAAAACGGATTCTCATTCAGTTTATTGTATTAACCTTTCTACTTTTTTACTTTCCAAAGTAACGCTTCAGCAGTCCTGCGAAGCCAGCACCATGACGAGCCTCGTCCTTTGCCATCTCATGAACGGTATCGTGGATAGCGTCGAAGCCGGCAGCCTTTGCGTTCTTAGCGATACGGAACTTGTCTTCGCAAGCACCAGCCTCGGCAGCAGCACGCTTCTCCAGATTGGTCTTGGTATCCCATACGCACTCGCCCAGCAGTTCTGCGAAACGAGAAGCATGGTCTGCCTCCTCAAATGCATAGCGCTTGAAAGCCTCGGCAATCTCGGGATAGCCCTCACGATCAGCCTGACGGGCCATAGCCAGATACATACCGACCTCACCGCACTCACCATTGAAGTGGTTGCGCAGGTCATTGATCATCTCCTCGCTGACACCCTCGGGCTTGCCATCACCAATACGATGAACGGTGGCATAGGTGGTCTCACCATCTTCTTTCAGTTCTGAGAACTTCGAGGCAGGAGCCTTACAGATTGGGCACTTCTCAGGAGCTGCATCGCCTTCATAGATATATCCACAAACGGCGCAAATAAACTTTTTCTTCATAATCGTATTTGTTTTTTTTAGTTATAAATAAAGAGTTTCATAAAATCCGTCTGCAAATATACAATAAAAAAATGAATTCTGCAAATTTTTAAGCAGAATTCATTTTTATTTTGTTGCGTTAATTATTTCTTTCGATATTTACTCAGTAAAGGAATCTCATCGCAAAGGGCGTCAGCCAGGAGATGAGCAACAACACGTGCACCATATATATTATAATGTGTGTTATCCTGCTTGCCTTTAGGCTCAGAAGGTTCTTCGCCAGGAAGGAACCACATGTGGAGCTTTTTGGAGGCTTCCGTACCAAGACCCTGCTCCAGATCGTGTGTAATCTGGTTGGCATCAACGAAATAGCAGTTCATGCGCTGAGCCACATCACGGGGAGCCACACGGTAAAGGCCATGGGTGTCGACAAGAGAATCGCTCTCAACAATCTGTGCCCCATCGGCATAGGTCGTATTGCGAAGTTTCTCATCATCATCATTCTTGGGTGCGGTTTTGGCGAAGTTTCTGCGAACGACACAGTTCATCAGAACAGGGATTCCTCCTTTCTCACGTGTCTCACGTACATATTTTGACAGATTGTAGTCGAAGGTAGACCCTGGATCAGTATGACGTTCAGCCTGAGGCTTTTCATCATTGTGCCCGAACTGGATAATCACATAATCTCCAGGTTTGATGAGCGAAAGCACCTTGTCCCATCGCCCCTCGTTGATGAAACTTTTAGATGAGCGCCCATTGACAGCATGATTGTCAACAACGATATAATCGGCATCAAAACATTCTTGCAGCATCATGGCCCATCCTCGTTCCACCTTTCCGCCTGTCGTATCCTTTTTGGCTGCTGTGGAGTCACCAATGACAAAAATAGTCGTGGTCTTTTCTTTTGTTGCTGACATAAAGACCAAACACAATACTAATAGAAAAGATAGAAAAGTGTATTTCTTCATGACTTTACAATATCTATAAGTTCTTCTGTAGAAACAAGTTGTTGATTTCCTGTCAACATATTCTTAAGAGTAAACTTGCCTTCAGCCATCTCGTTCTCTCCAGCCAGCACAACAAATGGAATCTGTTTGGCATTAGCATAAGACATCTGTTTCTTCATCTTCGATGAATCGGGAAAAATCTCGGTACGGATGCCAGCCTCACGCGCCTTTGCCACAGCAGGCAGGCAATAGGCAGTCTCCTTCTCACCGAAGTTAATGAACAGCAGTTGAGTTCCGTTTACGGCATCTTTCGGGTAGCAGTCGAGAGCGTTGAGTACGTCGAAAATACGGTCAACGCCAAAAGAAATACCGACACCAGAGATACCCGGCATACCAAAGATACCCGTCAGATTGTCATATCGGCCACCACCGGTGATGGATCCTATCTGTACATCGAGGGCTTTCACTTCGAAAATGGCGCCTGTATAGTAATTGAGTCCACGAGCCAGAGTAAGGTCAAGTTGAATCTCGTTCTTCAGACCGAGCTTCTTGAGAGTGTCAAGGATTGTACGCGTCTCCTCCACGCCTTTCAAGCCAGTCTCACTTGCAGCCAGAACTTCAGCGATGGTGTTCAATTTCTCATCGTTACTACCTTCGAGCGAGATGATAGGCTGCAGTTTCTCTATTTGCTGCTCAGAGAGTCCATCCTCACGAAGTTCCTGATTGACATTATCAAGTCCAATCTTATCGAGTTTATCGATAGCTACCGTAATATCCACGATTTTGTCTGCAGCTCCGATAACTTCAGCAATTCCTGTTAGGATCTTCCGATTGTTGATCTTAATCTGAACCCGAACGCCGAAACGGGAGAAAACAGTATCAATTATCTGCATCAGTTCTACTTCGTTAAGCAGAGAGTCAGAGCCAACGATGTCACCATCAAACTGCCAGAACTCACGATAACGGCCTTTCTGTGGACGGTCGGCACGCCAGACTGGTTGCATTTGGTAGCGCTTAAACGGCAACTGCAGTTCTTCACGATGCATCACCACATAACGGGCGAAAGGTACTGTGAGATCGTAGCGAAGTCCTTTTTCACAAAGCTTAGCAGCCAGATGAAGCGCATTGCGCTCTTGCAGTTCCTCGTCGCTGACCTTTGTAAGGAAGTCGCCAGAGTTGAGTACTTTAAAGAGCAGTTTATCACCCTCCTCACCATACTTACCCATCAGAGTGCCGAGAGTTTCCATCGCAGGGGTCTCTATCTGCTGAAAGCCATAGAGCTGATAAACCTGCTTGATGGTGTCGAAAATATAATTGCGCTTAGCCATCTCCATCGGAGAGAAGTCGCGCGTTCCTTTAGGAATACTTGGTTTCTGTGCCATATTTGTTTTCTTTGGTACGTCTATGCTTATTTACGTACTATTGTCTGTTCACGGTCTGGACCGATAGAGATAATCTTAATGGGCGTTTCAAGCTGTGCCTCCAGGAATGCAATATAGTCCTTGAACTCTTTGGGGAACTGATCCTCGGAAGTAAACTTCGTCATATCAGTCTTCCAACCTGGCAGTTCCTGATAGACAGGCTCAATACCTTCTTCAATATTATAGGGGAAATAGTCGATTTCAACGCCGTTCTGCTTATAAGCCACACAAGCCTTGATAGTGTCGAATCCATCCAGCACGTCGCTCTTCATCATGATAAGCTGGGTTACGCCATTCACCATGATCGAATAGCGTAAAGCCACCAGGTCGATCCATCCGCAACGACGCTCACGACCTGTAACAGCTCCATACTCATGCCCCAGGTCACGAATCTTCTTACCCGTTTCATCGAACAACTCTGTAGGGAATGGGCCTGCACCTACACGAGTGCAATAAGCCTTCATGATACCATATACATCACCAATCTTATTGGGACCGATACCCAGACCGGTGCAGGCTCCGGCACAGATCGTATTCGAAGAGGTGACAAATGGATAGCTACCGAAGTCTACATCGAGCATAGTGCCCTGAGCACCTTCGCAAAGAACGCTTTTACCACTCTTCAGGATATTATTGATTTCGTGTTCAGAATCGACAATTGGGAACTGACGCAGATACTCGACACCTTCGAGCCACTTCTTCTCAACCTCCGTAATGTCATATTCGAAATTGAGGGATTTCAGAATTGCCTCATGACGAGCCTTTGCTTTGTCATATTTCTCTTCAAAGTTTTCGAGTATATCGCCTACTCTCAGACCGTTACGGCTAACTTTGTCCGTATAAGTCGGACCGATTCCCTTACCTGTGGTTCCAACCTTATCTTTACCTTTCTGGGCCTCGTAGGCTGCATCCAACACGCGATGAGTAGGCATAATCAGATGAGCTTTCTTAGAAATGTGCAAGCGAGAATGCAGATCGTGCCCACTGGCTTCAAGAGCCTTAGCTTCCTCCATGAAGAGATCGGGTGCAAGCACCACGCCATTACCAATAATGTTCACCTTACCCCCCTGGAAGATTCCCGATGGAATGGAACGGAGCACATACTTCTGTCCCTCAAACTCCAGAGTGTGGCCGGCATTAGGACCTCCCTGGAAACGGGCAACAACATCGTACTTAGGGGTTAACACGTCAACCACCTTACCTTTTCCTTCGTCGCCCCACTGCAAACCGAGCAGGACATCAACTTTACCTTTGTTCATAATACTTATTTATTCTATATTTAATTTCTTTTTCTTTTCTGACTCTTTCTTTTTCCGTTTGGTCATCAATGTCTGGCATGTACTGCAGACACCATAGACATATAATGTAAATCCGTCTTTACGGAAACGCCTCAGGTGCATATTCTCTACAGCCAAGTCTATTTCAGGCGATTTCACCTCGACAACCTTACCACACATCGTACAGATCTGATGGCAATGGCTGTTGTTGTCGTAACAGGCTTCGTATTTCGTGGATCCCTGAAAACGATGCCGAGCCACCAGACGTAAGGAGAGAAACAGGTTCAAGGTGTTGTAAAGTGTAGCCCTGCTGACAGGGAAATTCCATTCTGTACTAAGTTTCTCATTCAACTCTTCAATGGTGAAATGTCCGTTAGTGCTGTAGATGGCTTTCAATATGGTATAGCGTTCTGGCGTCTTGCGATGATTATTCATCTCAAGATAGTTATCCAATATGCGCTCAACAGCGACTAGCTTTTTATCTTTCATCAGATTTTCTCGAAAACCGCACAAAGGTACATATTTTCAGAGAAACAAAAGAAAGATTATTTATAAAAATTCTAAATTAATGGTTTTTAATGCGCTCTTCGACAATCGCTCATATACGAGGCCTAATTCTGCAAAGCGCTGCAGACAAGACATGGCAGCCTTCCTCACGGGCAGACTGTTACCTTGCAAAGCTGCCAATGCCTGATCTATGAATTCATTGATTCCACGTTCATTAGGCTCTTGTTTGTTCATGAACAGACGGGATAATACATGGAAACCGCAAAGTTGGTAGAGTTCTTTATCCGATGCCATCCAGCTATATGCCTTCTCGGGTGCATAAAACAAATACTGATACAAGTTGAATGCAGCCTGCTCCGCTATTTCCTGCGTATCTGTCTGTTCCATCCAGATGTCAATGACTTCAGGCAAGACTTGGTCAGCAGGCATAATCATCGTCGCAAGTATCTTACACTCACGCACATTTTCTTTCCAGAGTGCAATAGCCAGATCATAGTTTTTCCCGAGTTCGGCTGCTTTTGCCTGAAGCCTCGGAAGGGTTGCCCCCCAATTGAGTTTATATTCTACCCCCTTGTCGCGCATGGATTTGGCCACTGAGCCATCCATCATCTGACGGAACGACTGCTTAATTTCCTTCACCTGACTATTGATATCCATATCATTTTATTATATTAATGTGGCATACTCTGAACTGTAGCGGAGCATCTGGTGTGCGTAACTCTCGCTATAGTTCACCTGAATATCACATATTTCCCCACTTGCACCATAAACTGGTAACAATTGAGGATTAATGAACCCTTTATAAGGAGCAAGATTCAAGCGCTTATAACGCTCCAACACTTCAGCATGAAGTTGTTCATCCACCTTAACGGCATATTTCTCAACCAGTTGGCGGGCTGCATCATAGTCACCTTCGCTCTTAATGCGTTGTATTTCTGCCAGCAGAGTGGCAATCAGTTGGCGAAGTCTTTCATAATCCGTGATTTCAACGTATGTCTTACCCTCGCGACTAACCAATTTGATGACATCTCCTTGTTCATAGCACCAATGGGCTATCAGCGCACGGTTACGCATGTGGGCTTCCTCAATCTGATGTCCTGGTGTGATACGAATCAGCTGGGTCATCAGCCCATTCATCATATAAGTATAATACTGCGACTTATACGCCTCTTTATCAGGAGTCAGTCCGAGCTCTACAAGCTTTTTGTCTGCGATGTAATACAGGCCGAAGAGGTCGGCCCTCGCCTCTTCTATCGTATTACCATACGCCTTCAGCGCATCAGGATCCACTCCAGGCAGCAATTGTCCACTTCCGTGACCCAGACATTCATGCAGGTCTGTATGCAGATCGTCACAGATATCTCCGTATTTATCGATTATTTCAAGTGTTTTCTGATCAATGACAAATTCCTCTTTAAAACCATTACCATGTGCCGCTTTGTTGTAGGCATCGGTAATGTTACTGATGGTAATGCTCTTGCTGCCATACTGAGCCCTGATCCAATCAGCATTCGGGAGGTTGATGCCTATGGCCGTTGATGGGTATTCGTCACCGCCAAGCATTGCAGCACAAATCACATTAGCAGAAACTCCTTTGACAACAAGCTTACGGAATCGGGGGTCAACAGGCGAATGGTCTTCAAACCATTGAGCATTGCGACTAATGGTCTGAGTGCGATGAGTCGACTCTTCATCGATATATTCTACGAGTCCCTCCCAAGAGCCTTTCATCCCTAAGGGATCGCCATAGACTTCGATGAATCCGTTGATAAAATCGACGGAAGAGTCATGCTCTTTCAACCATTCAATACAATATTTATTAAATATCTGTAAATCTCCTGTTTTATAATAACTTATGAGTAGTTCTATAATACTCTTCTGTTGCGTATTTTCAGCCACTTCCGCAGCTTTTTCCAACCAAAAGATAATATGCCTGATGGCATTCGCATATTTGCCATCGGCTGACCATACCTTCTCGAGAATCTTGCCGCTTTTTTTGACAAGTGTTGAATTGAGTCCGAACGACGGAGGCGTATCCTGATGTTTGTCCTGCTGTTTCTGCTGCTCATAGAAAGCTTCGGCCTCTGCTTGGGTTACACCATCATAGAAATTGCAGGCCGATGTCTGGAGCAAATCTTCGCCATCTGCCTTGTTCACGCGCTTAGGCATCACGGTTTCATCAAAGATGACAGGAAACAGCTCGTCGCACATCTGCGAGATTGTCTCGCCTTCGTTTAAAGGCAACTGGCGGGCGTCAACCAGCCTAAGCACCCTATTTAAATAGTCAGGTGTAAAACCTGGTTTGAACTTCTCACATCCATAATGATGATAGATGCCGCTTGAGAACCAGATGCGCTTCAGATAGATTTCCAAAGCCTTGAATTCATCGGTATCATGCGGAATGGTCATGTCTGTGTAGATAACCTCGAGCATCTTCCGAATACGGAGGTTATATTTACCGAACTGATCAAAAGTAATATCACGTCCGAAAAGCGTGGCTTGAGACAGATAATACACAAGAGTCTTCTGTTTCAGCGTCAGTCTTTCAAAACCATTCAGTCGATATCTAAGCAATTGCAAGTCAGCGAATCGCTCGTCTTGATAATTAAAATCTTCGTTCATCATTCTATGGCTTACTTTTTTCTTTTGACATGCAAAATTAAATAAAATAATCCAAACATGCAATGAATTACGAGAAAAATGCCTATCTTTGTGCAAAAATTGCAACTGATGAACATTTTCGAGGCATTAAGAACATATTACGGCTATAGCACTTTCAGGCCAAACCAACAAGAAATCATAGAACACGTCATGCAAGGCAAAGACACTATGGTTCTGATGCCAACAGGCGGCGGGAAAAGTATTTGTTACCAGATTCCGGCACTGACGATGCCAGGCACTGCCATAGTGATTTCCCCGCTTATCAGTCTGATGAAAGACCAGGTAGAGACACTTCGTGCTAATGGCATTGAAGCCGAAGCCCTCAATAGCGGCAACGACCCCGCCGTTGATACAGTCATCAGGCGTAAATGTATTTCTGGAAGCATGAAACTCCTCTATATCTCTCCCGAGAAGTTGATGTCTGAAATAGACTATCTGCTCAGCCATATTCAAATCTCACTCTTTGCTATTGATGAAGCCCACTGTATCAGTCAATGGGGTCACGACTTCCGCCCAGAATACACGCAGCTGGGCATTCTCCGTGAGAAATTCCCCCAAGTGCCTATCATGGCTCTGACAGCAACGGCTGATAAAATCACACGTGGAGACATTCTGAAACAACTCAACATCACTGGTGCTCAGGAGTTCATCTCCAGCTTTGACCGTCCTAACCTCAGTCTTTCAGTAAAACGAGGTTACAAGGCAGCAGAGAAAATGCACTTCATTTTCAACTTTATCAAGGCACGTCCGATGGAGGCTGGCATTATCTATTGTCTAAGTCGCAAGAATACCGAAAAGGTGGCATCTGACTTACAGAAGAAAGGCATAAATGCAGCCCCATATCACGCTGGCATGTCGACATATGAAAGAAATCAGACGCAGGAAAGATTTAAGAACGATCAATTGGCTGTCGTTTGTGCGACAATAGCTTTCGGAATGGGTATCGACAAGAGTAATGTCCGTTGGGTAATACATTACAATATGCCTAAAAGTATTGAGAGCTTCTATCAGGAGATAGGACGCGCAGGCCGTGATGGTGCTCCTGCAGATACTATCCTTTTCTATTCTCTCGCAGACATTGTGCAGCTTACTGAATTTGCAAGACAAAGTGGTCAGCAGGACGTCAACATGGACAAGCTGAGAAGGATGCAGGAATATGCCGAGTCGAGTGTTTGTCGTAGGAGGATTCTGCTCAACTATTTCAGCGAACAGACAGATCGCGATTGTGGAAATTGTGATGTTTGTGAGAATCCGCCTCAACGATTTGACGGCACGCGCTATGTGCAAATGGCCCTCAGTGCAGCCAAGCGCGCGGCAGAAGCGGTGCGCATATCTACGATTATAGAGATTGTCAAAGGCATCCGTTCACCTTATGTCGTGCGTCATGGCTATGATCAGCTTAAGACATTCGGTGTGGGGAAAGATATCACGACCAACGACTGGCAAGACTATCTGCTGCAGATGCTCCAAATGGGATTTATAGAGATAGCCTACAATGATGGTAACAAGGTGAAGGTTACCAATATCGGAGAAGATGTGCTATACGGCAGGAAGAGTGCTCAACTCTGTGTCATCGACCATAGCGTGAAAGAGGAGCGCAAGAAACCACGACTGAAACTTGAGATTCCTACCATCACAATACCCGGTCTGCCACCGACCACTGGCGTTGAAGACGTGAAATTGTTCGAGGCTCTCCGCTCACTAAGATTGACATGTGCCAACGAAGAAGGTTTCCCGCCATACATTGTTTTCAGTGACAAGGTTCTCCACTCACTGGCCACCATCAAACCAACCACCATCGAGCAGTTTGGCAACATCTCTGGTATCGGAGAACATAAGAAGGAGAAATATGGCAACCGCTTCGTAGCATTAATCCAAAAGTATGTTTAAGTTCCATTTTATACCTAATTTTATTTAAAAGAATCCGAAAATATCCATAAAAAAGACCGAAAAGTGTCACTTTTTCCTAAAATCTTTCATTGAAATTCCGAAAAGTGAAAAATTTTTCGTATCTTTGCGCTGCAAAAACTTCGAAAGATGGCAAAGAAGAAGATACTATTCATCAATCAGGAGATCTCTCCTTATGTCCCAGACAACAACTTGTCACTGATGGGAAAGAAGCTTCCGCAAGCTATGCAGGAACGTAGTCATGAGATTCGTACATTCATGCCCAAATGGGGAACCATTAACGAGCGTCGCGGCCAGTTGCATGAGGTAATCCGACTCTCGGGTATGAATCTTATTATCAATGATACAGACCATCCCCTGATTATTAAGGTTGCCTCCATACAGTCAGCCCGTGTACAAGTTTATTTCATCGACAACGATGATTATTTCAGCAAGCGACAGATGGAGAAAGACGAGAAGGGAGAAGACTATCCTGACAATGGTGAACGAGCCATTTTCTTCGCTCGTGGCGTGCTTGAAACTGTCAAGAAGCTCCGCTGGGTGCCCGACATCATCCACTGTCAAGGTTGGATGAGTGCCGTCGTACCACTCTATGTGAAGACAGCCTTCCATGATGAGCCTTCATTTGCAGAAGCCAAGGTTGTCACATCTCTCTTCACCAAGAACATTGACAAGGATCTTGGCGAGAATTTCAAGAAGTGCCTGGAGTTCCGTGATGTCAATGAAGAATTGCTGAAGGGCTATAACGACAATTTCGATTTCGATGAACTGGGTAAACTTGCCATCGATTATAGCGACGGTATTATTCAGTCAGATAATGAAGTTAATGTTGAATTACTCGATTACGCCAAGGGCAAGAATATCCCTGTTCTTGGCTATCAGGAAGACTTTGCCGATGCCTATGAGGCATTCTACGAATCACTCTTCCCCGACGAGGTTTAAGGAATTATAATACACTTACATTTACACATGAAACTCAGATTGATTACAGCGATTGCCTTCTGCGCAATGGCGGTGATGTCTTGTAATGAAGAAACGTTAGAAATAGGATCTACGCTCACCAGTGATAACGACAAGTTGAATGTCTCGACTGGTATTTTCAATGCTAAATCAAGGTCTATATTGGCTGACTCCGTATATGCCCGCAATTTCGATTGCTATTTCGGTAATGTCAGGGACCCGGAAACTGGTGCTTATATCAAGAGTGAATTTATGGCCCAGTTTAATATGCTTGAAAGTCCGAAACTCCCCGCAAAAGATCGAATCGTGGCCCATAAGGATGGCGATATCGCCGTCGACTCCTGTGAGATATGGCTATTTTTCAACAAGTCGAAATGCTATGGTGACACGCTTACACCAGTCAAGCTCGACGTTCTGGAACTGAAAGAGCCTATGAGCGACCAGAACATCTACTATAGTAATTTTGATCCCAGAAGCGCTGGATTGATTCGGACTGATGGTCTTAAGCAGAGTCTGGCCTTTTCACTATCAAACCTGACATATAAGGACAGTATCAGGAATCTGGCTAATTTTACCGATAATGCCCGCATCGCTCTTAATCAGAAATACATCGATAAAAACGGGAAAAGCTATCCAGACTATGGTACCTACATTCTTCGTAATTATTACGAGCACCCTGAGTATTTCAAGAACTCTTATAGTTTTATTCACTCGCTCTGTCCTGGATTTTATTTCCAAGTGAACGATGGACTTGGTGTCATGGCAAATCTGAACGAGATCGACATACGTATCTTCTACAGTTATCGTAACGATAAAGACTCCATCATCAGTGCCTATATGGCGATGGCTTCTACCCCTGAAGTGCTACAGACCACCAGAGTTATCAACGACAAGGAAGCCTTGCAGTCGCTTGTCAACGACAAAAGCTGCACCTATCTGAAGACTCCTGCAGGTATTTTTACTGAGGTAACACTGCCCGTCGATGATATTAAGGCTAAACATGCTACCGACTCTCTGCTTTCTGTTGGTGTCACATTCCAACGCCTGAACAGCGAACTCAGAAACTCGCCTTATGTTTTCAGCGCACCAGAATACCTACTGATGATACCAAGAGACAGCCTATACACTTTCTTCGAGCATAGGCAGACCATCAATTCCAAGAACTCGTTCTACACTATTCTTAATTCGATGAATGAGTATGACTTCTCGAATATCGACAACATGATTTCCTATATGTCGAATGCAAAGAAAGTTGGCTTGGCAAACGATCCTAACTGGGTGGCTACGCATCCTAACTGGAATAAGGTGGTGCTGGTACCCGTGACTATCACAACTGCTGTAAACACGACAACGTCAGCGGCCGGTGTAGCTTCTGTGGCAAATCAGATGTCGATGACAAGCACTCGATTAAAAGGCGGACCCAATGGGAGCGACATCGAATTGAAGGTTATCTATGCGAAGTTTAATGAATAAAATGAGCGACGATGGCTGACGGATTTCTGGAGAAGCATTACGAAGACTATGAGTCACGCAAGGCAGCGTGGCTTCGTAAGCAGAAACATCTTCCCCACCCCCAAAAAAGAAAAATAGAGCGACCCGACGATGAGTCGCTCTAATTCTTTTTTATTAAACAATCGTTTCTGCTATTACGTCCCAATTACCTTGAACTTAGCAAACTTCAGCAAGAGCTGCTTAGTTCCAGCGTTTCTAAACTCCACTGTAGCCTTCGTGTTCTCACCTGTACCTTCAATCTTAAGCACCCTACCGACACCAAAGCGCTGATGCTCTATTGTGCAACCCTCGCGCAAATCGCCAGCATTTGGCTCTGATGCCATCTTGCGAGGTGCTATAGCATTGTAGACGCGTTTGAAGTTTGGACCAAAGGGGTCTACAGGCTTCTCTGGCTGTCGTGGAGGCACCATTCTGGGTTTGGGATCTGCCTTAAATTGAGTAGCCACAGGTCTCGGATTCTGCATCCATTCAGGACTACGGCTACCTCCACAATAGCCTCCATATGAATCTCTACGCGACGATGCTCCCCCACCCGTTTCACTCTGCACATCCAGCAACTCTGGGTCGATGTCACGAATAAAACGTGATGGCGTGTCATACTCCATCCGACCATATCTGAAACGGTTCTGCGCACAGGTCAGAATGCAATGCTTCTCAGCACGTGTGATGGCCACATATAGCAGACGGCGCTCCTCTTCCAGCTCACGCATGGAGTTGGTACACATCGGACTTGGAAATATGTTCTCTTCCAGTCCAACGACAAACACCGTCAGGAACTCCAGTCCTTTAGCTGAGTGGATGGTCATCAGCGTCACTTTGTCGTTCTCGTCACCCTCCTCACTGTCAAGATCCGTTAGTAGAGCCACTTCCTGCAGGAAATCAGAGAGATAAATCTCGTCGGCCATATCTTCCTCGCGACGACTCTCCACGAAGTCTTGCATACCACTAAGAAACTCCTCCAGATTCTCCTGTCTCGAGATGTCCTCAGGGTTACGCCCAGAATAGATGTCCTTGCTAATACCCGAGTTCATAATAATATCGTGGCCTAATGTGTAAGCATCTTCTGTCGTTACGCGTCCGATCCACCCCTCAATTAGTTCACGGAAGTTCTGAATCTTTGTCATCGTACCCTTGCTTACATCCATGGGGAACAGCACGGGTTCCTTAATTACCTGCCACAAGCTGACGCCATAAGTCTGTGCCGTCTGGATAATCTTACCAACCGTTGTGTCGCCAATTCCTCGCGCGGGATAGTTGATGATGCGCTTAAAGGCCTCCTCGTCATTAGGATTGGCAATCAGTCTGAAGTAGGCTATCACGTCTTTGATCTCCTTACGTTGGTAGAAACTCAGTCCGCCATAAATCCTATAGGGGATATTATCCTTACGCATCTGCTCTTCAAAAGATCGGCTCTGCGAATTAGTACGATAGAGAATAGCAAAGTCGCTCCAGTTGCAATGATCTTGCCTGCGCAAGCGCTTGATGTCCTGACAAACGATAATGGCTTCCTCCTTGTCGCTGTAGGCAGGCTTCAGTTGCAACTTCTCACCATGCTCATTATTTGAGAATACATTCTTTGGAATCTGTCGTTCATTGCGCTTGATAAGTGAATTTGCAGCCTGCACAATCAACTGCGTTGAACGATAGTTCTGTTCCAGTTTAAAGAGTTTAGCATCTCTATATAAATTCCTAAAATTCAATATATTATCAATGTTCGCTCCTCTGAACGAATAGATGCTCTGTGCATCATCGCCCACCACGCAAACCTTCTGACGCTCTTTTGTCAACTGGAAGACAATTGCCTGCTGCGCAAAGTTCGTGTCCTGATATTCATCCACCAACACGAAACAGAACTTCTCAACGTACTTCTGTCGAACATCCTCATGATTCTTCAGCAGTACCCACGTCTGCACAAGCAGATCATCAAAGTCCATCGCATTAGCTTGTCGGCATCTTTCCGCATACCTTATATATATATTAGCCACCTGTGGACGCTTTTGGTTGACATCATCCTTGGCCCAGGCACTTTCAGCATAAGCTTGAGGCAATATCAGGTGGTTCTTAGACATCGAGATACGATCGGCTACCGAAGCGGGCTTATACACCTTGTCGTCAAGCCCCATCTCTTTGATGATTGTCCTCACCAGCGAACGTGCATCCGTCTGGTCATAGATGGTGAAGTTTGAGTTAAAGCCAAGATACCCAGCTTCAGCTCTCAAGATTCGAGCAAAGACGCTATGGAAAGTTCCCATCTGTAGATATCTGGCACGCTCTTCACCCACCAATCTCCCAATACGTTCCTTCATCTCGCGCGCAGCCTTGTTGGTAAAAGTCAGAGCCAGAATTTCCCATGGGGCCATTCCCTGCTCCAACAGCCATGCAATCTTATAAGTCAGTACGCGGGTCTTGCCCGATCCTGCTCCTGCAATGACCAAACTTGCCCCGTCGCAGTACTCTACAGCTTCACGCTGACTCGCATTCAAATCCTGTAATATCTTAGTGTTCATCGTTAACTTTTCGAAAATGCATCGGCAAAGGTACAAATAATTTTTGGAAAAACTTTGTTGTTTCAGAAAGAATCACTAACTTTGCCACGAAATTATTCGTTAAAACCAAAAACCATTTTAGAAAATGAAAAAGATCATGATGATGATTGCCATGCTGGCTATACCATTTGCTATGCAGGCACAGACAAAATTCCACGACGTAGAGGCCAATGAGGCCAAGGGAGCTGTCAAGACGATGACAATGGATATGATGGGCATGAGCCAGTCTATCGAATTCTCAGAGGCCGGCAAGATGGTCAATTCGAGCCTCATGTCTGATGCAGTTTATGATGAGAACGGCTACCTCACATCTGTAAAGATGAGTTTTCAAGGTCAGAGCACTACAGTGAAGATCACTTGGGAGAATGGACGCATGAAGAGTCGCTCACTCAACGTGATGGGCAACGACGTCATCAACACCTATAATTATGACGAGAATGGTGTTGTAACTTCCGAAAGCATCAATATGGGCGGGCAACTCATTGAGATACCCTATTCAGACTACAAGTTCGACGATCACGGCAACTGGATTAGTCGCAAGGCTAAGATGATGGGGCAGGAAATGACAACTACCCGCACCTTCACCTATTATTAAATATTTAAAGTTCTCAGCGATACCCATCATCAGCTGGCTGCTATTCAATGCTGTCCAGCTGATTTTGTTTTCCACTTGCATAAACATACCGTTTCTATATCATTATTGAAATAAAATGCAAGAGCGAGCCTTTTTTAATCGAAATCAGTGGGAAACTTTTTTGGTGGTTTCGCAAAAACTTCGTAACTTTGCACGCGATTTAAGAACAAGGATATCAAAATCAACCCAAAAATGAAGAAAGAACTGAAAAAGGTGTTGGTGCTCGGATCGGGTGCCTTGAAAATCGGACAAGCAGGAGAGTTTGACTACTCTGGGTCACAGGCTTTAAAGGCGCTTCGCCAAGAAGGCATCAAGAGCGTGCTCGTTAACCCTAACATCGCAACAATCCAAACCAGTGAAGGTATTGCTGACAAGGTGTATTTCCAGCCGGTAAATACGCACTTCGTAACAGAAATCATCAAGAAGGAGCGTCCTGATGGCATCCTCTTGGCATTCGGAGGACAGACCGCACTGAACTGCGGAACGGAACTCTATCTGAACGGGACTCTTAAAGAGTATGGAGTTGAAGTTTTAGGAACGAGCGTCGAGGCCATCATGAATACTGAGGATCGCGACCTTTTTGTTAAAAAGCTGGGAGAGGTAGATTTGAAGGTGCCCGTAAGTCACGCCGTTGAATCAATGGACGATGCGCTGAAGGCTGCCCATGAAATCGGCTTCCCCATCATGATCCGCTCGGCATATGCTCTTGGCGGTCTTGGCTCGGGTATCTGTCCTGACGAGAAGAAGTTCAGGGAGCTGGCTGAGAGTGCCTTTACATTCGCACCCCAGATTCTCGTTGAGGAGAGTCTGAAGGGATGGAAGGAGATTGAGTTCGAGTGCATCCGCGATGCTAACGACCGATGCTTCACAGTGGCCTCGATGGAGAACTTCGACCCTCTGGGTATCCATACGGGTGAATCGATTGTGGTGGCTCCTACTTGCTCGCTGAAAGAGGAGCAGGTAAAGATGCTGCAGGAGATAACTATCAAGTGCGTGAAACACCTGGGCATTGTCGGAGAGTGTAATATTCAGTTCGCCTTCAATGCAGAAACCAACGACTATCGCATCATCGAGATCAATGCTCGTCTGAGCCGCTCATCAGCCCTTGCTTCGAAGGCCACTGGTTATCCCCTCGCCTTTGTTGCAGCCAAGATTGCACTGGGCTATACACTCGACCAAATTGGCGAAATGGGTACCACATCAAGCGCTTATGTGGCTCCAAGCCTCGACTATATGATCTGTAAGATTCCTCGCTGGGACTTGACAAAGTTTGCTGGCGTTAGCCGTCAGATCGGTTCGTCGATGAAGTCTGTAGGTGAGATTATGAGTATCGGACGTTCGTTTGAAGAGATGATCCAGAAGGGCCTGCGCATGATTGGTCAGGGTATGCACGGATTCGTTGGCAACGACCACACGAAGTTCGACAACCTCGACGAAGAGCTGGCTAATCCTACCGACCTGCGCATCTTCGCCATAGCCCAGGCACTTGAAGAGGGTTACACCGTAGAGCGCATCGAAGAGCTGACAAAGATTGATGTCTGGTTCTTGGAGCGTCTGAAGCATATCGTAGACCTGAAACATCAGTTACAGACATATAATTCACTTGAGGAGCTGCCCGACGAGTTGTTGCTGGAGGTAAAGCGCTGCGGATTCAGCGATTTCCAGATAGCCCGCTTTGTACTGAAACCTGTCGGTGGTAATATGGAGAAAGAAAACCTGTTGGTACGTAAGTATCGTAAGCAGCGTGGCATCATGCCTTCAGTAAAGCGCATCCCCACTGTTGCTTCTGAGCATCCTGAGCTGACGAACTATCTCTATTTCACCTATACCCACACACCTGCCTTCGGTGACCCGACTGGAGAGAAATACGAAGCATCACACGATGTAAACTACTACGCTCACGAGAAGTCGGTTGTCGTTCTTGGTTCAGGTGCTTATCGCATCGGTTCTTCTGTAGAGTTCGACTGGTGTTCTGTAAACGCCATCAACACAGCCCGCAAACTGGGATACAAGAGTATCATGATCAACTACAATCCAGAAACGGTTTCTACAGATTATGATATGTGCGATCGTCTGTATTTCGATGAGCTTTCACTGGAGCGAGTGCTTGATGTGATTGATCTCGAGGAGCCTCGTGGTGTGATTGTATCTGTGGGCGGACAGATTCCTAACAACTTGGCCATGAAGCTGCACCGTCAGGGTGTGCCTGTACTGGGTACAAGTCCTGTAGACATTGATCGTGCTGAGAATCGTGATAAGTTCTCAGCTATGCTCGACAAGCTGGGCATTGACCAGCCTGCATGGCGTGCACTGACGAGTTTTGAGGATGTGAAGGAATTTGTCGATCAGGTAGGTTATCCTGTACTTGTGCGTCCATCATACGTTCTCTCAGGTGCTGCGATGAATGTATGTTATGATGAGGAAGAGTTGCATCGCTTCTTAAATATGGCTACTGAGGTTTCGAAGGAGTTCCCTGTAGTAGTTTCGAAGTTCATGACTGAGACCAAGGAGATTGAGTTCGACGCTGTAGCAGATAAAGGTGAGGTGATTGAGTATGCTATCTCTGAGCACGTGGAGTATGCTGGTGTGCACTCTGGTGATGCTACGATGGTATTCCCAGCTCAGCACATCTACTTCTCTACCATCCGTCAGATTAAGAAGATTGCCCATAAGATAGCTGCTGAGCTGAATATCAGCGGTCCGTTCAATATCCAGTTCCTGGCAAAGAATCGCGAGGTAAAGGTTATCGAGTGTAACCTCCGTGCCAGTCGTTCGTTCCCCTTCGTATCGAAGATTCTGAAGCGTAACTTCATTGAGACCGCTACGAAGATTATGCTCGACGCTCCTTATCAGAAGCCAGAGAAGAGCGAGTTCGACATAGACCGCATCGGCGTAAAGGCTTCGCAGTTCTCGTTCGCTCGTCTGCAGAATGCTGACCCTGTATTGGGTGTCGACATGAGTTCTACTGGTGAAGTAGGTTGTCTGGGCGACGACTTGAATGAAGCTCTGCTCAATTCTCTGATTGCTACAGGCTACTCTATCCCGAAGGATGCTGTCTTGATTTCATCAGGTGGTGCTAAGGGTAAGGTATCTCTATTGGAGCCTGCTCAGCAATTGGCAAAGAAAGGTTACACTATCTACGCTACCGCAGGAACAGCTAAGTTCTTCAACGATAACGGTGTGAAGGCTGTCGCTGTGAAGTGGCCTGACGAGGAAGGTGACAGCAACGTAATGGATCTGATCAGCCAGCACAAGGTAGGCTTGGTCATTAATGTTCCGAAGAACCATACCTCGCGCGAGTTGACTAATGGTTACAAGATTCGTCGTGGTGCCATCGATCACAACATTCCTCTGATGACGAATGTCCGCTTGGCAAAGGCATTTATCGAAGCCTTTACCGCCATGAGTCTCGACGATGTGAAGATCAAGAGCTGGCAGGAATACAATAATTAAAAGAAAAGAGTGAATAGCGACGAATATCGCACGATTAAGAGCGGAGGCGAGGGCTACTACACCGAGAAGCGTAGCAAGTTCCTCGCCTTCGCTCATCATGTATCGACAGTAGACGAGATTAAAGAGCTGCTGGCGGGTTATCGTAAGAAATACTATGATGCCCGCCACGTATGTTATGCCTATATGCTCGGACCTGAGCGCACAGAGTTCCGTGCCAACGATGACGGCGAGCCCTCCAGCACTGCCGGCAAACCCATTCTCGGACAGATTAATTCCAACGAACTCACTGATATTCTGATTGTTGTGGTACGCTATTATGGTGGCGTGAATCTTGGTACCAGCGGACTGATTGTTGCCTACCGCGAAGCTGCGGCAGATGCCATTTCGCATTGTGAAATAGAAACGCGACAAGTGGAAGAGCTCATCTCCTATTCTTTCGCCTACCCTCAGATGAACGATGTGATGCGTATCGTGAAAGAGATGAATCCTCGCATCGTTTCACAGACCTACGATAATACTTGCGAAATAAAACTCAGCATTAGGAAAAGCGAGGCTGAGCAACTTCGCAGCAAGTTAGCGAAAATTTCTTTTGATTAATTTGGTAGAATCGGAAAAAGTTGCTACCTTTGCATCCGAAAATGAGCAAGCTCATTGACATTCGCTTAATCGGAAAGTTGGCAGAGTGACCGAATGCGCTGGACTCGAAATCCGGTATACCCTTTTCGGGTATCGGGGGTTTGAATCCCTCACTTTCCGCTAAAAGAAAAAGGTGCCGATTGTTTCGGCACCTTTTTCTTTATTCAATCCTAACCCTCCAAGGGAGCACTCTTAAGTTTTTCCAAAGCCCTGCACAACTGATCCGGACAGGATGTGCCTTTGGCGCCACACCGGATACCGTTGATTTTGGGGATCACGTCATCAATCTTCTGACCGCGTACCAACTGACTGATGCCTTGCAGATTGCCATTGCAACCTCCCAGGAAGAACACCTGCTGTATCACATCGTTTTCATCGGCAGTCACGTCGATCAGTTTCGAACAGGTGCCGTGAGTCTCATACTGTATATGCTTGGTCTTCATAAGTCTTAATTTAATTTGTGAATAACAAGACCCGAGCGCAGCTTAGGCTCAAACCAGGTAGCCTTCGGAGGCATGATCTTACCAGAGTCAGCAATGTCCATAATCTGCTGCATAGAGACGGGATAAAGGGCCAGAGCAGCACGCATCTCACCAGAGTCAACACGGCGCTTCAACTCGCCAAGACCACGCAGACCTCCTACGAAGTCTATACGCTGAGAGCTGCGAAGATCACCGATATTGAGAATTTCATCGAGAATCAGACGGCTGGAGATATCGACATCGAGTACGCCGATAGGATCATTATTATCGTAGGTACCATCCTTAGCCTTCAGACTGAACCAATGTCCGTCGAGATAAAGCGAGAACTCATGGAGTTGCTGAGGCTTATAGATCTCGGTGCCCTTATCCTCAACGATGAAGTTGACTTGCAAGGCTGCGAGGAACTCTTCAGACGACATGCCATTGAGATCCTTCACCACACGGTTGTAATCGAGAATCGTCAACTGTGAAGCCTGAAAACATACTGCCATGAAGAAGTTATACTCCTCGTCGCCCTTGTGGTTAGGATTCTGCTTCTGCTTTTCTGCGCCAACGAGAGCAGCTGCTGCCGAGCGGTGATGGCCATCAGCGATATAGAGCGAAGGCATCTTGGCAAACTCATCGGTAATCAGCTGCATATCCTGATCATCATTGATAATCCAGAACTGATGGCGAAAACCGTCGATGGGAGCAATAAAATCATATTCGGGCGTTGTGGCAGCATAGCGCATGATAAGCTCATTGAGAACAGCGTTATCAGGATAGGCAAAGAACACAGGCTCGATGTTGGCATTGTTCACGCGGACATGCTTCATGCGGTCCTCTTCCTTATCGCGGCGCGTCAGTTCATGCTTCTTGATGCGGCCTGCCATATAGTCGTCGGTATGGGCACAAACCACCAGGCCATACTGCGTTTTCCCATTCATTGTCTGCGCATATATATAATAATGTTCGCGCGAGTCCTGAACAAGCCAGCCCTTATCCTGGAACTTCTGGAAGTTCTCAGCAGCCTTCTCGTAGACACGAGGGTCATACTCAGAGGTACCTACGGGGAAATCAATCTCGGGCTTGATGATATGATACAGACTCTTCTCATTGTCACCGGCCTCAGCACGTGCCTCTTC
>ODAI013176322.1_pt1 | contig 23702 bp, 17 predicted proteins | sample 1539321 | NCBI WGS metagenome assembly ODAI01 (sample SAMN02144231, study PRJEB22623) | gut metagenome | biome: sheep rumen | host: Ovis aries | place: New Zealand | reverse complement strand
CTGGTGTCGGTGCCGCCAAGCGACATGGCGTAGGCTTCCCAGTTTTCGCCAAGACCGTAAGTATAGGCACTGAAGCCCGAGCCTGTGGTGGTGAGGGCATGGGCTGAATTGGTGATGCTTTGTCGAATATAGCTGTAGTTGGTGCCGGGGAAAGGTGAAAAACCTGTCAATGGGTTGCCGTCCAATTTCAAAAGTGCGGTTTCGGCCGTGGGTACTACCACGTTGACATAGTATTTGCTGGTTGCGGGGGGGCGGCTTCTGACCGGGAGGCAGGGAAAAGTGCAGGCTTTGGTTGTCTGGTTGATGGGGTTGGGGGCAAACATGGCCACGTCGCCCCAGTCACCGCCGGTGCTGAAGTTATGGCGGCTGTCGAGGTATTGGTATAGGGCTGCGGGGTGCGAGGTGGTGACATGGGCAGGAGCATTCAGTTTGAACTGATAGGTCTGCCCGGCATTGATAGTGGTAAGGAGGTTTCCGTTGCGGTATATCTGGCAGTTGTCGCTTGGGGAAGTGATGCGCACATAGTCGGCGGTATCGTGCCAGGCGGTGGGTGTGAGCAGCCACTCGGTGCTATAGGCCGCAATGGGCAAGTTTTGATGGTAGGTTTCGTCTGACGAGGTGTTGCTTTCATAAGGCATATTGGTTGCCGATGCGCCCGAAAAGACGGCGATTTTCTTGCAGTCGCGAGCTCTGACCGTGGTGCCGCTGAAGTCACCCGTCTGGTGCGGTCCCTTCACCTGGAATACCTGTCCGGCATTCAGGGTGCGGGTGATGGTGGAGCCAGAAGCAATGCCAGTAGAGGTAGAGTTGGTGAGCACCATGTCCACCACGGTGCCGTCTTCGATGGCCAAGACACTGAATTGTGCATGAGATTCTTGGGAATAGCTGTGGTCCACAGGTGTGGTCTGCACGATATAGTGTGTGCCGAGGTTCGTGGACGGAAGTATCAGTGAGGCATCGCAGGAAGAGGCCGTTTGGCTGGATAGGTACGACCAGAGCTGCACCGTGTCGGTGGAGGTGACGTGGAGGCCGGTGTTGCTGATGATGCATGACCCCGCCTGCCAGCATTGCACGTTGGGTAGCTGATAGGTGGTGATGCCCCCCGCGGCTATGGTCATCGTGTGCGACCAGCCGGTATTGGGATTCTCTATTGTTATCGAGCAGCTGCGCGGGCCGGAGGCTGAGAGGTAATAGCTGTCCACATCATTGTCTAGCCAACAGGGCATCATTGCCACCCAGAAATCGGTCCCTGACGTGGTGAAGCTCTGTGCCCTGCTGACCGATGAGGTCGCCAGCAGTAGGCACAGCCATAGCAGCGGCACCTTTCTCCGTCTTGAAGGCGTCCCCGGCAAGTGGGTGTATCTGTTCGTTGAGTTTTCCATATTTGTTTTCTTTTGGTAACTATTTGGTCACAGGATAGGCTATGCGAGCGTGGTAGATGCTCATCATCTTCGACTTCAAAATCTTGCGTATGCGGTCTATGTCGCCGAAGGTGAGGTTGCAGTTGCGGAACTGGTTGTTGCCGATTTTGTCGTCGATGATTTGGTCCACCTTTTTGTCTATGGAGTCTTTGTCGTGCTCCTTCATGCTGCGGCAGGCGGCCTCCACGCTGTCTACTATCATCACCACGGCTGTCTCGCGCGAGAAAGGTGTGGGCCCGTTGTAGCGGAAATCGTTTGCATCAATGGTCTCGCCTGGGTGGGCCTCCTTGTATTTGGTGTAGAAATAGCCCGTATAGGTGGTGCCGTGATGGGTGCGGATGAACTGCTGCACCTCGTTGGGCAGGTGATATTTGCGGGCTAGGTCCAAGCCGTCGGTCACGTGACGGATGATGATGGAGGCACTCTCGCGGTAGTCCAGCTCGTCGTGCGGGTTGAAGCCGCTGTTCTGGTTCTCGGTGAAGAAGAGGGGCGCACGCACCTTGCCAATGTCGTGATAGAGGGCCCCCACCTTGGCCAGCAACGCGTTGCCCCCAATCTCGTTGATGAGGTCCTCGCTGATGTTCGATACTTGGATGGAGTGCTGGAAGGTGCCGGGTGCATTGCGCGAAAGCTCGCGCAGGGCGGGGGTGTTGGTCGACGAGAGCTCCATCAGCGTCAGGCTGGTTGTGAGGCCGAAGATTTTCTCAAAGAGATAGATGAGCGGGTAGGCCAAGAGGGTCAGCAGGGCGTTGAGGAAGAAGACTATGTAGCGGTCGAAGGTGATGCTGCGGAAGGTGCTCTCCTGGCTCAGCACGCCGAAGGTGTAGATGAGTGAGTAGGTGGCAAAGATGACCAGGCAGACAAAGAAGAACTTGCTGCGGCTCTCCAGATTGCGCACCATCACGATAGACATCATTCCGGCAATCAGCTGGTAGAAGATGAACTCGTAGGAGTTGGGCACCACGCTGGCCAAGATGATGATAGTGGCTATCTGCACATACAGGGCCACCCGCATGTCGAAAAACACACGCATCATGACCGGTACGATGCACAGCGGCACCACCAGCACCCAGTCGGGATTGGTGTGCACCACTGCCGCCGTCACGGCCGACATGAGCAGTATCAGCACCAGCACAAACAGCACCTTGCGGTCGTCCTCCAGCAACGGATGCCGTGTATTCTGCAAAAAGAAGAAAAGGGCCACAAAGGAGATGATGCACAGCCCAAAGAGCCCAAAATAGCGTCCCACGGGACTGTAGTCGGCTTGGAAGTGCTTGTCGTTTTCCTTCTCCAGCGAGCTGATAATCTGTGCCTGCTCCAGCGTCACGCGCTCTCCTTGGGAAATAATCAGCTCTCCTTGCTGCACCATTTGGGTGCTGGTGGCCAGCTGCGAGAGCCGCGAGCCCATCTCCAACTGCGTGCGGTTGGCGTCGTAGGCAATGTCGGGCACCAAGATGCTGTCGCGCAGCAGGGTGTCGCGGATGTCCAGGGGGGTGATATACTGCGCCATGGTGCGCTCGGACCCGATGTTGCCGTCAAGGAGGATGAGTCGGTGGCTCTCGAAGTCGGGCATGCTGTCCGGAATTTCCAGATAGCCCACCAGATAGATACTGTCTATCGTCTTGCGCAGCTGCCGCTTGTTGGCCACCTGATGCCGACGGGCCATTTCGTCGAGGTTTTCAACCGCACGGGCATGGGCCGACTTGTCATAGCCGTAGTAGAGGATGGTCTTGCTTTTTATGTCGGCCGTTTCCATGTCGGTTTCGGTCTGCGACTTTTGGATGACAAAGTCGTAGGGCGCCACCAGGTCGTTGCTGCGCCAGATACCCCCGACGGCATAATCATAGTGGATGCCGTGGCCGTCATTGGGGAACATGAGGGGAATCAGTGCCGCCGCAACCAGCATCATGATGGACTTCGTAAGGATTGGCAGCCGTTTGATAGAGTTTGTGATGGTATCTTTAAGTCTCATTTTTTTCTATTCTTAATTTAAAATGCAAAAATACAAAAAAAATCTATTATAAAAAGAATATTTAATAAGTTTGGCAACCAAAGCTGCCTATTCGGCCTTTCCGATGCTCTCTTGCCTGCGGCACGCAACCCGATAAACCAATACGGTGACCTAGTTAAAAAAACAGTACCGACATCCGACGAAGGTTTTTGAGACTCCAAAGAGACTCCGTTGAAGGTTCGCCGATGGTTCGCTCGGCTAGACGGAGAAATATTGATTTTCAAGCGTTTCTACTTTTGGCCGACGAAGAAAAGTGTCTAATCATTGGAGAAATCAATAAGTTACAAAATATTTACTGAAATTCAATAACTTAACTATGCCAGACGGTGTTCCCCTGGCAGCATATATATTTATATATATGCTGTAGAAAAGGAACCAGTGCGACTTGTCGGATGCTAACAAATTGCATCGGAGGGGCGAGATTATTTTTGCCATAATACGCACGCCAATCCATATTTTTCCGTATTTTTGCAAGTTCAAAAAGAGGAACATTAACCGAATGTTGGTAATTAATGAAAGCAATTGTGAATAGTATAGTCATCAGAGCTATCGTACCATTCTTGCTGATACTTTTGATATTTTTTGTAGCAGGATGTCACATGGTAGAAAATGCCGAAGACTGGGTTGACCTTGGCTTGCTATGGGCCACGCGCAATGTAGGAGCCCATTCTCATGTAGGCTACGGCGACTACTTTGCCTGGGGAGAGACTTCACCCCAAAAGAGTATGACTGGCATGCTCCTCAACTATCGCTACTAGGGGCACACTATCCGTGCTGTGCGGCAGAACTAACCTTTGCACCACATGGGCAGTGGGACAAGGGAGAGTCTAAACGGCAGGCATGGCATTGGTCTGTTCAGACCATGTCCTCGCACAGGTGCCATTGCAACGTGTCGAAGGTGGTTTCCAGATATTTGTGCAGTCGGTTGAGATAGGTGGCCGTGGGTTTGGGCATGTTTTCGGCCGGGCCGGAATAGAGCGAGGTGCTGTTGCCCCTGCGGCGGCTGAAACCAAAGGTGTCCACGCCAAAGATGCCCTGTTTAAAACTGTTGGCCAACACCCAGCGGCGGTGTTCCAACAGCTCCGATGAGGGAGGCTCGGCCATGCCCTCATTGATGTCGCGGAAGATGTTGTCTTGTATCTCCCACGACCGAAATCCTCTCACCAAGAGCATCTTGTCGTAGAAGTCGAATATGCGGTCGGTTGGGTTGGTCGCCGACCGCTCAATCACCACGTATGCCAGGTGCCCGTACTCGTCGCCCCAGCTGAAGCAGGGGTAGGGCACGCCGTTCAGGTCTAAGTCGTCAACTCGCGACAGTTGAAGCTGATAGGCCTTGTTCAGTCCCATGACAAACTGATAGTTGATGTAGCTGGTGCGGAACATCAGCACGGCCGTGTCTTCAAAGGTGAAGGTGGCGTCGGGGAGGAACTGTGTGGGTTTCTTGCGTGGCATAGCGGCGGCTGGATTATAGGTGAAAGGCTTGCTGCTGGGTGAAGTCGGGGCGATAGGTGGACTGGGCCGAGAGCTCCTGCACCCAGCCGCGGTGGAGTCCGATGGCATAGAAATGCTCTGCCACGCGGTTATACTCTTCGGCTGTGAGGGTGCGGCCCAGCTGGTCGGGAAGGCCCGTGGTGGGTGGAAAGTACTGCGCCATCAGGGCCACATGCAGGTTGGTTGAGATGTCGGCAATCTCGTCCAGCACGGCCAGCGAGTTCTCCACCTGCCCGGGCAGCACCAGATGCCTCACAATGATGCCCCGGTAGGCCAACTCGTCCTCATCGGTGGGCAGGGCCGAACCCTTCTGGTTGTACATTTCTTTCAGTGCACGGAGCGCCACCGAGGGGTAGTCCTTGGCATGAGAATAACGCTGCGCCAGTGCGGAGTCCATATACTTGAAGTCGGGCAGATAGATGTCGATGTAGGGGGCCAGCATCTGCAGTGTTTCCACGCTGTCGTAGCCGCCAGTGTTGTAGACGGTAGTGGGGGTGAGGCCGCGCCGATGCAGGCCCTCTACGATGGCGGGAATGTGGTTGGCGTAGTGCGACGGGGTGACGAAGCCCACAATGTTCTCGGTCTGGGGCAGCACTTGGGCAATGCCCTCCACGATGGCCTCCACGCCTCGGAAACGGATGAGGTCAGCAGTGCCACCCATGGGCGAACTGATGTCGCCATTCTGACAGTAGATGCACTTGAGGTTGCAGTGGGCGAAAAAGACGTTGCAGATACCTTTGCTGCCACACAGGGGCGGCTCTTCGCCTTGGTGGACACAAATGGTGGCCACTTCGGGCTCGGCGGAGGCTCCGCAAAACCCAGTATTCACAAGACGGTCGGCCTTGCAGGCGCGTGGACAAAGGTTGCAATTCATGTTTGCAAAAGTACAACATTTTTCGCAGTCCGTTGCCGCCGTCCCCCACTTGTTATTAACAGCAAAAAGTTTATAGCATTTATCCGCATTGGCAGAGCACCACGAGGGGGTGTGTTTGCCAACAGCACCGGAACTCTTTCTACCATGAGTAATTACGATGCCTATCCGATACTGGCATACCGCAGGCATGCAATCCCATTGCCCCAACATGAAACGAGATGCCGTGTGTGGTATAGCACATTTCTGTTGTGGCGTGTTGAAAACACACTACATTCCTCAATGCGAAGTGACATAAGAATTTTCGATAATAATATGTATTTTGCCCCTTGTTTTTGCCGAGAGTGTGACCTAGAATATCTCTTCGGATAGGGCGCGTTTCTCCATGACCCGTCTAGGTCATTAGGCGCAGTGGTGTGAATGTCAATAAGGTCAAAAATGCGTCCCGAAGGGACGCGACAAAGGGGGTCAATCAGCATTACCTCCTCTAGCGTCTGCCAAAAGAAATAATGGTCCAGACCACTTTTTTTTCGCAATTTAACTATTTATTCAAATATTATTCGTATCTTCGCAGATAGTAACGTAAATCATTAAATATAATAATATTATGACTATTAAAGATTTAGAACCTAAAGAACTGTGGGGCAATTTTTACAAACTCACCCGTTGTCCCCGTCCCTCCAAGCACGAAGAGGTGGTCCGCGAGTTCCTTGTGAACTGGGCCAAAGAGCATAAGATTGACTGCCGTGTTGACAAGGTAGGCAACATCATTATGTCCAAACCCGCCACCAAGGGTATGGAGAACGTCTGCCCCGTGGTGCTGCAGGCCCATATGGACATGGTGCCCCAGGCCCGTGCCGGCAAGGTGCACGACTTCCTCAAAGACCCCATCGAGACCAAGATTGTCGACGGCTGGGTCTATGCCTGCGATACCACCCTCGGAGCCGACGACGGCTTGGGCGTGGCTGCTGCCATGGCCGTGCTGGAGAGCAAGACCATCAAACATGGTCCTCTGGAGGTTCTTATCACTACTGACGAAGAGACCGGCATGACCGGTGCTTTCGGCCTGAAGAAAGGTGAACTTAATGGCAAGTACCTGCTCAACCTCGACAGCGAGACCGAAGGCGAGCTCTATGTGGGCTGCGCCGGCGGCGTCGATGCCACTATGACCATCCCCTATGCCACCGAGGCTGCTCCCAAGGATTACTGCGCCATGCGTCTGACCATCGGCGGCCTCAAGGGCGGCCACAGCGGCATGGAAATCAACTCTGGTCGCGCTAATGCCAATAAGATCATGTTCCGTATGCTCCGCTGGGTGGCCGACTGCGGCATCCGCCTTATCAATGTCGAGGGCGGCAGCCTCCGCAACGCCATCCCCCGTGACGCCACCTGCATGTTTGCCATGCCCAAGGCCCATATGGACTGCATCATGGCCGAATTCGAGAAAGTGGCCGATTGGGTTAAGAAGGAGATTGTCACCGTCGATCCCGACTTCTTCGCCAAATGGGAGAAGGTGCGTATGACTCCCAAGGTCATGACCGAGGCCGACACCCAGAAGATTATCAACCTCGTCATGGTGGCCCCCAACGGCGTGCAGCGTATGAGCACCGACATGGAAGACCTCGTCGAAACCTCCCTCAACCTTGCCAAGATGCACACCAACGGTAAGAACTTCTACATTCAGGCCCTGCTCCGCAGCTCGGTCGACTCCGCCAAGGATGCCCTGGCCGAACGTCTTGTCTGCCTGGCCGAACTCTCCGGCGGCAAATGCCAGCTCACTGGTGCCTATCCCGGCTGGAAACCCAACATGCAGAGCGGTCTGCTCAAGAGCATGAAGGCTACCTATAAGAAGATGTATAAGAAAGAACCCAAGGTGGTGGCCATCCACGCCGGTTTGGAGTGTGGTCTGCTGGGCGGCAAATACCCCGAGATGGAGATGATCTCCTTCGGTCCCACGCTGAACAGCCCCCATAGCCCCGACGAGCGTGCCAACATCGAGAGCAGCAAGAAGTTCTTCGACTATCTGGTCGGTGCCCTCGAAGCCATGCCTGTTGAGAAATAATAATTATAATGATTGAATCAATAAGATTTGCTAATTACAGAGCTTTTAAGGACGAGGGAATCCTCGTCCTTAGGCCTGTAACTTTGCTAATTGGACGTAATAGCAGCGGCAAGTCGTCGTTATGTAGATTAGTTCAGTTCATTTCGTATGCATTAAAGTCCAATGAATGGCCTTCTAAAGAGACTTCTAGTACTGGTTTTTGCACTTCATATTCAGATCTGTTTTTTCAACGTAATACATCCACCTTGCTTATAGGTGCTGACTTTGAGGGTGGTGTCGGTTTCAGAGCTAGGTACTATGACGACAGGAAAAGCAAAATGCAGTTGTCTTATCGAAAGGTTTACACTAAAGATGATGACAAGATAGAGTCTGATATAGATTTACTAAGAGAAAAGTTGAATGGAATCTTAGATGATAATTCCTTAGTAGAACTGAATGTTCAAAGAGATATGTTATCATACGACGTTACGTATATTCATTCCCTTCGTTCAGGTGCTAAAGATGTTTATCGTCAAGTTGATGCCGATATTACAGACAAAGTAGGATCTGACGGGGTCGGTGCTTATTCCATATTGTTGAATTCCTATATTAAAAAAACTCGATTATTTGATGATGTTGCCAACTGGATGGAGAAGAATGTCGATGGGCAACGAGTTGATATTTATAGAGAACTAGATAATTTTTATTTTAAAATAAATCGAGCAGGAAATAGTGTTGGAATTCAAGAAGTCGGGCAGGGCATATCTCAAATGCTGCCTATTATAGTGCAGTCTTTTGTCCAGAGACCACATTCTGTTACTATTGTGGAGGAACCCGAACTGCATCTCCATCCTTCAGCCCATGCTGCTGTCATGGAACGCATGGCAGAATCGGCTAAGCAGACAAATAGTATTTTTGTTATTGAGACACATTCGGAAAATATGGTACTAGCGGTACGGCGAATGGTTTCAAGAGGCTTATTGTCCCCAGATGATGTGTCTATTGCATATATCGACTTGGACAATGATTCGGGTGAGGCTATGTTGAAACCTATTGGGGTGAATCCCAATGGTTCATTAAAATGGTGGCCTGTCGGCGTGTTCAGTGAGAGTTATGATCTTTTAAATGATATTTTAGGATAACATTTATGATATTTCGGATTGACCATACTTCTTTTTGTACTTGGGACAGGAATAAAATACCCCTTCTATTGTGGAGTTTGGTCAGGCATCATCATTTGATAGATTGTGAGGATTCAAGAGTCCGTGAGGAAATAAAGGAATGTTTCAAGGGGAATATGGATGTTAATCTCATGTGCAGAGAATTATTCGAGATAACAGATGAGCAGAGACAGTTTTTTACTACAATCAATGTTTCTCAATATAAGTTTGGCCAATTGTTACTATTGGCAGGAGAAAGGTCACGTATTCTAATTGAGAATGGTCCATATGAATGGCCCATATACGAATCTTTATCCCTTGCGTATAAGAAAGATCCTGAATATGGTAACATTTTTTATTATATTAAGCAGGCAATAGATAATCATGACTTAGTCTGCCTACATGGTGGAGGAGTCAATACATTTGATGCGCTGATAGAATTGGAAGAAAAGACATGCTATCTAGGAAGTATTTTTGCGCTGAAACATGTTGTTGTTTTTGACCGAGATACTTCGGCCGGGAATGAGTATGATCAAAATCAGAATACCTTATTTGAAAAGTTATGTAGAAAAGATTATAATGCGGTTGGAGACAATGACGTTTATACGCTCAACCAAACACCTTATATTTGGCATGTGTGGTATAAGCGGACTATAGAAAATTATTTTCCTAATGACAGATATGAGCAGCAACATGTGGACACAAGAAAATTACCAAGAGAGCAAAACGATAGAGATTATTGTAAAATTGGGGATTATCTCGGTAATGTGAAAAAGGTGATGAAGTCTATTGCAAAAGGAATGACTATGGGTGAATTCGAATCCCATTTGCACAAATTTAAGGTCAAAATAAATGATGAAGAGAGAGAGCTGTCCGAATTTCAATTACTGTTGCTCAAAATAGCAAGGATAATATAGACAAAGGAATGAAGAATAATGGAATAAATATTAAGCCAGATAGAGAATATTTTCGTACAATTGTCGAATATATTGACACAGGCAAATTCGCTGTGCCAATATTCCAACGAGATTTTGTCTGGAATCGTAGTCAAATTCTTGATCTATTTGATAGTATCATCAAGGGTTATCCAATTGGAACCATCCTTCTTTGGAGACCTCCACAGGAACCTCCTTTCGGCTATAAAGATATAATCACTGATAAAAAATTAGATGTTCCTAATTCCGAATACTGTATCCTGGATGGACGTCAACGGCTCACAGCCTTTTATGGTTGTGTGACCGAGAAAGGGAAGGGTAATGACGATTTCGGACTCTATTATGATTTAGAAAAAGAAATATTGACATACTCATTTTCACCAAAGAAAAAATGGCTTTGGAGCCTTAGGGAAATATACGACACATACTCTTTAATAAAGAAAAGCCAATCTCTTCTAGACGAACCTGATTATGATGAACTATTCGGCCGTGCTTCTAGGCTTAATAAAATCCTCAATGATTATGTTGTTGGGGAAATAATTATGAATGATGGGAGTTTAGAAGATGCCCAAATGGCATTCACTCGTTTAAACTCCAAAGGAACGCCTATATCCAACTGGGATATGCATCAGGCTCTGTCGTATAGTGAAGGAGAAGACAGAACCCTGAATGAGATGCTTAATGAAATTAGGCAGTCTTTATATGATTATGGGTTCCAGGACATCAAAGAAGATGAGGTTTTAGCTTGCTGCTATAAGTATGCGGGACATAGGTATCTGGAAAAAATTGACGAATTGGAAAAAGTAGATGTAAAACCCTATATACAATCTGTAGGACAGGATTTGGTATTGGCTACACATTTTCTACATGACTATTGTTTCATCTTCTCTCCGAAACTTTTCCCATATGCTAAACAGATTGTTCCGATTAGCTACTTCTTCAAACTTAATCCTAATCCTTCTGAGGAGCAGAAGAGAGAGATGGCCCGTTGGATATTCTATACAATTTATACGCAACAGCTTAGTGGTTCTCTGTCTACATTACGTCTAATTTTCAATAGGTTTGATGAATTTGCTGAAGGAAGAAAGCTTTTAGCTTGTGACGAGTATCAGGAGGTTCCAACTCCACAACTTGGTTTCTCCTTTTCGACGGGTACCGCAAAGTCAGATTTCTTACTAGTCAGTATGATAAGACACAGATTGCGGAATGAGTCTCCTCAGGGTATGTCGTTCTTAGGCAATTATACCTTTGTGACAAATACTCCTGCGGGTGTAATGCCGATAGTGGATAAGGGTGATTATCGTATGCTTCATGATTCTTTGCACAACAATATCACATTTGATTATTGGCCATATTGCTTAAATGAAGAACTCGTTAGATTATTAAGAGATAAAAAATACGATAGGTTCATTTCTATTCGTGCTGATCTTTTGTGCCAGATAGAAATCTCATTTCTTCATGATTACGGAATTGATACGAAATAATTAATACTAAACTAAAATAAAAATAATATGATAGCAAAAGAACTTCTCAACCCTCGCAGCATCGTTATCTGCGGTGCTTCCAGCGATATTCACAAACCTGGCGGCAAGGCCCTTAAGAACCTCCTTGAGAGCAACTTCAAGGGTACCGTCTATGCCGTCAACCCCAAAGAAACAGAGGTGCAAGGTGTAAAATGCTACACCAAGGTGGACGATCTGCCTCAGGTGGACTGTGCCATCCTTTGCATCGCCGCCAAGTTCTGCGCACAGACCGTTGATGTCCTCACCCAGCAAAAGGGTACCAAGGGCTTTATCATCATCAGCGCCGGTTTCTCCGAGGAGAACGCCGAGGGTGCCGCCATTGAGAAACATATCGTCGACAGCATCAACGCTGTAGGCGGCAGTCTCATCGGTCCCAACTGTACCGGTTTCCTCAACACCAACTATGCAGGCTGTTTCGACACGCCCATTCCCCGACTCGACCCCCATGGTGTCGACTTCATCACCGGCAGTGGTGCCACCGCCGTCTTTATCAAAGAGTATGGCATTACCAATGGATTGACATTCAACAGCGTTTGGGCAGTTGGCAACAGTGCCCAGATTGGCATTGAGGATGTGCTAGAGCATCTCGACATGACTTTTGACCCCGACAAGTCTAGCCGCGTCATAATGCTCTATATGGAAAAAGTTGGCGACCCCCAGCGTCTGCTCAAGCACAGCCGCAGCCTTATCAACAAGGGATGTCATATTGCCGCCATCAAGTCGGGCGGTAGTGCTGCCGGCAGCCGTGCTGCCTCCAGCCATACAGGCGCTTTGGCCACCAACGACGCTGCCGTCGATGCACTCTTCCGCAAGGCCGGTATCGTCCGCTGCCAGAACCGTCAGGAGCTGACCACCGTCTGCGGTGTCTTTATGTATCCTGAAATCAAAGGCAATCGTTGCGCCGTCATCACTCACGCAGGTGGTCCCGCTGTCATGCTCACCGACGTTCTCTCCAACGGCGGCATGGAGGTTCCCAGTCTGAAGGAACACCCCGCCAGCCCCGCCCTGCTGGAGAAACTCTTTGCCGGCTCTTCTGTAGGCAATCCCATTGACTTCCTCGCCACCGGCACCGCCGAGCAACTGGGCTACATCATCGATGCCGTTGAAAACGAGTACACCGACATCGACTTCAGCGTGGTCATATTCGGCTCACCCGGACTTTTCTCCAACCGTGAGGTATACAAACTGTTGGCCGAGAAGATGAAGACTTGCAAGAAACCCATCTTCCCCGTGCTGCCTTCTATCATCAATGTGAAGGACGAGATTCAGGAGTTTATCGATATGGGCAACATCAATTTCCCCGAGGAGTGTGTTCTCGGCAATGCCCTCTGCAAAGTCTATCATACCCCCAAGCCTCAGCCCGAACATGTCGAACTGCCTGCTGTTGACGTGGCCCGCATCCGCAAGACCATCGACCGCTGCAAGGACGGCTGGATGGAAATCAGCGACTACAACGAGCTCTTTGATGCAGCCGGTATCAGCCGCAAGAAATCCGTCGAGGTGTCTAAGAAAGAAGATGCCCTGGCCTTCGCCAAGGAGGTGGGCTGCAGCAAGGATATGCCCCTCGTCATGAAGGTTGTTGGCCCGCTCCACAAAAGTGATGTGGGCGGCGTCACCCTCGGAGTGAAAGACCTTGACACTGTTGCCAAGGAGTTCGACCGCCTCATTGTCATTCCTGAGACCTACGCCGTGGAGATGTACCCGATGCTGGACGGTACCGACGTCTATATTGGTGCCATCCGCGACCCCAAGTTCGGCCATCAGATTTTCTTCGGCCTGGGCGGCATCTTCATCGAGGTGCTCAAGGATGTCCAGAGTGCCATCGCGCCCATCACCGCAGCTGAGGCCAAGGAGATGCTCACCCACCTGCGTGGCTACAAGATTCTGCAAGGTGTGCGTGGTCAGGAGCCTGTCAATATCGACCTCTATGCCGACCAGATTGCTCGCGTGAGCGCCCTGGTGCAGGCCGCTCCCGAAATTGCCGAAATCGATCTCAACCCCCTGCTCGGCAATCCCCGCTACGTCACCGCAGTGGACGCCCGCATCCGACTGGAAAAGTAACTTTTTCATGTGGTTATACCCCGAGAGGCGGTCCTTTGGGCCGCCTCTTCTTTATATGATGATTGCTGTGGCGTTTATTTGCAACAATAGTGTTTCTGTAGTAATACTCTGTAGTATATGAACGAAGTATCTCGAACAGACTATATCGATTGGTTAGATCGTAAGCAAGTAAACGGTCTGATAAAGATTGTCACAGGTGTGCGCCGTTGTGGTAAATCATATTTGCTATTTACTCTTTTCTAAGTAATAGACTCTTCTATATCAATCAATAGAATGTAATTGAAGTTTGACAAGTGCATTTAGCCTGCTGGGTGTCTGTAACTACTTATCCCATCTGATGCTGGCGTGCCAGAGGCACGCGCTCTCAATAACCCCTGACAAGAAAATCTCTGATTTTCGCAGTCTGGGGCTAAGAATCTAATACTCCTCGGCGTGCCGGAGGCACGCGCTCTCAAATTCTATATACTGTATATTGTACACCTGTCAACAGTAATTCCTCAAAGACTGACAGATTGAGAGCGCGTGCCTCTGGCACGCAGTCAGGATCGCTTCCCACATACCCCACACTGCGCCTTAACGGGCTTGTGCGGGGTTATTGAGAGTGAACTCCTCCGGAGTTCTGGTCAGGCTGAGTAGTTACATGTACTTGTCAAACTTTAGGATGTAATAAAAAAATCTTCCACTAAAAGGGGAAGATTTTTTATTCTGTATGAGACTGTATGATTAGTCGTCGACGTGGGTGACGTTGCCGCGGAGGTCGAATTGGATTTCGAGGCCGTTGGTGAGGGTGATTTCATAGCCGCCTTTCATCTTTTCGCAGTCAATGATGAGCTGCTTGGGATAGCGGTTGACAATGTAACGGGTGATGTAGCCGGGCACGAGTGTGACGGGCAGTCCTTCGGTGCATTTCATCTCTTTCCAAACGCCTTTGGAGTCGAACTCAATGATGGTGCCATCGGTGAGCAGGGTTTCGTACTCACGGCCTTTGACATAGGCAAAATCGATGGCACAGGAGGGCCAATGCTTTTGGATGAGTTCTGTGGCGGCCTTGGGCAGGCTTTCAGGATCGATGGTTCTTTTCTTGCTCTGGGCATTGGCGCTGCCGGCGAGCATCAAGATGGCTAATAATGCGAGGATGAATCTTTTCATTTTTTGTTATTGTTTATAATGGTTGTTATTATTTCAGTTCTTCGGGTGAAATGGTGACCACGGCTTCTTTGCCACTGGTGGTGCCTGTGTAGAAGTAGCGCAGACCGCGGTGGGTGGCTTTGAGTGTTTGCATCATCTTGACAAACGAGGGATCGGTGCTGGAGGTGAGCATTTCTACCAGACCTGCGTGATTCTCTTCGATGCTCTGCTGCATTTCGTTCAGGTCCAGTTGGTTTTCATCACAGTCGATATAATAGGTGAAGTAGAGAGAATCCAGTTCGATGTTGCTGCACACCATGCCATCGCCATAGCCGTAGGTGATGGGCAGCTGCATGCGGGCCGTGGCCACGGCGGACTGAAGGTAGGACTCGGGGTCGCCTTCGGTTTCGGGCATGTTGGCTTTCAGCTCCTCGTTGGTGAAGTGGAGGGTGAAGGAGTCGCCACTTTCGATGCTGAAAATGACATCCAGCCCGGCTTCGGCCTCGACGATGGCTTCAAGCAGCTGGCGGAAGTCTTCATCGGAGTTGCTGCGATAGTTGTCGAGCATGAAGTTGTGGAAAGCCTCCTGATTGTTCTTGAAGTTGTTGAGGTTGTCAAGACCTACTATGGTGTAGTTGAAAGTGACTTGGTTGTTGCGATATTCAGCGTTGTCCATCTGGCCAATGGAACCTAAAGGTATGGGGCATTGGGCATTGAGCTGGGCAATCATTTTGCGCAACTCGCTTTTGTCGCTGTTGCAGCTGGTGAGGCCTGTGAGAATAAGGCAGAAAAGGGCTATGAGGGTAAAGGTTTTCTTCATTTGTCGAATTTGAGGGGCATGGCGGTGCTTTGGCCCGCTGGCATGCCATTGAGGAACACTTGTTTGATTCGGGTGTGGAAAGTCTGACCTTCCAGTGGGCTCCAGCCGCACTTGTAGAGTAGACGTTCTTTGGTAACGGGGGTCTCGCCGGGCTCAACGATGGTGATGTCGGCCATGTAGCCGGGGCGGAGGAATCCTCGCCCATGGATGCCGAAGATGAGGGCAGGATTGTGGCACATTTTGGTGACGAGGAGGGGCAGCCATTCCTGAAGGACCTCGGTATGGTCGTCGCGCTCGGTGGCAGCAGGACTGAAGAACCCCTCCAGCATCATTTGCAGCGAGTGCTGGATGCTGGGTATGCCGCCAGGGGCGTCGAAATAGCGTTTTTGTTTGCTCTCCCACGTGTGGGGGGCGTGGTCGGTGGCAATGGTGTCGATGAGGCCGTCCACCAGTCCGCCCCAGAGGCCGATGCGGTCATCGTTGCTCTTGATGGCGGGGTTGCATTTGATAAGGTTGCCTAGGGCGGCGTAGTCACGGTCGTCGAACCAGAGGTGGTTGGGGGTGACTTCAGCGGTTATATTCTTTTGCTCCAACTCATAGTTGCTGAAGAGCGAGAGCTCGGTAGCGGTGCTGACATGGGCCACATGGAGGCGGGTGCCATAGCGGCGAGCGCGTTCCACGGCTTTATAGGTGGAGACAAAGCAGGCTTCGGTGTTGCGGATTTTAGGATGTAGCTCAGCGGTCTCCTTGTCGGTGCCGGCAAACTCCATCTTGTAGTTGCGCAGGTTGGCTTGGATAATATCCTCACTCTCGCAATGGGCCACGATGAGTTTCTTGCTCTCCTTAAAGAGGAGGTCCAAGGCCTTGGGGTTGTTTACCAACATATTGCCGGTGCTGCTGCCGAGGAAGAGTTTGATGGCGGCATAGCGTTCGACCGGGAGGTCCAGCAGGTCGTGAATGTTGTCGTTGGTGGCACCCAGCATGAAACCGTAGTTGACCGCACTCTTGCGCTCGGCAATCTGCTCTTTGGCCTCAAGGGTTTGGAGCGAGGTGGTTTGCGGGTCGGTGTTGGGCATGTCGATGACTGAGGTTACGCCTCCGGCCAGGGCGGCGCGGCTTTCGGTGGCGAAGTCGGCTTTGTCAGGGAATCCTGGGTCGCGGAAATGGACGTGTGTGTCGATGATGCCGGGCAGCACATAGCAACCTGAGGCATCGAACAACTGAGGGCTCTTCAGTGCAGTGCCGTCCTCCACAATTTTTCCTTCATGAATGAAAATGTCGCGCTGTTCAAGTGTTCCCTCGTTGACAACAGTGCCGTTCTTGATGATATAGTTCATGCGAAACGGTTAGTTAATGGTAAGTAGTTGCAGATTGTCCGCTTCACTATTAGAATTTCTTTTTGTTGCTCCAGTTGCGGGCAGCGATGTATGCGTCGGCGGAGTTGTTATAGATGGGCTTGACGACAAACTGGCCGGTATGGTCGATGCACCCCCAACGGCCTTCCTGTTTGGCGGGAGCCACGCGGTTGTTCCAAGTGTTGATGAAGGGCTTGGCATCTTCCAGACGGGGCAGGATGACCCATTCGCCTTCGAAGTCGACATAGCCCCAGTGGCCGGTGCCTTCCTCTTGGATGGGCCAGAGCCAGTGGCCTAGCTCGGCCTCTTCAATGCCTTTCTCATTGTCGTCCCATTGCTTTCCGGCTTTGGCGGCATCAGAAGAGAGGATGAAGACGGGCTTGCTCAGCAGACGGCCATCCTCGTGGATGCTGGCCCAGAGGCCGTTCTCACACTTGGCCGTGGCAAAGAGTCCGGTGTCGTTGGGGAAGTTGGACACTTCCAGATAGATAGGTTGGATGGCCCAGCTGCCGTCGGGCTTCACCCATCCCCAGAGGTTAGTGTCAGTGCGCATCTCGGGAATGCGCCAGGCATCCATGTCGCGGCCATGCTCAATCTGCGAGAGGGCATAAACACAGTCGCTCTCTTTGCTGAATATGAAGTCGCTGATGACATTGCCATTGCGGTCTATGTTGCCCCAGCGGCCGCCCTTAAGGGCTTGGGTGTAGATATAGTTATGTTCGCCAGGGAACTGCCTAATCATGGCATACTGGGGCTGGACGACCCAGCGGCCCAAATAGTTGACTATGCCCCACTGGTTCTCGTTCTTGGGGTTGGTGACGGAGATGCGCCAGGTGTCATAGTGCCGACCCACAATCCATTGGTGACCGGCCTCCTCGGCATCGCTCATACTCTCGAAGATATTGTTGATAATCAGAATGCCCTTGGCATCGATACAGCCCCAGCGGCCTTCCAACTTGACGGGAGCAAAACTCATGGGGTCGGTGCCGTAGTATTTACCAGCTCCTTCATATTCGGGCTCGTACTTCCACTGGCCGTAGTAATTGACAAAGCCCCATTTGTGCGTGGCAGGATTCTCGGCAGGGTAGATCCACTTGCCGGGTTCTTCGGCACTGTACCAATGGTTGCCGGCCTCTTGGGCTTCTTCCTGAGTGGTAAAGATGTTGCGTACAATCATGTTGCCATTCTGGTCGATGCAGCCCCAGCGGCCGTCGTACTTCACCACGGCAAATTTTCTGTCTTGATGTTGGAAAGCGAAGGCCACCTGGTACTTCGGAGCTATTTGCCAGATGCCGTTACTGTTTTTGTAACCATACAGCATGTTGACGTCGTCGAAGGCCAAGGTCTGTGCTAACGCACTGCCAGTCAGCATGCAAAGGGTCGTGAGCAAAAAGATGTATTTTTTCATAGTACTATATTTTCGAATTTGCAAAGATACAACTTTTTTTTTATATTAGATATATTTGATTTGTGGAGTTATAAAGGTCTTTGGGTTGATAAGTTTTAGATGTTATCGGGTTCACATGCTCTAATAGTTTGTTTTCACAAGTTAGTATTTTCTTATGGCTTTTTCTTGCACACATTGTGTTTTCTGAATTAGCGGAGGCACTTTCAATGTGGTTGCAATGGTTTTCTTATTCCAATGTAAATTATGCAGTTGTACTTCTAACTGTGTTAAAAGTGGGTGCAGATTGCCTTTTTATTCAAAAAAAATAGTATCTTTGCAAACTAAAAAACACACTACACATATTAATAATTATGGTTATCAAAGTCTGCGTGGGCAGTTCCTGCCATTTGAAGGGTTCCTACGATGTGGTCGAGGCCTTTAAGTCACTTGTGAAAAAATATAATGTTGAGGATAAAATAGAACTCCAAGCTAGTTTTTGTCTGGGCAATTGCCTACAGGGTGTTTCTGTGGCCGTGGAGGACTTTGGCGATGCCGATGTGCAGGAGACCGAGCAGGTGAAACGTACCGAGACAGGCTTGCTCCTGAGCCACATGAATGGTGAGAATTCCGAGAAAGTTTTCGTTGCCACTATACTCCCCCTACTGAAATAATAATAGTTTTCTTACTATGCCCTACTTGGAATTGAAGAAGGTGCAGTGTAAAGACTGCTACCTTTGTCTTCGTGAGTGCCCTGTAAAAGCTATCAGTTTTGCCGACCACCACTCACAAATCATAGAAGACCGCTGCATTCTCTGCGGTCGTTGCATGCATGTCTGCCCCCAAGATGCCAAACTGGTCCATAGTGATTTGGCCAAGGTACAATCACTGCTTTCTTCGGGTAAGAAACTGATCGCCAGTGTGGCTCCTTCTTTTATACCCAATCTTGGTCTCTCTAGTTTCGAGCCATTGCGCGTGGCGTTGAAAGCCATTGGATTTTATGATGCAGAAGAGACAGCTCGCGGAGCCGAATGGGTGACCCATGAATATGCTCGATTATTAGAGACGGGCACTATGAAGAATTTCATCACTACCGCCTGCCCGTCGGCATGTCGTTTGGTGCAGGAATACTTTCCCCAAGCCTTGCCTTATCTGGCTCCGGTGGCTTCGCCCATGGTGGCCCATGCCCGCATCCTTCATGCCGAATACCCCGATGCCGAAGTGGTTTTCATCGGCCCTTGTTTGGCCAAGAAGCGCGAGGCGGCAGAATCGGGTGAGGTGGCAGCTGTGCTTACTTTCGAAGAACTTTCGTCTCTCGGCGTTGAATACAGTAGGGTCGACGTGAAGGATGAAGCGGACTCTGTTGGTGATGACCTGTCGCAATCAGTCCCTATGGAAGTTTGCAAAGCAAAGGGCTATCCTGTGACCGACGGCATCATTAAGTCTTTTTCTAGCTTGCCATCGGGCTATCACTATATGTCGGTCGACGGCCCCAAACGTGCCATGGAAGTACTGGAGAATATCGATAACTACGAGGGGGTCTTCATCGAAATCAATATTTGCCCAGGTGGTTGTATCAACGGCCCTTTCAGCCATCTGCCCCAAGGCGGCACCACCATGGCCAAGTTGCAGATGCATCAATACCAGTCGCGTGGCATACACAGCTATCCTACTATCGGACCCCATGAGGAGGCTCCGGTGGACTTCTCTTACCAGTTCCCGCGGGTGCTCAATCGTAGTCGCAAGGCTACCGACGAGGAGATAGAAGAGGTTTTGCGTCGCACTGGCAAAATGACACCCGAAGACGAACTCAACTGCGGTGCCTGTGGCTATCGCAGCTGTCGCGGCAAAGCCTGGGCAGTGCTCAATGGCTATGCCGACATCGAGATGTGCCTACCCTATATGCGCAAGAAGGCTGAATCTATGGCCTACGACATCGTCCACAACAGCCCCGAAGGCATCTTGCTGGTCGACGGCGACCTCAACGTGGTCGATGCCAACCTCACCGCCATGGAAATGCTCGACATTCCAGGCGATAGTCGTGGCTTCAAACCACGTCCCCTGAAAGATTTCATGCCACCGCTCGACTTCTATCTGGCCTACAGTCAGCAAAAAAACCTAGAGGTTCACAAACAATTCATTGTTGGCACTAAACGTTATGTCGACATCACCATCTGCTACATGAAAGACCAGAACCTACTCTTTGGGCAAATGAAAGATGTAACCGATGAGGTTAACTATGAGAAACGTCTCGAACGTATGCGTGACGAGACCATCGAAACTACCGACGAGGTCATCATGAAGCAAATGCGTGTGGCGCAGGAAATTGCTTCGCTCCTTGGCGAGACCACTGCAGAAACCAAGGTGGCGCTGCTCAACCTCAAGAAGATTTTGCGTCAGGAGTCAGCCAAAAAGGAGGAGTAGATGGAACTATGTCTTGAAACCGGCTACACCTCCCTCAACCATATCGGTGAGGAACTCTGCGGCGACCATGTCGAGAGCAGCGTCAACGGCGATTACACCACCCTTGTCCTTGCCGACGGCTTGGGCAGCGGTGTGAAAGCCAGCATCCTATCCACCCTCACATCTAAGATTCTGTGCACCATGGTGTCCAACGATATAGACATCACCGAGTGTGTCTCTACCATCATCAGAACACTTCCCGTCTGCAAAGAGCGAGGCGTAGCCTATTCCACTTTCTCTGTCATACATGTTAACAGGCAGGGTCATGGTTACCTCTTTGAGTTTGACAATCCCGAGGCCATCTACTATCATAACGGCCAGGCCGTTGATTTCGAACGAGAGGAACTGGATGTCTGCGGCAACCAAGTGTTTAAGAGCGAGCTCAACCTTGAAGACGGCGACATCGTGATGGTGATGAGCGACGGAACCATCCATGCCGGCATTGGCATGATACTCAATTTCGGCTGGCCGCGTGAGAAAATAAAAGAATACCTAGACCACCATCTCAACCATAATATGTCAGCTCGTGCTGCCGCCTGCGTGTTGGCATCGGCATGCAATGAGATTTATGAGGGCCAACCCAGCGATGACACCACTGTGGCTGCCGTCCGCATTCGTCAACGGCTAGACGTGAACGTTATGGTGGGTCCCCCTGTCAACAAGGAACAAGATCAGGAGCATGTGGCCCGCTATATGGAAGGTCCCGGACTGAAGGTGGTCTGCGGTGGCACCAGCTCCAACATCGTGGCACGCTACCTGCACAAACATCTGCGTCCTTCGTTAGACTATCCCGACCACGAAATCCCCCCTATTGCCTACATCGACGGCATCGACCTTGTCACCGAAGGAGTCATCACTCTGCGTCGCCTCTTGGAAATGTCGGACAGATATGTCTCTATCTCCGACCTCACCCCCAAGTATTATGAGAAAGAGGACGGTGCCTCGCTTTTGGCCGACATCCTCTTCGAACGCTCCACCCATGTCCATTTCTTCGTTGGCCAGAGTGTCAACACCGCCCATACCGGACTCGAAATCGACACCACCATGAAGCTGAAACTGGTGGAACGCCTTGCCGCCAACCTCCGCCTGATGGGCAAAGAGGTGACCCTGCTCTACGATTAGACCCTATCCATCCCGACCTTGCAAAAAGAAGAAAGATACCTACACCGTTTGGCTGTAGGTATCTTTCTTCATTAGGCCATACGCGTTGGCGACTACCGCTTAAGCATACGTCTTACGGCATGGCCGTCCGCAAGGCCGATGCGAAGCGTGTACACCCCTGCGGGCAAGTGGTGTATGTCGATACTTGTCTTTGAGGTGCGGCCTTCAAAGTCGAACCCCGCCACCCTGCGCCCCGCGGCATCAAATACCTCCACTCCTTCCATTTGCTGGCCCTCGATGGTAATCAGGCCTCGGGTGGGATTAGGATAGACTCGGATACCCCCAAGGCTGTTGGGTGCCGAAATGCCCACTTGGGTGATGGTCAGGCGCAGCACAACCACACTGTCGCAGCCAGCAACTGTCTGCCCCTCATAGAGGTAGTCGCCACTCTCGGTGTATGTGTTTCCAAGCCAAGTGTAGCTGCCTGCTGCCGAGTCGGCAATCGTGTCGCGAGTGCTGTAGTTCACCGTCAGGGCCAGGTGGATGATGCTGTCGCAGCCTTGGGAATTGAGCGTTGAGAATTGCGAATTGAGAGTAGAGGCAGTGTAGGTACTGTCGTGCCATGTGTAGCTGTCGCAGGCAGTGTCGAAGAATGTACTCTCCGAGACGGGATTGACCGTGAGCGTCAGCACAACCACCGAGTCGCACCCCAGAGCTGTGCGTAGCGTGTCGGCATAGACACCGCCAGTTCGCAGCCAACTGCCGCCAAAGAGAACCGAGTCCCCTTGGCAGACCGTCTCGTCTAACCGAGAGGTGTTACTGTGATTGACAGTCAAATGCAAGGTCACGGTGCTGTCGCAGCCATCAGCATTGGTCAACACATGTGTGGCCCCATTCGTGCTATTGGTGTAATTCGTGTTCCACCAACTGAAGCTGTCGCAAGCCGTAGCCGTGGTGTCACCCGAACTGCTGTGGTTGACAGTCAGGTGCAAGGTCACGGTGCTGTCGCAGCCAGCGGCATTGGTCAACACGTGTGTAGCCCCATTTGTGCTATTGGTGTAATTCGTGTTCCACCAAGTGAAGCTGTCGCAAGCCGTAGCCGAGGTGTCGCCCGAACTGCTGTGATTGACAGTCAGGTGCAAGGTCACGGTGCTATCGCAGCCAGCGGCATTGGTCAACACATGCGTAGCCTCATCCGTGCTATTGGTGTAATTCGTGTTCCACCAACTGAAGCTGTCACAAGCCGTAGCCGAGGTGTCGCCCGAATTGCTGTGGTTGACAGTCAGGTGCAGGGTCACGGTGCTGTCGCAACCGACGGCATTGTTTGTACTATAGGTGGGCGTGTTTGTTGAAGTAGTATAAGTGTTGCCGTGCCACGTATAGCTGTCGCACGCGGTTACCGAATCAATGCCTGTTGTGCTGCGATTGATGGTCAGATGGAGTGTAACCGTGCTGTCGCAGCCAGTCGCATTGGTCAACACGTGTGTAGCCCCATTTGTGCTATTGGTGTAATTCGTGTTCCACCAAGTAAAGCTGTCGCAAGCCGTAGCCGTGGTGTCACTTGAACTGCTGTGGTTGATAGTCAGGTGGAGGGTTACCGTGCTGTCGCAACCGACGGCATTGTTTGTACTATAGGTGGGCGTGTTTGTTGAAGTAGTATAAGTGTTGCCGTGCCAAGTATAACTGTCGCACGCGGTGGCAGACTCCATGCTTGCCGTGCTACTGTTGATGGTTAACAAGAGTGTTGAAAGGGTGTCAGGTGCATTGCGCACCGACGCTGTCTTACGCTGTGTATATTCGGGCTAATGGACAAATTTTAGGCTATAATTCTTGTAAGGCCTATAATATTCTGTAAGTTGTAGCGTTCAAAGGTTATGAACAAAAAAAGTGCATACACTGCGGCAGCCCGATAACAAAGAAAAATGGCAAGGTGAACG
>ODAI011270876.1_pt1 | contig 23707 bp, 20 predicted proteins | sample 1539321 | NCBI WGS metagenome assembly ODAI01 (sample SAMN02144231, study PRJEB22623) | gut metagenome | biome: sheep rumen | host: Ovis aries | place: New Zealand | reverse complement strand
TTGTGTACGTCCTGCTTGCATATTTTCCGTCATAGTACACAAATTCTCCTTGAAAGGCGCCAGCCTTACTGCGTCGGATTTATGCACTCTGACAAAAAATCTGACTGCGCAATACGCACACAATGGTCGTGCGGTGTTGCCTTAACAGTTGATCTCAGATGAATCGTTATGAAAGGAATAAGACCGAATATGAGAGCGAGAAAATGTATTGCGGCAGCACTTGCGCTGACACTGACTGCGGCTGCAGCAGGCTGCGGCAGCTCATCAGGGAGCTCCTCGAAGAAGGACGACAGCTCCTTTGTCGAGACTGTAACTGTAGCAAGCTCAGATGATATCGAGGCGATCAAAGAGGGTGAGCCCACCGAGATCGAGTGGTTCTCCTACTTTGACATAAACCCCACAAGGGGCTCGCCCGAAAAGCGTACCGATCTTGCGCTTTTTGAGCAGAAGGGCGGCACGATAAAGTATACGAGAACGGGTTCAATGAAGAAGTATGACGACCTTGCGGCCAGACTTCTTGCTGACGATCCCCCGGATATGTTCTGGTATGAGACGGCTATGACCTTCCCTGCTAACTGCATCAAGGGAATGTTCCAGCCGATAGACCCGATAGTTGACTTTGACAGCCCTATCTGGGCAGACGTAAAGGAGACAGCATCTCAGTACACTCTCAACGGTGAGCATTATGTGGCACCTGTTGATTTCGGTGCGCTGTCTGTTATGACATACAATGTTGACGTTTTTGAAGACAACAGCCTTGACGACCCATATGAGCTCTATCTTGAGGGCAAATGGGACTGGGACGCATGGTATGAGCTGATGACAGAGTATGTTGAGAATGCGCCTGCCGACGAGGAGCGCTGGGGAGTAAACGGCTGGTTCGCACCGTTCATCTTCCACTCAACGGGCAAGTCGATAATACAGTATGACGCCGAAAAGGACGAATATGTTAACAACATCGAGGACCCCGACCTTGACAGAGCGGCACAGCTTTTATACAATCTCCAGAAGGACGGCCTTTACAACTCCAACTGGATAGGCTCGTGCTCTGAGGCGTTCAACAATCATGTTCTGTTCTACGCGATGGGCACATGGGCTGTTACCCCGAAGTCGGGCGACAACTGGGCGATAGTTCCTATGCCTAAGGATCCGAACTCGGATAAGCTTTACACAACGCTTGCGGTCAACGCATATATGTGGGTAAAGGGTTCACAGAAGAATGATGCTATGCGCTGCTGGCTTGAATGTGCAAGGATAGCAAACACTCAGGAGGAGTACCGTGAGGCAGGCAAGGAGAAATTCTTCGTTAACCAGCCTTACTACACGGAGCAGATGTACCAGATGATGACCGAGGAGGTCATTTCAAACAAGTTCGTCCGCTTCTTCGACCCGGGCTACGGTATCTCAACGCTGCTGTCAGATAACGATTCGGCTACGAATCCTACTCTCGAGGCCGTTATTCCTTATCTGTACACCTCGGTAATGAAGTCTGACGAGAACGACACGCAGTTCACCTGGAGCCAGCTCAAGGAACAGTACACGCCGACCCTGAACTCCGAGCTCAAGACCTTCAATGACGCTTATCACGAATTCATAGGCAAATAGCAGGGGCGTGCCCCTGCACCGCCTCCCCTACCCCGCGTAGGTAGTTTGGTACTATTAATCCGTTTGCCCTCCCTCGGAGGGGAGGGGGAATCAATAGCTTAAAACTATTAAGCTGTAACGCTGCGCGAGCCTTGTAAAAAAGCGCTCTGCCAATTGCAGTCCGCTGCCTTCTGGCATATTACTAATTAACAAGCAGAGTCAGAGGATCATATCCTCTGGCTTTTTTTCCGAAGGGATCGCCCACAAGTCACTTCGCAACACATTAGTAACAGCATTTTCAAGGTTCGCGCAGCGTTACTGTTTAATAGCTTTAAACTAAACTCACACCCTCCCCTACGGGGAGGGCAAGCAGTTTAATGGTACCCAGCTACTAGAGTGAGGTGGGGGCAACGGTGCAGGGGCTAGCCCCTGCTTTCAGAGCAGTTTCTTTTTCATCTGCCCCTTGTTACGGGGGTATTTTTCAGGTGTGGGCTTTGCCTTGCCGATGATTATGAGCGTGCGCCCGTCACCTGTCGGCAGGGTGTAGTCCTCTACCTGTGATACCTCTCCGCCGAGGGTCTTCACAGCATTCTGAGCTTCTTTCAGCTCGTCCCTTCCGGCCGAGCCTTTAAGCGCTGCAAATGCTCCGCCGAGCTTTACAAACGGCAGACAGTATTCGCAAAGCTCCCTCAGATTTGCCACCGCCCTTGCACAGGCAATGTCAAACGTCTCGCGGTATCTTCCGTCGCGGCCCAGCTCCTCTGCCCTGCCGTGTATGCAGTCAGCACCGAGAGCTATGCTCTCAGACAGCACAGACAGGAAATTTATCCTCTTGTTCAGACTGTCGAGCAGAGTGAGGTTTATGTCGTCCCTGAAAATTTTCAGCGGACATGAGGGGAAGCCTGCTCCCGTGCCTATGTCTATCACCGAGGCGCCGCCGGGTACATCAAACAGGGTGAACGGATAAACACTGTCATAAAAATGCTTCACTGCGACCTCTTCGGGGGCGGTTATCGCGGTGAGGTTTATTTTTTCGTTCCACTCCGTCAGCAGGCGCTCATATTGTCTCAGGCGTTCGTATCTGCCGTCATCAAGGGCAAGGCCTTCAAACAGTCTGTCATAATACTCTCTGGTAACTTCCATTTTATTCTCCCTGCTTGTAGCCGCCTGCCGCCCATACGAGCAGAACGCTCACATCGGCAGGATTGACGCCGCTTATGCGCCCCGCCTGACCTACCGAAAGCGGCTTTATCTTATTGAGCTTCTCGGCTGCTTCGAGCCGGAGACCTTTTATTTTTGTGTAGTCGGCATCGGCAGGCAGCTTTTTGTTTTCAAGCCTTCTCATCGCCTCTACCTGCTCCAGCTGTATCTTGATGTAGCCCTCATACTTTATCTGAAGCTCCACCTGCTCTCTGACGTCATCGGGCAGGGACGGCCTTTGTTTGTCGAACGGGGCGGTGCCGTCATAGGTCACTGCAGGCCTTCTTATCAGCTGGGAAAGCTTATAACCGTTGTCGACAGGGTCAGTGCCGACGGATACAAGATAGTCGTTAAGCTCCTCCGAGGGGGCGATATTGACCTTTGAGATGCGCTTTATCTCATCGTCTATCTGCTTTATCTTCTGTTCAAGGCGCTCGTATCTCTCATCGCTTATAAGACCTACCCTGTGACCCTCGGGCATAAGCCTGATGTCGGCGTTGTCCTGTCTCAGCAGGAGCCTGTATTCGCTTCGTGAGGTCAGCATACGGTAAGGGTCCTGACAGCCCTTGGTGACGAGGTCATCAATGAGAGTGCCGATGTATGAGGATGCACGATCAAGCAGGAGAGGCTCCTCGCCTTTGAGTTTGAGGGCGGCATTTATTCCTGCTATCAGCCCCTGAGCGGCAGCCTCTTCATAGCCTGAGGTGCCGTTGAACTGCCCTGCCCCGTAAAGATTCTCAAAGGCCTTGAATTCAAGCGTTGCTGAAAGGTCTGTCGGGTCGCAGCAGTCATACTCTATCGCATAGGCATTGCGCATTATCTCAACGTGCTCCAGACCCTTTATCGTGTGCAGGAATTCGAGCTGAACATATTCGGGCAGCGATGAAGACATTCCCTGAAGGTAGTATTCATCGGTGTCCAGCCCCATAGGCTCTATGAAAAGCTGGTGTCTGGGCTTGTCGGAAAAGCGCATGATCTTGTCCTCTATCGAGGGACAGTAGCGCGGCCCTATGGCCTGTATCCTGCCGGAATAGATCGGGGAGAGGTGGATATTGTCCTTTATCACCTTGTGGGTCTCGGCGTTGGTATATGCAACGTAGCATTCTATCTTGTTTTCAAGCGGCACGTCATCAGAAAAGGAGAACGGGGTGATGTTTTCGTCTCCGTACTGCACTTCGAGCCTGTCAAAGTCTATCGAGCGCTTGTGCACCCTTGCAGGGGTTCCGGTTTTGAAGCGCCTTATCGTCATGCCTGCATTTTTAAGGCAATCGGTAAGGGCCTCGGCAGGCAGCGATGAATCGGGGCCGCTGGGGTATGACATCTCACCGACGTGGACGGTTCCCCCGAGGTAGGTTCCGCTCGCTATGATAACGGCATCGCAGGAATAAACTGTCGAAAGCTTTGTTTTGACGCCGGTCACTTTTTTGTTATCATCAAAGAGTATCTCGGTTATCTCCGCCTGTTTGAGGAACAGACCCTCTGTCTGCTCAACGGTCTGTTTCATCAGGCAGTGGTATTTCACACGGTCTATCTGGGCTCTCAGGCTGTGGACGGCAGGACCTCTGCCCATATTGAGCATACGGCTCTGGATAAGGGTCTTGTCGGCGGCCTTGCCCATCTCACCGCCGAGGGCGTCTATCTCGCGCACAAGGTGCCCCTTTGCGGTGCCGCCTATCGAGGGGTTGCAGGGCATATTGGCTACAGCGTCGAGAGATATGGTAAAGAGGGCTGTTTTCATACCAAGTCTAGCCGCCGCGAGGGCAGCCTCACAGCCGGCATGACCGGCCCCTATAACAGCTATATCAAAATGTTCGGTAACATTATTCAGCATACAAAAACTCCGTTTCATACTTTTTCATGTTACAGTATAACACAGGTCTTTATTTTTTTCAAGTATCAGAGTAAATGCACAGCTCTGTTTGACAAAACACACTATCTGTGGTATACTTCCATCAAGGCGTATCGCAGATAACGGTAGGCGGTCAAATCTTCCTCCTGCAAAGGAGGTGAGCAAAATGGAAATATCAGACGTAATAGCATTACTTATTCTGATAACCGATGTAGTTGCTTTAGTAGCTAACATTTGCAATAAAAAAAGATAACCGCCCAAAAAGCCAACAGGGCGGTTATCCAAAGAATAACCAGAACTGGAGGTGACCGCTTACTTGCGATACGCTCCTTTTATGGGTATATTATAGCACAGAACCTCACTTTTGTCAAGTATGCAGCAGCGTGCTAGCCCGCACGGGGCGGACACCCCTACCCCCGCGTAAGTAGTTAGGTACTATTGCCAAGTTCCCGCCCTCCCCGGAGGGGAGGGTGTTAGTTTTGCTTGAGACTGTAACGTCGTAACGCTGCGCGAACCTTGAAAAATGTTCCCTCTCTTGCCTTCAAAACAACTGAAAAGCAGGAGCGTTTGCCCCTGCATATGATTTTTTTCGTTTGCGCGGCTTTACTTTTCAAGAATTATATGCTATAATAGTTTTGTATGTAACCATGCTGACAACCATTCTATTTAAGAAAGGATAAGATATTATGTGCGGAATTGTCGGATTTACCGGAAGCAGGCAGGCAGCCCCCATTCTTCTTGACGGGCTTGCAAGACTTGAATACAGAGGATATGACTCGGCCGGGATCGCTGTCAGAGACGGCTCCGGAGAGCCCGAGATCATCAAAGAAAAGGGAAAGCTCAAAGTTCTTCAGGAGATGACTGACAACGGAAATGCCGTTAAGGGTACCTGCGGTATAGGCCACACACGCTGGGCTACCCACGGTGAACCTAACGAGACTAACGCTCACCCACACTATTCCGATGACGGCAACGTTATCGGCGTTCACAACGGCATTATCGAGAACTATCAGGAGCTGCGCGCAAAGCTTACCAAAAAAGGCTATTCGTTCTACTCGACGACCGATACCGAGGTAGCTATAAAGCTTATCGACTACTATTACAAAAAGTATCTCGGCACTCCTATCGATGCTCTCAACCATGCTCTGGTCAGGATAAGAGGCTCTTATGCTCTGGCGGTAATGTTTGAGCAGTACCCCGAGGAGATATACGTTGCAAGAAAGGACAGCCCGATGATAATCGGTGTTGCTGACGGCGAGACCTATCTTGCTTCTGACGTGCCCGCTATACTTAAATATACGAGAAACGTTTACTACATCGGCAATCTGGAGCTTGCAAGGCTCACTAAGGGCGGCGTAAACTTCTACAACCTTGACGGAGACGAGATCCAGAAGGAGCTCAAGACCATAGACTGGGACGCTGAGGCTGCCGAAAAGGGCGGCTTTGAGCACTTTATGCTCAAGGAGATACACGAGCAGCCCAAGGTCATAAAGGACACTATCTCCTCCGTAACTGCTGACGGTAAGGTGTCGTTTGAGGATTTGGGCCTTACCGATGAGGATATGAAGAGCCTCAGGAAGGTGTATATAGTTGCGTGCGGTTCTGCATATCATGTGGGAATGGCAGCACAGTATGTGATAGAGGAGCTGACCTCTCTTGATGTGAGGGTAGAGCTGGCATCGGAATTCAGATACAGAAAAATGTCTCTTGACAAGGACAGCCTTGTTATAATAATCTCTCAGTCGGGTGAGACGGCTGACTCACTTGCGGCACTGAGAATGGCTAAGGACAAGGGAGTTAAAACTCTCGGTATAGTGAATGTTGTGGGCTCGTCTATCGCAAGAGAGGCTGACAACGTATTCTACACCCTTGCAGGCCCCGAGATCTCGGTCGCAACGACCAAGGCTTACGGCACACAGCTCATCGCGGCTTATCTGCTGGCGCTTGAATTTGCAAGGGCAAGAGGTGAGATAGCTGAGGACAGATACTCGGCACTTCTGGAAGAGATAAACACTATCCCCGAGAAGATCGAAAAGATACTCGAGGACAAGGAGCGTATACAGTGGTTCGCAAGCAAGCTTATCGGCGTGCGTGACGCTTTCTTCATAGGCCGCGGCATCGACTATGCGATAAGCTTAGAGGGCAGCCTTAAAATGAAGGAGATAAGCTATATCCACTCCGAGGCTTATGCGGCAGGAGAGCTGAAGCACGGCCCGATCTCCCTTATCGAGGACGGAACGATAGTATTCGCTGTTGTCACCCAGCAGGAGCTTTATGAGAAGACCGTAAGCAATATGGTAGAGGTCAAGAGCCGCGGCGCTCACCTGTTCGGGCTGACGACATACGGCAATTATGAAATGGAGGATACTGCCGATTTTACGGTATATATCCCGAAGATAGATCCCCTCTTTGCGGGAAGTCTCGCTGTGGTGCCTCTGCAGCTGGTGGGCTACTATTTATGGGTAGCAAGGGGTTTTGACGTTGACAAGCCGAGAAATCTCGCCAAGAGCGTAACTGTAGAATAAGATCCACAAAGCCGCGGGGGCGCTTCGCGGCTTTGTTCTTGTGTTGAGGTGTTTGAATGGAGCAAGTGAGCATCGGCGGCGTTATGATCGAAAAGACGGCGGCGCTCGCGCCTATGGCATCGGTCGCGGATAAATCCTACCGGCTGATGTGCAAGGAGTTCGGCGCGGCCTATATGGTCAGCGAGATGATATCATCGAAGGGGCTTTGCTACGGCGACAAAAAAACTGCCGTTCTCTGTGAGATAGAACAGGAAGAGCGCCCCTATGCCCTGCAGCTTTTCGGCGAGGAGCCTGAATTTATGGGCAGGGCTGCTTATATCTTAAATAAGTTCAGCCCCGATATAATTGACATCAACATGGGCTGCCCTGTTCCGAAGATAGTGTCGAACGGGAGCGGCTCGGCGCTGATGAGGGACCCTGTGAGGGCAGGAGAGATCATTGCGGCAGCGGCAGAGAACGCCTGTTGCCCCGTTACCGTGAAGATACGTGCAGGCTGGGACAAGGACAGCATAAATGCCGTCGAGATCGCGAGGATAGCCGAGCAGGCAGGAGCCGCAGCCGTGACCGTTCACGCAAGAACGAGAACGCAGTTTTATTCGGGCAGGGCTGACTGGGACATTATCAGGCAGGTAAAGCAGGCAGTGTCAATACCTGTTATCGGCAACGGTGATGTTACTGACGGCGCAAGCGCAAAGGCTATGTATGACGAGACGGGCTGTGATCTGGTGATGATAGGCAGAGGCTCATACGGGAGACCGTGGGGGTTTGAGAATGTGAGAGAGTATCTGGAAAACGGGATCTCTGTGCCGGAGCCGCCTGTTGATGAGAAAATGAAGGTAATGCTCAGGCACGCGGAGGTTTTATGCCGTCACAAGGGCGAGACACAGGGAATGAAGGAAATGAGACATAATTTTGCTTGGTATATCAAGGGGCTGAACGGCGCGGCAAGGCTTCGCGGCGCATCGGGAGAGCTCAACTGCCTTGATGACTTAAAACGGGTCACTGAGGAAATACTGAAGATAAACTGACAGGAGGGGAGCTTATGGGAACGCTTTATGTTGTGGGAACACCTATCGGAAATCTCGGGGATATTACCTACCGGGCTGTGGAGACGCTGCAGGCCGTTGACTTTATATGCGCCGAGGACACGAGAGTGACCATGAAGCTTCTTAATCACTTTGATATAAAAAAGACAGTGGTAGCTTACCACGAGCACAATGAGGACGCTGTCGGCGGGAGCATCTGCGACAGGATAGAGGCAGGAGAGAACGCAGCTTTAGTTACCGATGCGGGTATGCCGTGCATTTCTGACCCCGGTGAAAGACTCGTCAGGAGGTGCTATGACAGGGGGATAGAGGTCAGGGTCGTTCCCGGGCCTGCGGCCTGCATCTCGGCGCTGGCAGTGAGCGGACTTGACACCTCGCGGTTCAGCTTTGAGGGGTTTCTCTCGGTCACAAAAAAGCAGAGACTTCCTCACCTTGCAAAGGCCGCAAAGGAGGAAAACACGCTTATCTTCTACGAAGCGCCCCACAAGCTGACGGCTACTCTGAACGATATGCTCGAATACTTCGGAGACAGGCGGATATCGCTTTGCAGGGAGCTCACAAAGATACATGAAGAGGTAATGCGCACGACTATTTCGGGCGCTGTGGAATACTACAAAGAGAACAAGCCGAGGGGAGAATACGTGCTCGTGATAGAGGGCGCGCAGGAGACCCCCGAGGACAAGAGCGAAACTATAGAGGACGCAGTTAAACAGGTAAAGGCGCTCGTTGAAAAGGGAATGAGGGGTGCCGACGCCTGCAGGAGCATTGCAAAGGCAACGGGCTTTTCAAAAAGTGAGCTTTATGCAAAGCTGCTGGAGGAGGAACAGTGAGCATAACTATATCTCCGATGAGAGCTGAGGACTGTATGGCTGTGTCGGAGATAGAAAGGGAATGCTTCTCTCAGCCGTGGAGCCTTGAGGATATCGAAAGGCAGCTGACGCTCTCAATGGCGAGGACGTATCTCGCAAGGGACGGAGAAACGGTCGTCGGCTTTATAAATGTGTGGACGGTGGCGGACGAGATAAACCTGAACAATATCGCTGTTACGCAAGAGTACCGCGGCAGGGGCATCGGCAGGGCGCTGCTTGAATATATGGAAAAAAGCATCGAAGCTGAGCGCTGCAATTTAGAGGTCAGGGTCTCGAATGAGGCTGCCATAGGGCTTTACCGCTCGGTGGGATTTGAAGAGGTCGGCCTTCGGAAAGGGTTTTATAAGGAGCCAACAGAGGACGCACTGCTGATGACAAAGCATTACCGGACAGAGACCGGCATAAACGGAGAAAAATATGGAATATAACGATCTGACATTTGAACAGTTGGGCGAGCGCTACCGCGTATGCATATCGTCCGAGCACCGCTTCGGAACAGACGCTTTTCTGCTGGCGGATTTTGCAGGCGCAAGGCACAAGGACAAATGCGCCGATCTCTGCACGGGGAGCGGTATCATCGCGCTGCTTCTGGATAAAAAGTACAGCCCGAAAAAGACCTATGCGGTCGAGCTTCAGAAAAAAGCTTATGACCAGCTGGTTCTTTCGGTGGAGCATTCAAAGGCGGAGGAGAGCGTTATCCCGGTGAACGCCGATCTGAGGCAGTGGCGCTGTGAGGAGGAGCTCGACCTTATCACCTGCAACCCACCCTACAAGCTTAACAACACGGGCGCCAAAAACGAGAGCGAAGCTGTCTCTATCGCAAGGCACGAACTGATGTGTACTGTCGGTGATGTATGCGCTGCGGCGAAGAGAAATCTGAAATTCGGCGGCAGGTTATGTATCTGCAACAGGCCCGAACGGCTTTGCGATATCATATCGGCGATGAGGGAAAACGGCATCGAGCCGAAGCGCCTGAGGACCGTACATAAAAACCCCGATTGCCCCCCGTGGCTGGTGCTTGTTGAGGGCAAAAAGGGTGGAAAACCTTTCATAGCGATAGAAAAGCCGCTGTATGTTCGCTCCGCTGACGGTGGGATCTCGGAGGAAACGATGAGGATCTACAATGACTAGATAATAGGTAATAGGTAATAGGGAATAGATAATTAAGAACCACCCGAAAGGTTCGCGCAGCGTTACAGCGTAATACCCTTAAACAAAACTTCACCCCTCCCTTCCGGGGAGGGCTAATGGTCTACCAGTCCGCATCTACTGAAAGCGGGGTGGGGGAGGTATAAAAAGTGGGGGAGGTATAAAAAATGAAGATATTGGGGATAGAGAGTTCTTGTGATGAGACGGCTTGTGCGGTCGTTGAGGACGGGAAAACGGTGCTTTCAAATGTGGTGGCGTCTCAGATAGATGAGCATAAGCTTTACGGCGGAGTTGTGCCTGAGATAGCGTCACGCAGGCACGCAGAGAATATCTCATGGGTGACAAAGCAGGCGCTGAGCGATGCAGGCTGCACTCTCGCTGATATCGACGCGGTCGCCGTTACATATGCACCCGGGCTTATCGGGGCGCTGCTTGTGGGCGTTAGCTTTGCAAAGGGTCTCGCAATGACGGCAGGCAAGCCGCTCGTTCCGGTGCACCATATCGCAGGGCATATAGCTGCTAACTATATCTCTCACCCTGAGCTTGACCCGCCGTATCTCTGCCTTGTGGTCTCGGGGGGGCATTCTCATCTGATAGAGGTGCTTGACTATACGAGGTATCACGTTATTGGCAGAACGCGCGACGACGCCGCAGGAGAATGCTTTGACAAGGCCGCAAGAACTCTCGGGTATGAATACCCGGGCGGAAAGTATATAGACAGTGCCGCCGCAAAGGGTGACCCGAACGCCTATAAGCTGCCGCACCCGAAGGTAACGGGCAGCGAGTTCGATTTCTCGTTCTCGGGGCTTAAAACGGCGGTGATAAATCAGGTGCATAATGCTCAGCAGAAGGGCGAGACTATCCGCCCCGAGGATATGGCGGCATCGTTCCAGAAAACGGTCGCCGATACTCTTGCAGAAAAGACCATTCTTGCAGCAAAGCGCTTCGGCTACACAAAGATAGCCTGCGCCGGCGGAGTTTCTGCAAATTCGGGGGTTAGGAACAGACTTTCTGAGGAATGTGAAAAGCGCGGTTATGAGCTTTACCTGCCGGAGCTTAAATACTGCGGAGACAACGGTGCGATGATAGCCTGCCAGGGGTATTATGACTTTATCGCAGGAAAACGAGCTGACGAATCGCTCAACGCTGTGGCAACGCTTTCACTTGATGATATAAGCGAATAGATGAAAAAGAGGAACGCAAATGGAAAACGAGAAAAAAGACATTTTTGACAAAATTATGGGCTGGGGCTTTTTAAAGCGGTTCGAGCCGTTTTACAAGGCGCACAAGGAGGTGCTCCTCTACCTTTTTTTCGGAGGCCTCACAACGGTAGTCAGCGTTATCTTCTTTGCCATACCTATGAATATGCTCGATATCGGCAAGGGAAAGCTGTTCGGGATAACGATAGATTACGATGTTACGATATCAAATATAATCTCATGGATATGCGCCGTAACGTTCGCTTATCTGACAAACAGGAAATGGGTGTTTGAGGACAAGGCTCACGGCTCAGGGGCAGTGGCAAAGGAATGTGCCGCCTTCTTTGCAGGAAGGCTGTTCACTCTGGTGGTAGAGACAGCCCTGCTCAACGTCTGCACGAACACGCTCAAAATGCAGGAGATCATCGCAAAGATCATCGTATCGGTAGTGACAATAGTTCTCAACTACATCATCAGCAAGCTGCTGGTATTCAGAAAAAAGGAGCAGGTGCGTGCACCTGCTCCGCCGCCCCCGCCCCTCTCTCAGTAGTTAGGGGCTGCTAAACCGTTTGCCCTCCCCGGAGGGGAGGGTGAATTTTTTGTTGTGGACTATTAAATAGTAACGCTGCGCGAACCTTGAATACTATTTCCCACTATTTTGATAAGTATGTACCCGAAGGGGTTTAGTGAGTATGCAGCAGACGCAATAGCTGCCAGAAAGCCCCCAAGTCAGGCGTAAAGCTTTGTTTAAATCAAGTACGAAGCTTTGAGCGTGTCCCCCTCAGATAAAGTGCATTATCATCTGAGTTACAAAAGCTGTCGCACTGGCCGTCAGTGCGACCGTTATCAGTGACCTGCCGAGATAGGCCGGTATAAGGCAGCAGATAAAGCCGACTGCCGCTGAGATCATATTGCCCGTTGAATAGAAAACCGCCGGTATAGTCATTGCGCCCAGCACTGCATAAGGCACATAAAACAGAAAGCTCTTCACAACAGGAGAGCTTATTTTTTTGCGAAAAGCCACAAAAGGCACCATTCTCACCATATAGGTGACGCCTGCCATAACAAGCAGCAAAAGATAAAACCTCATCGTTCACCGCCCTCCTCTTCTTTGACAGGGAAAAGCACTGCGCCGGCCGCGGCCGCAGCTACGGTGCAGATGATTATCGAAAAGCCTGCTGAGATGCCGCTGAACACGGGTATATATCTTATCGCACAGCTGAGCGCCGCCGCGATCACTGTGACTGTAAGCACCCCGACCGCCTTTCTTGCAGCAGGCATCACTATCGCCGTGAACATTCCATATATCGCTATGCCGAGAGCTGCCTTCAGCATCGGCGGAAGGATCTCCCCTGCTGCCGCACCGAGAAGTGTGCCCAGCGCCCATGCAAAATAAGGCGCCAGTATCAGCCCGTAAAGGTAATATTTTGAGACCTCTTTTCCTCTGCCGGACGCAACGGCAAAGACCTCGTCAGTAATACCGAACGAGGCAGTAAGCCTTGCCGGAAGGTCAAAGGTCTTGTCAAGCTTCTGCGACAGTGATATGCTCATAAGAGCGTATCTTAGGTTTATGATGAACTGCGCTATCGCCATCTCTATCAGGGTGCCGCCGCCCGTTATAACGGAAAGCCCTGCCACCTGCCCTGCCGAGGTAAGGTTCGTCAGGGATATTACCACCGCCGCCCAGACCGAAAGCCCTGCGGACACCGCCATTATCCCGAAGCCGAACGATACCGACAGATAACCAAGGGCTATCGGCACACTGTCTTTTATCCCGGAAAGGAACTCTGCTCTACTGATTTGCAGCATTATATCTGCCCCTCCTAAATGAATTTGTCTCTGAGAACTCTGCAAACTGCCGCTATGCCTGCCGATGAGCCCACTATCACCGTGAACCATATCACTGACATGAACCAGGGCTGCTCATAAACGTGCAGGAACGGATAAGGCCCGTGAATGACCTTCAGAAGATTGAGAATTATCGTCACGACGGCATATGCAAGGGTGGGTGCTGCCGCGATAAGGATATGTACTGCGGAAAGCTTCTCTCCGCCCTCAAGGAACACAAAGGATACGAAAGTAAGTATCGGGCAGAGGATATGGTGATATATCTGAGCGCCTTTATAAAGGATATCCCCTGCGGTGCCGTAAGGCAGAGCCATAGGCACAAGCACAAAGATGACGACAAGAAACGTCACCGTAAGGCACACCGCCGAGCAGTACCTCAGCATCGTCACCCAGCGCGGTATCTCCCCTCTCAGGGCTGACACAACATAGCAGCACGAGCTCACAAGGCCGAGCAGATTGCTCAGCACCGTGTAGTAGATAAGCGACGAACCTCTGGTGCCTATTATGCTTATGCAGCAGCCGATAAGCTCAAGAATTATAATGATCGAGTTGACAGCTATAGCAGCCATATTTATCTCCTTAAACAAAACAACAGCCCGGCCGCCCTCATACGAGAGCAGCCGAACCACTCATACATATTCTTAAAGTAAAAGATCAGAGCTTTGAATAGCCGAAGCTGTTGATGAGCGCATCTACCTTTCTGCCGGCCTTGCACATCGGGCACTCCGAAGGCATATAGGTATCATAGGTCGGAAGATCTGCGCCCCTGAATATCGCATGGACAGGTATGCCGTTAGCCTCATCGATAGCCGAGAAGATAGCGCCGATAGCAACAAGCTTTCCGCTGTAATACTGCAGGCAGTCAACTGCTCTGCTGATGGACTTTCCTGTTGATGCCGATGAGATCAGAAGGAGCACGTTCTTGTTCCAGATCTTCTTCTGGGTGTTGTCTCTGAAGATCATCTGGTTAACGGCGTTGAGCTCAGGCGTGATAACGCTGATATCAGTGTTTGCATTGATTCCGCCCGAGGACAGGCTCTCAGCCAGAAATGCGCCGAGTATCTCTGTGCCCTCAAGACAGATTATAGTTTCGATATGGGTCGAGGAATATGTTGCCGCAAGGTCCTTCGCAGCCTCTCTCGCCATTTTTGAGCTTGTCTTTATCGCGGTCATATCCACATAATAGTTAACATGAGAATGGTTCGTAGCAAAATGCCCGGGGATAACGCCTATCTGTATCTTGCTGTTTGAACGGGACTCAATATTCTGTACACGTTCCTCCAATTGTGATTCCTCCTTAGTATATAGTCGGGACTGTCAGGCGCCTGTTTTGATCGACCCGGCCTGAACAGATACTGTTTCGTACATAGTATATTGTACCATATTTTGCTCAATAAATCAATAGTGGTTTGTTTAATATTTCATAGTTTTTTCATATTATACAAAAAGGTGAGGTCCTCTTTGTTTAATATGTCTTGTTTGGCGCGGGAGTATTTGTATAAAATAAGGGTTGTAAATGCACAAAAAATTATGTATAATATAAAGGTAATATCGAGGAAGGGAATGATAAGGTGATAAGATATGCTTTTTTAGGATTTATCTGCGCTGTTGTTATGCTGCTGGCGCTGCCTGTAAAGTGTGCTGCAGAGCATTCCCCGAATAACGATACATCAGACAGCGGTACCGTCTCCTCGGCCGAAAAGTCTCATCACAAGGATAAAGACCCCGAGGATGAACATGACGGCGACTGGAAGATATTTCTCAGCATCGGAGCCGGGATAACGATAGTGGCCGTTGTGATCGGCGCTATCGCCTCACGAGATGCGAAATGACGGTGCTTATTTTGAAAGGAAGGTAATTATGTCAAAAAAGATCAGATCACTGATAAGCGGTGTTTTGTGTGCAGCGATGACTGTCTCTGCATTCACATCGGTAAGTGTTACAGAGGTCTCAGCTGAGACGCTTCTTCTGAAAAATCAGCTTGAGAAGGCGACCTCTCAGCAGATACTTGCGGATATGGGCATGGGCTGGAACCTGGGAAACACCCTTGATGCTACCGGAAAAAGCAAGCTGAGCACAGAGACCTCCTGGGGAAATCCCAAGGCAACGCAGGAGCTTATCGACACAGTAAAGTCACTCGGCTTCAACACGGTCAGGATACCTGTTACCTGGTACAAGCACGTTGATGACAACTACACCATCGACACACAGTGGCTCGACAGAGTTCAGGAGGTAGTTGACTACTGCTACAATGACGGTCTCTACGTTATTCTTAACACTCATCACGACTGCAGGCAGGAACTGACGGGCTCTATCAAGGGATATACTCCGAGCTCTACATACTACACCAAGTCGGAGCAGTTTATTGACTCCGTATGGACTCAGGTCGCAGAGCGCTTCAAGGATTATGACTATCATCTGATATTCGAGACCATGAACGAACCGAGACTTATCGGCAGCAGTTATGAGTGGTGGTTCAACAAGGACAGTGTTCCTTCAAAAGTAAAGGATTCAATAGACTGCATAAACAAGCTCAATCAGAGCGCAGTTGACGTTATAAGGGCCAGCGGCAGCAGAAATGCCGGCAGACTTATAATGTGCCCCGGATATGATGCCTCTGTTGACGGCGCTACCGTTTCAGGCTTCAAGCTGCCGACGGATATCTCAGGCAACAGCAACAGGATAGTGCTTTCAGTACACGGCTACAGCCCTTATGATTTTGCAATGGGCACGGCTGCGAGCACCTATGATGATACTCAGAAGCAGAACCTCAGAGACTGGACGATGACCCCCATAAAAACGAATTATATCGACAAGGGAATACCTGTTGTTATGGGCGAGTTCAGCTCGACGGCTTCAAAGTCCCTGTCTGAGCGCCTTAAATGGGCAACTGACTATGCAGGGCTTGCAAGCGCTATGAATATGCCGATAGTTCTCTGGGACAACAACGCTTATGAAAACAGCGATGCTTCCGAAAGACACGGATATATCGACAGAAGCACGAACCAGCTTTATGTGAATCAGGGGCAGGTGCTGAATAATCTCTTCGCACCGTACAAGGCACTTGAGGCTCAGCGACTTGCGGCGGCAACAAGCACTATCACGGTGAGCTGCACCGTTTCAGGTGAAGATGCTGTGGCAAAGGCCGGCACGATAAATGTGTCTGTAATAGCGGAAGACAACAGCGATCTTGGCACCTTTGAGGTGAATAACGGCAAGGCAGCCATTACAGGCAGGTTCGATGACAGTAATCACACGCTCTATTTCAATGCAAAGCACTGCGCTGAAAAAGGTATCGTGGTAACGATCAATAACGGCCAGCCCACTGAGGCCGTATCCGAAAAGCTGAACCTTATCGGCGATGTGGACGGCGACGGCAAGCTGACCTCAGCCGATCTGCTCCTCACCAAGAGCCATATCAAGGGAGTGGCACCGCTCACCGGATATGAGCTGAGCTGCGCAGACGTTGACGGCAACGGCGAGATCAAAGCAGGCGACCTTTTAGCAATGAAGTCACACATAAAGGCAGTTACACCGATTTGGTAGTGCTCGCCGGTGCTCGCCGCACGGCTGATTCACGCCGTAGTTTTGTTTTGACTGTTACATAGTGGTCGCACCTATTAAGTAGTTGTATACCCGAAGGGGTCGTCAGGTGGGCGTGCAACGACGCAGTCGCTGCGGGAAAGCCCCCTGACAGGGCGACTATATATCTATTGAATCAGCAGATTTTCTGTACGTAGAACTAAAACAGGTTTTGCACTAGCAGCGCCGCCCGAACTGTCGGGCGGTTTTTGTTTTTGCTATCTCTAAGCGAAGAAATGTAAATAAAATGTTAAATTTCGGAGGAATACGTTTACATTCAAATTTCAAACGTTTTCAGAGTTTTCGGGGGGCTTGAAAAAAATCTGAAAGTGTGGTTTAATAGAAATGACAGCAAATTGCGCGTCTAAATGAAATAAAATGAAAGGCGGATATGATCATGAGTGTAAAAATTGTAAACGGACAGTCTATCCCGAATATGCCTTGGCAGGACAAGCCGGCAGGATGTAACGATGTGGTATGGAGACATACCGAGAACCCTATAATTCCGAGAGACCTTCTCCCGACTTCAAACTCTATCTTCAACAGCGCTGTTGTTCCTTTTGAGGGCAAGTTCGCTGGAGTTTTCAGAGTTGATGACAAGGAAAGAAATATGGCTCTGCACGCAGGCTTCTCCGATGACGGTATCCACTGGAACATCAACCCTACAAGGATACTTTTCGAGCAGGCTGACAAGTCTACCGAGGAAGTTAACCAGTGGGGCTACGGCTATGACCCGAGAGTTACCTGGATCGAGGACAGATACTGGGTAACATGGTGCAACGCTTACGGCTGGAAGCCTACTATCGGTGTTGGCTATACATATGACTTCAAGACCTTCTATCAGTGTGAGAACGCATTCCTTCCTTTCAACAGAAACGGCGTTATGTTCCCGAGAAAGGTAAATGACAAATATCTGATGTTCTCGCGTCCTTCTGACAGCGGCCATACTCCTTTCGGCGATATGTACATTTCACAGTCGCCTGATATGAAGTACTGGGGCGAGCACAGACACGTTATGGGACCCCTGAGAGCTTGGGAGAGCAAGAAGATAGGCGCAGGCCCGATCCCGATCGAGACAGACGAGGGCTGGCTCTGCTTCTACCACGGTGTGCTTGAGAGCTGCAACGGCTTTGTATACAGCTTCTCGGCTTGCATTCTTGACAAGGACGAGCCCTGGAAGGTCAAGTACAGATGTGCTGAGTACCTCATCAATCCGCGTGAGGTTTATGAGTGCGTAGGTGATGTTCAGAACGTTACCTTCCCGTGCGCTACACTCTGTGACGCAGACACAGGCAGGATCGCTATCTACTACGGCTGCGCAGACACCTGCGTATCGCTTGCATACACAACTGTTGACGCAGTAGTTGACTATGTAAAGAGCCATTCTTCCGTCTGATAATAACAGGACATAATTTTACCGCCGCATCGGTTTTCCGGTGCGGCGGTTGATTTTTATATCCTATTCCTTTACATTGCCCATTATAATGCCTCGGCCGTTTGTTGAGATGTAAACTCTGCCGTAATGCTTGGGGTCTCCGCTTATACGCTTGTTCACGTTGCCCCACTTTTCGGTGTCGTCATTGATGCGGCGCCACGTCTGTCCCTTGTCTATCGACTGGTACACGCCGTAGCCCTGCCCCTCGACCTCTCCGAGAACGTAGATAGCCATATAGTCCTGACCCTCGGCGGCCTTGCCGAGCCCGAGCGCATCAACGCTCTTGATATCAGACTGGATAGATACTATCTCTCCTGCATTGGCATCAAGGTAGTAAACTCCGCCTCCTCCGACAGATATCCACACCTCGCCCTCAGTGTCGGGGCAGGCAGTCATCGTGAAGTTTGAAAGAAGGAAGTTCGCAACAGAGGTGAACGTTCTGCCCCTGTCGGTACTCATATAGAAGGTGCCGTCATAAGCCGCATAGAACTTCTCGGGATTCACCTTGTCGGTCTCTATCATCGCGTTTGCAGGTATTCCCTCGCAGGGCTCCCATGTTTCGCCGAAATCATCTGAAACAAACGCTCCGACGCCCATAATTCCGCACTGATAGAAAATCGTCTTTCCGTCCGCCGAAAGCTTTGCAGTTCCGCCTGCCGCAAATTTAACTCCCTCGGGCAGAGTGGGTACCTCTGTCCAGGTGTCGGCAGCGTCAGTTGAATAGTAGACCGCCCCGACGCCCTCATCCGTTGCCCTCACTACTATATTATAGTCAAGCGCCGCACAGTCGATAGAGGTTGACTTGAAGTCTCCGAAATGCTCCTCAGGGCAAACGGTTGCGTCCTGATGCTTGAAGCCGTATATATCGCCCATTATTGAATAGAGATCGGGTGCGTTGTCATCGTTCTGGTTAGGAGATACGAAATCAAATATCGCCGTCTCCTCAACGCCCATTGCAGCTACCTCGATATTTACGGGCTCACTGTCAGCCTTGGTAAGGTTGGTCGTCTTGAATATCGTAGCTCCCGTTCCGTACATTACCTCGTCCTGGTTGAAAGGATTTATCGCAACGCCTGTCATCCACCAGCCGGGCTTCAGCTGCCCCTGCCAGTCGAGCCACGGACACGCTGAGATGTCAAGAGTGAAATTGTTTATAGGCTTTTTATCCTCTCCCCTGCTCCAGATACCCGTCCAGGTCTCTCCGCCGTCATGGGAGACGAAAAGGTTGTCAAAATATGCCCACAGGCAAAGCGTTGTGCAGACGATAGTGTTCGGGTCGTTAGGGTCTACGGAGATGCCGTTAAAGCCGCAGGTGTATGATCTCTCAGGGGTGATCTCTATCCATTCTCCCGTTGAGAGATTGTATTTCTGTACCGCGCCCTTTGCTGCACCGTTAGGCCCGACCTTCATCGACCATGTTGAATAGAGCCAGCCGTCAGAGGATATCTCTCCCTGACAGGGCTTCAGGGTGCCGGTCTTTTCGCCGGTTTCCTCAGCGGTGGGGTTCGGTATCGAATACCAGCTCTCGCCGGCATCATCTGTACGGTAGAGGTAATCGCCCTGTGTGCCTGCTGAGCCTACTATTATAGTATTGGTAGGCTTTCCTGCCTCGGAGCTGTTCTTGTCAAAGGCAACGAAGGTAAGACCTATCCTGAACTTGTCCTCGGAATAGCCGCCGTTTGCCTCAAAGTTATCGACCTTTGCCCAGTTCCTGCCGTAGTCTGTCGACTTCCACAGGCCGTCAGTTCTTGTGGCAAAGTAGAGTATCGAATTGTCGTTCGGGTCTACCTGAAGTCTTTCTCCGCAGCCGCGGCCGACTTCATTTCCTCCGCAGCCGAATGGGAGCTCAAAGATGCCCCAGTTCTGGCCGTAGTCGTCAGAATAGAGGATAGCGCCGTTTGAGTTGGTATAGGTTCCTGCCGCGAGGTAAACGCGGTTCGGCTCAACGGGGTCGGTGGCTATGCTCTCGATGCCCATATAGTTCCAGTTGTCACCGCCGATAAAGTCGGTGATGCACTCCCACCTGCCGGTATCGTTATTGAGCTTATAGGCACCTCCGATATCAGTTCGGCAGTATGCAAGGCCTTCCTCGGTAGGGTTATAGATTATGTTCGGCACAAAGCCGCCGCCCACTATCTCAACGTTTGACCATTCCCAGCCGGTATCGACGGGCTGAGGATTATAATACTCTGTCATTTCGGTCTTTCCTTTATTATTGCTGTCCGCAGCCGATGACGAAGAGCTGCTCTCCTTATCAGCGCAGCCAGCGAGAACCGATACCGTCAATGCCGCTGCACAGCAAATTGATAGAAGCTTGCCTGGTTTCATTATTAACTGTCCTTTCCTGTCAGAGCTATAGTCTGATCTCTATCCATATATCTGCACCCTGTCATTATTAGCTTTCCAAAAAATGCGTTTTTCTCTTTTTCGTTGATAAAGCCTGTGTTATCGGTAACTATATCAATGCTTTTTTGAAGCCTCTGTTCGATATCATCATACATTCCGAAATACTCCAGCCCCATGTCAGCCGGAAGCTTAGGTATATACAGATCAACATCGCTTGAGGCGGTAGCCTCGCCGCGTGAATATGAACCGAACAGATATACATTCTCTATGCTGTATTTTTTGAACAGAGGAAACAGCATTTCCGATATCTGCTTGATCGTATAGATATCATTCACTTGTCATCACCAGCTTTTCAGGTCTTTATAAAATGCAGTATCTTCGATGCGAAGTCTCCGCTGATGCCGTCGGCACCCCAGATCTTTGCGATGTTTATGCCTGCATTCATAAGCGCTGCTCCCGATATCTTCCTGTCGGGCTCGCTCTCCTCATAGTAGTATGCGTCAGGGTCAAGTCCCTTCAGCTTTATCCTGCGCGAGCGCTCGTTCGGTCTTGCGAGCACCTGAACGAACTCTAACAGGGCGTCAGTCTTATCCTTCGATACGAACATCCATGCGTCCCAGGTGTTGTCCTCGAACACATTGCCTATACGGTAATGGTCGCCTGTTCTGACTAAGGTGTTATACTTATTGAACTCCTCTATCTGTGCAGGTATAGAGTCTCTGTCCTCCTGCGGGATACGGGTGACGTCAAGCTCATAGCCGAAGGTGCCTACCATCGCGACATGGCCTCTCGTCCTGAACGGAGTGTTTCTGCCGACGGTATGGTTCGGGCAGTCGGAAACGTGAGCACCCATTGCAGAGCACGGATAGCACATCGAGGTGCCGTGCTGTATTTTCAGGCGCTCTATCGCATCAGTATCGTCAGAGCACCAGATCTGTGGACTGTAATAGAGCATTCCGGGGTCGAACCTTGCTCCGCCGCCCGAGCAGTTCTCAAGCAGAATGTGCGGATAGTCGGTCGTGAGCCTGTTCATAACGTCATAAACGCCGAGGACATATCTGTGCCAGAGCTCTCTCTGTCTGTTTGCAGGAAGGAAGTTTGAGCCGATCTCCGTGAACTGCCTGTTCATATCCCACTTGATGTATTCTATGTTCGCGCTGTCAAGTATCTTTCTCATCATCGAGTAGATATAGTCTCTTACATCTTTGTTCGAGTAGTCGAGAACGTACTGCTCACGGCTCATGGTCAGAGGTCTGCCCTCTATCTGGATAGCCCAGTCAGGGTGCGCCCTGTAAAGGTCGGAATCGGGCGAGATCATCTCAGGCTCGAACCAGAGACCGAACTTCATACCGAGCTTGTTTACCTCGTCTACCAGATATTTCAGGCCGCCCTGTATCTTCTTCTCGTAAACGAACCAGTCTCCGAGAGATGAATTGTCAGAATCCCTGTGGCCGAACCAGCCGTCGTCCATTACGAGCATCTCGATGCCGAGCTTTGATGCTTCCCTTGCAATGGAGATGATCTTCTCGGTATCGAAATTGAAGTAGGTAGCTTCCCAGTTGTTTATAAGTATCGGGCGGCGCTTGTCCTTATACTCTCCCCTTATGAGGTTCCCTCTGTAAAGGTCATGGAAGGTGCGAGACATCTTGCCGAGACCTTCATCGGAATGGACCATAACGACCTCGGGTGCGGTAAAGGTCTCGCCGGGCTCTAGGAGCCAGGTGAAATCAAGCGGATTTATACCCATTACGAACCTGGTCTTTTTATGCTGGGTCACCTCAGCCTGAGCAAAGAAGTTGCCCGAGTATACAAAGTTGAAGCCGAAGATCTCTCCCCTGTCCTCATCGGCATTGTTGTCACACAGTGCCACGAAGGGGTTGTTCTGGTGAGAGGATTCGCCCTTGATAGAATCTATCAGCTGCTTGCCGTGGTGCAGGCGGCAGCGCTCAACGGCACGCTCTCTTGCCCATGAGCCGTTGAGGGTAATCATATCGAACTTATCAATGTCAAAGTCTATGCAGGCTGACAGCACGCGGGTGAGCTGAATGCTCCTGCTGCCGACATTGTTCACCCTTACAGACCTTGTGATGACATCAAGCTTGTCAAACGCGGTGTAAACGAGAACAGCCTCAAGGCCAGAGGGCTTGTCCTCCATAGTTATCTCCAGTGTCTCACAGCCGCTCTCATCGGTCGCAAAGGTGGCAGGCATACCCTCGAGCTCAGGCTTGCCCTTATATATCCTGTGGGACTTATATCTAAGGTCAACAGCTGTCATTCCCTTGTCGTCAAGTATCTTGAAGGCAGCCTCGCGGTAGTCTCCAATGCCGAAGCAGGAATACTCAAACGGTGTGGTATCAAGGAAGGTGGCACGGTCACGGTTGTTTTCCAGAGGGGTGCGGGGGCTCTCGTCGAACCTCAGCAGATAGCCCAGATCCTCATCGGGAACTTTTTTGCCGTAATAAACATGGCAAAGATAGCCCTCCTCGGTATATTTCATCATATAGCTCGTATCCTTTGCATCGAGCCTGAAGCTTCTTTGTTTGTCGTTATAGAAAATGCTCACAGGATCACTCCGTTCTCATAAGATTATCGCGGCAGACCGCTTATATACATTATAACATAACAACTCGCAAAAGTAAAGCCGCGCGTGCAAAATTATCAGACCAAACATTTTCATGCGCAATGTCCAGCCGTGCGGCGAGCACCGCGATGTCCGGCCGTGCGGCGAACACTGAAAATGTTTTTGTAAGTAATAGACAATCAGAATTTCCTTATTTCGGCAAAATACTTATTGAAATTATATTAAAAATATGTTATAATGTTAGATACAGTTTACTGTAGTAACATTATAAATCTGTAAAGGGGAGATGCGATCAATGAGATCAAAAAGGATACTGAGCGGACTTTGCGCTCTGGCAATGACGGCAGGCCTGCTGCCTGTTCCTGAAGTGTTTGCGAACACTGAGGAGACTGCAAAGACTATCGCGCTTGACAAGAGCGACAGTGTCACCTTCAATGATGACAACAGTGAGTGGTGGTACACTTTCACCGCACCCGAGGCCTCGACCTATTGCT
>ODAI014080564.1_pt1 | contig 23709 bp, 25 predicted proteins | sample 1539321 | NCBI WGS metagenome assembly ODAI01 (sample SAMN02144231, study PRJEB22623) | gut metagenome | biome: sheep rumen | host: Ovis aries | place: New Zealand | reverse complement strand
GGATTTTACGCATAGAATTTCAATATCCAGAACGGATATTACCTTATTGAGTATCATACTGCTATCCGCTTGGTAGTCTGACATATGTTTTCTCAATTTAAGGCTGTTAAGTCAGCCTAAAAAGAATTATCTAAAAAGATAGATACAGTAAAATCATTATTCACGCTTTCACTGTATCTTTATTATATCATATTTTATTCAAATTGTCAAGCATTTTTTTAAAAAAATAATCATTTATTTTAATTATAGAAATATGATTTTTTAAGTGGATTATTCATTCACCAAAGCAAGCTGTTTCAGTGATTCCTCTGTTTCGGATTCAGTTTTGTTAATTTTCATTTCTGAAACAGGCAGGATTCCGTCTGCTTTCAGAAGTTCATAGATAAATTTCCGTCCACGCTGATTCCAGTAAGTATGGGTATACTGTCTCATAATGCCATGACAGTCTGGTCTTTGCGTAGTTTTTGTCATAGCGTAGCCTTGAATAGCATAGTTCTGATACAGATACCACACGCCATTCTGTTTGAACTGTACTTTCTTTTTATGCAGATAGTCGTTCAGCCATTTTGCAGAACGCCCATAATCTTTTGCAATCTCTGTCGGCTTGATATTGCAGCCATTTGCCATAAGAACGCTTTCACAAAATTCTACTTTCGGTTTCTGTTCTTCCAGTTGTTCTGTCTGTCTGGTAATCTGTCTGCCCTGCTCCACAAGCTGTTCATTTTTGGCAATCAGTTGTCTGCCTTGTTCTTCTAACTGTTCGTTCTGTTCTACAAGCTGCCTGTTTTGTTCTTCCAATTGTTCGTTCTGCAATGTCAGCAGTCTGTTCTGTTCTGTAATCTGCTGTTTCTGCTCATTTACCTTTAACTGCAAGGCTCTGCGTTCCTTTTCTTCTTCAATCCAGCGTGCTGCCCTTTCCAGACTGTCTTCAATCATATAGCTGTCAGGTACTCGCTTCAACTTAGTTACAGTGCTGAAATAAAACTCGACTAAGTTTTCATATACTTCCCATGCCTTTTGCGTATTTAGCGATTTTGCGTGTAAAAACGCTCCTTTTTCAGTCCAGAGATAAAGTCTGTTGAGATTTGCCGCAACATTACAATTTGTAAGGTTGTGCTTAAACTTTTTCAGTTCTTCGCCAATCAGGTAATAAAAGTGTTTGCTCTCCTGATAGTGTTCTTTGTTACGGCTGAAATTTGTGGTAATAGTCGTTGCTGTCGTGCCATAAGCTTCCGCAAGCTGTGCAGTAGTCAGCACTTTCTGTCCGTTCAGCTCAATGTTCTGTAATTGAATACCGTCAAATTCTGTGAAGTCTGTTTCTTCTGCGTTTGCTTCAGCTTCAGTTGCCTGCACTTCTGCCGTATTCTGCACCACAGGAGCAGGAATTGTTTCTGCTTTCTGTTCTTCCTCACTATGTCCGAATGTTGTCTGACAAGCAAGAATGAATTTCTTTGTTGCAGTTTTGTTTGCCTGTGGACTGTTCATCTTGAAATCGGCAACTGCCTTGCAGCCTTTTTCTGTCATGCAGATGTGAGAAACTCTCTTTCCGCTCATTTCTGTCTGAAACTCTGTCTGTAAATCCACATTGTTTTTTACTAACTTCTGAATCAGCATAATCAGATTGCCGTGACGAATTTCCAGAAGTTCTGCTGCTTCTCTGCTGTCTGCATACATTATACCATTACGTTCAAATACTTTCATTTCCATGTTTCCTTTCTCACAATTATTTCTGCTGTTCTTCTGCCTGCTGTTCTTTGTATTTTTTGATTCTGTGGCAAACCATTGATTTTGTCATATTATATTTGTCTGCCATTTCCTGTAAACTTTTGTCGGAATTGAAATATTCTTTCAGCATTTCCATATCACGTTCTGTCAGAATCAGCGGTCTTCTGCCAACTTTTCTCATATCATACATTCCCTTTCTTTAATTTATATTATAATTATATCACAAAAATATAATTTTGTCAATACAAATTTATAAAATATTATCATTTTATTTAATTATAATAAAATATAGTTTTTAAATTCCATATTAAAAACGGCAAACCCCTGCCAATATGACAAGGGTTTGTTATTGCTTCATCAATCAAAATTGACATCTTTTAGCTGTTGTTTCATATCGTTTAATCTGACTTTATCTTTTCGTGAACGTTCATCATAGGATTTCCGGCGGCACATCCAGCAGGAACAGTGAATTTTTCCTTTGGAAAGTTTGCCTTCATATTTATAATACCAATAGTCATTCATTTTGTGAATTATTCTCTTTTTTCGATTGATATGTTTTTTTCGCTGATACCGATAATAGCCATTGGTTCTTTCTGATATTTGCAGCTTTACAATTTTTCTCATATTTTCTCATACCTTAAATTTACAATCATATAAGAATGTCTGTACGGAATTGGTGTACAGAATTTCAATTCCATATAGGAAAATACCTTACTGAATATCATACCGCTTATCTGAACGAAAGTCTTATATATATTTTTTCAGTTTCAGGACGGTAAATCGCCCTATTATGTTCACATTCTATACATTTAACTTGCATTTAAGAATGCCTATGCGGAATTTGCACATAGGATTTCAATTCCTTTTCAGAAATTTACCTTACTGAATAAAACAATGCTTGTCTGAACGACAGTCTTACTTGTTTTTGGTTCAGTTTTAAGGTGTCAAGTCACCTTGATATATGATAATACAGAATGTAACCTTACCAATCCGTGAATGAGAGTGATATAAAGTATCTTACACTCCACACAACTGTACAGAATATAACATCCGGCACATTCAAACCAGCAGTTGCTAATTGCTTACACTCCATACTGTAACATGACTTGATTTGGGTCACTTACACTCCATACAACTGTACAGAATGTAACCAGTAGCGGAGGGCATCCGAAAGGAGTATTATTTATCTTACACTCCATACAACCGTACAGAATGTAACGTGGGTCAATGCAGATTCCTTCACCGAAAAACTTCTTACACTCCATACAACTGTACAGAATATAACACTAAAAATGGCAATGACCCTTACGCTCCATACACTCATACAGAATGTAACAGCAAATCTATACAAAAAATATGAGAGTGTCTGCATGGAATTTATATGCAGAATTTCAATTTCTTTTCAGAAATTACCTTATTGAGTATCATATTGCTATCCGCTTGGTAGCCTGACATATGTTTTCTCAATTTCAGGCAGTTAAGTCTGCCTTATTCAGTGCGAATAATTCAGTATTTTATGTGTCTTGTGATTCACACTTTCATTATAATTATTATAACATATTATTTTTTCTTTGTCAAGTCTTTTTTAATAATTTTTATCATTTTTATTTAAAAAGGAAACAGCGGAAAATGCTCCGCTGTTTTATACAGTTATTCTTCAAAAAGTTTATCATAATCAAAATCTGCTGTTACAAAGTCAAAATAAGTATAAGAATCTGCAAAACGATAATACGCATTCAGTGCATTTCCTTCTTCATCACTGGACTGAATCAGCAGTTTCCGTTCATCTGTAATACAAATTGCCGCAGGAGTTGTAATTTCATCATTGATTTTCACTTTGAGATTCAGAACATTTCCATTCAGTTCCCATTTAAACGGCAGTTCAGAAGTTTCAGGTGTTTCACCTGCCTTAATAGAGAGAATACTTCCGGTATGGTCTTCGTTGATTTCCAGATGTTCTGTTGCATACAGCGGAATATCAAAAATATGACTGTAACAGATTTCTTCTGCATTATTACTGATAGCAACGCACTCCCATTTGCCGATAAAATCTTTTTCTGTTACATCAGATTCTGCTGAACTGCTTGGTTCATCTGTCATAGTCAGCATTTTGGCAAGGAATTCTTCATTCATTTCAATCTCACGAATACTTGACGAATCCTCTTCTTTTTCTGATGAAGTTTCTGTTTCAGCTTCTGTTTCAGTTTCTGGTTCTTTTTCCGTTGCTTTCTCTGTTGCTGCAGAAGTTGTTTCAGACATATCTGCAGAAGAATCCGCATTGCCGGAATTACAGCCTGTACAGGATATTGCAAGCAGGAAAGCAGATAAGGCGGCTGCAAAACGTTTCATCATTCTTCACCTTCCTTTTCTGTTTCTTCTGTTTCAGAAGCTGTTTCTTCTGCTGTACCAGATTCCTGTTCTGATTCCGTTTCCGCAGTTTCATCTTCCGTATCTGTTTCTGCTGGCTTCTGGTTTGCCTGTATCTCTGCACCCTTGACAGAAAAGAGACTAAAAGAATTATACTTGCTGACAATCATATTTCTTGCACCGTTTCTCAAAGCAGGAACTTGCATCAGTTCCGGTACTCTGTCATACATGGTCTGTGGATTCTGCCAATAGCCTAAAATTAAATCGGCAAAATGTCCGATTGAATTGTCGGGGTCGTTTCCAAGAAAAGCAGTAATCATCTGATTCAGATAAGGAGCAGGGGGGGCATCCGTCACTGTACTGGAATCATCTCTCATAAGCGAAATATCCAGATTTTCAGGGTCAATCAGTGTTTCGGCTCTTCTGGATTGTCCGTCTTTTGTAGCCGGAATACTGCCGTCAAGCTGTCCTCTGACAGATTCGCTTCTGTATTTCATAAACAGCTTTGCCTGTTCAGAAGCTTTTTCAAAGTCCTCTGTCTGATAGAAAGTCAGTCCCTGCTTTACATACGGCTGAATCATATCGTGAGCAGAATCGGACAGTTTTTCATAGTTGCCGTTTTCAAATTTTTTGATAAATTCATCATACAGCTTATGATATTCTGCTTTGTCCGTTTCCTCATTCAGCCATGTGCCGAGCATAGGAATATCTGCCGTTTCACCATGCATAACTGGTTCATCAATCGGATAGTTGACAACACTTTTATTGACAGACATATAATTATTCAGCCGTTCCGGTGTCATATCCAGAATAATATCTCCAAGAGCGTGCTGAATTTCTGTTTCAAATTCCAGACCGCCAAAGGACAGGTTATAATCCCACGGAACATAACTGAATATACCGTCTTTTTCTGCAAGATAGAAATTCTGTGCGAATACACCTGTAATGCTGTCATTATTGCAGACAAATGAATGTACTACAAAATAACGCATCAACTGGTCTGTATTCAGAACAGAAAGCTTTTCTGATACATCTGCTCCGTTGTTCAGCTTATTCAGGCTGTCCATAAATATCTGCTTGTTGTTTTCTGTACCTTCCAGAACATTTTTCTGAAAAAACAGTTCATAGTCTTCTTCACTGCCAGTCCACTGCATATATGGAACAGTATAATAATCAAAGACAGTACCCCAATAATCATTGAATACTTCTACTCTGTCATCTGCCGTTTTATCTTTATACTGCAGACCACTCATAATCTGCATCAAAGAACGCAGTGTGGAAATTTTACTGAACGGAATTTCATCCAGCACTTCCGGCTTATACAGATTGACTTCTTCTGCTGAACCGTAATTACGCACTGCAAAGGAATCTTCAATTGCTTCTACTGCAAGATACAGTCCGAAATCTTCTCCGTTCAATTGAAGAACTGTATAACTTGACAGCGGTGCTTTCACTCCCATATCATTCATCATGTGATAAGCAAGAAAATCTTTCTGACAGCTAATGTCCTGTCCCAGATTATTCAGTGCAAGCTTATCCAGTCCATGATATGTTGTTTTGTTGTCATTGTGGTCTAACTCAACCTTGAACGAAAAGTGCGTATTGTATTCATCATTCATCTTTGCAACCGCACGAAGAGATGCATTGCCTTTCGGACGGATTGCCACATTTTTCAGCAGTTCACCGTCTATCTCAATATCACAGTTAATATATTCCTTATCTTCTGCAACATCTATCATGCCTTCCCAGTCATCTTCATCTGCAATGATATTGATAGTATGCACCTTGCTGTCATCAAACAGCGGTACTTTCTTTGTATCAGCATATTCCGCTGAAATGTTTGGATTTACATTTGATTTTTTCTTTACACTTTTCGTTTCAGCCTGTTCATCACCAGAAGTACTTTCTTCTGTACTGCTTTCCAATACAGTTTCTGATTCAGAAATACTTTCAGCTTCTTCTGTTTCTGTCATTTCCGCTGAAACTATAACCGCTGACATACCAGCACAGATTGTCAGTGCGGTCAGAAATGCAATCAGTTTTTTTCTCATGTGCTTCTCTCACTTTCTTTTAAATCATTCAGCTTTTGCTTTTAAAACCCCCACCTATAAAGATGAGGGATTTCTAATGTAACGTTAAAATTTACAGAATGTAACGTTCAAGTACTGCAATCAAATACTCTCTCATACACTTACACTCCACATAACTGTACGGAATTTAACCGTCTTACTTTAACTGAAAAAGGCAACTTTTCTCTCTTTCAGACATTGCCACTACAGCCATCTTACACTCCATACAACTGTACAGAATGTAACCCATCTTGATGAATTTTACAACAGTATTTAAATACCTTACACTCCATACACCCATACAGAATGTAACAGCAAATCTATACAAAAATATGAGAGTGTCTATGCGGATTTTACGCATAGAATTTCAATATCCGGAATGGATATTACCTTATTGAGTATCATACTGCTATCCGCTTGGTAGTCTGACATATGTTTCCTCAATTTCAGGCTGTTAAGTCAGCCTTATTCAATTCATAATTATTATAACATATTATTTTTGTTTTGTCAAGTACTTTTTAATAAATTTTATCATTTATTTTAATTAAAAATCCCCTGTCTTTTGCAGACAAGGGTTTTGTTTTCATTCATTCGCCAAAGTAAGCTGTTTTTCATTAGTTTTTTGTTCTGAAACAGGAAAGATGCCGTCTGCTTTCAGAATCTTTTATGAAAATGATTCCATGTGTTTGAAAGCTTCCTTGCTGTTGATACAAGCTGAATAATTGTGTTCAAATACTTTCCAGTTTCCTTTCTTTATGCGGTTACAAGAGCAAGCTGTCCGTCCTGCTCCGATACAGGATAAATACCGTCTGCTTTCAGAAGTTCATAAATAAACATTCTGCCTTTCTGATTCCAGTAAGTGTGAATGTAGGTGCGGTTAATGCCGTTCTTGTCAGGGCGGACTGTTGTTTTCGTCATAGCATATCCCATTTTCGCATATTTTGCATACAGATACCATGTACCGTCCTGTTTGAACTGAATCTTTTTCTTATGCAGATATTCATTCAGCCAGCGAGCCGACTGTCCGTAATCCTTTGCAATAACTGTAGGAGTGACATAGCCTTCTGCCAGAAGAACATCTTCGCAGTAGTCTGCTTTCGGTTTCATTTCTGCAATCTGTTCATCTTTCATTTCAAGCTGCTTCACCTGTTCATTCACCTGTAACTGCAATGCTCTGCGTTCTTCTTCTTCCTGAATCCAACGCTTTGCACGTTCTACCTTATCTTCAATCATGTAGCTGTCAGGAACATTTGCCTGCTGAATTATCTGCCTTGCAAGGAAATATCCTTTTTTCAGCTTACGCTGTACGTCCCATGACAAGTCATCAGTAAATACCTTTACAAGCATATAATAGCCTGATTCCGTAACTGCGATAACATCAGCATTTGGGTTAAATCCTTGTTTAGTCAGCACCTGTCCGTTTAACGGACACACTTCTGACAATTTCAGCTTAAAGTAATCTTCTCCCTCGATAAAGTGCCTTTTGTTGTCATAAAAACGCTTTCTTGCAGTTCCTTCCGGTCTGTGATGTACTGCATCAATATCCCTGAAAGTAACAACACGCTGATTCTTATATTCCTTTACATAAATCTTAATGCCGTCAATCTCAATGGTATTGTCATCAGTTTCAGACTGAACAGATTCTTCTGAAACACTTACAGTCTGTTCTGCTGTTTCTGTATCAGATGAAGAAACAGAAATCTGCATTTTATGCCCGAATGCTTCTTTACAGGCAAGAGCAAATTTTTCTGTTGCAGGTTTATTTGCCTTTGCGTTGTTCAGCTTGTAATTCACAACAGCACTGCAACCCTTTTCCGTCATGCAGATGCAGGTCAGACGGCTGTTTTCCGTTACATCCATAAATTCCGTTTTCAGTTCTTCATTATTGCCGATAAGTTTGCGAATCAGCATGGTTAAGTTGCCGTGCCGTACTTCAAGAAGTTTTGCTGCTTCTCTGCTGTCAATGCAGAATTTTCCGTTGGATTCAAACGCTCTCATTTCCATATCCGTTTTCCTATCCTGCTGTTTGTTAGTTTTCATTTGAAATTTTCCTTTCTTCTGCTGCCTGTTTTTCTTTTTCTGCCATCATCTTCTTGTATTTCTTGATTCTGCCGATAACCATTGATTTTGTCATGTTATACTTGTCAGCAAGTCTCTGCTGGTCTATGTCCGTGTCAAAATACTCTTTCAGCATTTCTAAATCACGTTCTGTCAGCGGTTCTGTTTTTCTTCCTACTGGTCTCATTTTTAATTACCTCTCTTTGTCTTTTGTTGATACTATAATTATATCATATTAAAATTATTTTGTCAATATATTTTTACTATTTTTTATCATTTTATTTTATTATAAAAATATACGTTTTTTTAATTTGTTTTGCTTCACTTACGACAAAACAAAAAGCCCTGTCTGATAAAACAGACAGGGTTTTCTTATGCTTTTCTTATCCTGTATTTTTCTTATAACTATATTTTATTGTATCATAAAATTATAAAAATGCCGAATTAAAACCTACAAAAAAGCGAACAGGATTACAGTCAAATTTTATAACAAAAACAATTGACAAAATCATTAAAATGCGGGATAATGATAAAGGAACATTGCAGAACATTTCTGCTTATTTTTTTCCAATCGAAAGGAGAATTTCAATGAAATCTTTTAAAAAAACATTAGCTGTATTTTTAGCTGCTGTAAGTATTGTATCAGCTTCCGTTCCTGCTGTTCAGGCATCTGCGGCAGAATCTGCCTATGAGCCGTTCTATGTGGCAGACAGCAACGGTGTCATCTGCACAGCAAACATGGAAAGCATCAACAAAGGAAATATGATTTGGTTTCCGCAGGAAATGATTGAAGAAGGCAATCAGGAAACTTATCCTGTTGTGGTATGGGCGAACGGTACAATGTGCGTTCCTGCTCTTTACTATGAACTGCTTTCTGAAATTGCTTCTGGCGGATATATTGTTGTCACCAATACGGAGCTGTTCGCAGGAAATGGTGTGGAACAGTCAAACTCCATTGATTTCATCATTGGCGAAAATACAGACGAAGACAGCATCTTCTATCAGCACGTTGATACAGAAAATATCGGTGTTGCAGGTCACTCTCAGGGCGGTATGTCCTCTGTCAACTGTGCAGTTTCCGACAGCCGTGTGGACTGCGTATTCAGCATTGCAGGAAATACTGACAAGAACAATGCAAAAAATCTGACCGTTCCTGTATGCTATCTGACAGGTACAAAAGACTATGTTGTTATGTCAAGCCTGTATGTAAAACCTGCTTACAACAATACAAACAGTACAGCAGTCTATGCAAGCCTGAAAGGTGCAAATCATACCCACTGCTGCGGTACTCCCTCTGATTACAGCGGATATGCTGTTGAATGGTTTGATGCCTTCCTGAAAGGTGATGAATCTGCTTACCAGACTTTCGCTCCGAACGGAAAGCTTTCCCAAGACAGCAAATGGCAGGATTACAAGTCCAAAAATTTCTAATCAGAAATCTCCATTCATTTCCATATATACAGAAATACCGCCTTCTCAGGCGGTTTTTTCTGCTACCTAATCACTTAACTTAAACGCTGTCATAATTTACAGGCGTGTCCATTTTGATACTGCCTTTTTTACTATCTAAATGCAAAGCTTTTGCATATCTTGCACTTCATACATTCGTACAAAATGTAACTCATGTACTCTTTTTCCCATTCTTTCTTACACTCCGTACGCAAATGGGCTTACACTCCATACACTCGTACAGAATGTAACAGCAAATCTATACAAAAATATGGGAATGTCTATGTGGAATTTATACATAGAATTTCAATATCCAGAACGGATATTACCTTATTGAGTATCACACTGCTATCCGCTTGGTAGTCTGACGTATGTTTTCTCAATTTAAGGCTGTTAAGTCAGCCTGATGTTTTTGCGAATGATGCAATAAAATCATGGTTACTTGCTATTCGCTTTTTATTGTATTTTTATTATATCATATTTTATTTAATTTGTCAAGTGTTTTACTGAATTTTTATCATTTATTTTATTTTTCCTGATTCAGTTCATTGTATTTTCTTTCCAGTTCTGCATATTTATCTTTCAAAGTTTGTTTGAGATAATAAACGCAGTTTTCCTTGACATTAAGATTGTAATAGATTGCATAAGCCATATCACGGCAGCGTTTGTAACCGCAAGCACCGCAGTTGATATTCTGGGAAATAAAGTCTTTCTTATGCATTTCATGGAATACTTTTTCATATTGTTCCGGAGAAAGTTTCGGACGGTGAACACTTTCGTCCTGATAAGTTGTCAGAAAATCTTCAAGTTTCAGTGATTTTTCCATTTCTTTGAAACGCTTCATTTTGCCAATGCCAAACAAACCGCCTTTTGTTTCCTTAATGCTTTCGTCAGCAATTTTTGTCATAATCTGTTCTACTTCCACCAGACTGGTAGCATCTTCCGGAACAGCCGTACCGCAGTTGCATCCGTAACGGCAGTTCAGAACATCAAGAATGTCAGGCTTTTTGCGTTCTTCGGTTGTCTGTGCATAGCGTTCCAGAGCAGGGTAAACATCATGAACGCCTTCTGAATTACGAATGACAAGATTAGGGTTCAGCATCAGCATAGTTTCTTTCAGACCGGAAGGCATAGGGTACATTCTGCCGATACTGCCTTCCGCAGAATCAAATTCAAACTTTGCTGCCACAGCCCAGTCAATGTGTTCTTTTTCTGCATATTTGCTTAATGAATGAAATGTTACATTGTAATCATACAGCTTTTCTCTTCCTGCTTCACTCGTTTTTGCAATACATGGTGAAAGCATAAACATAGGAGCTGTTTCATGCTGATATTTTCTCAGCCATACTGCAAGACAGCCTGCCGGACTTAACACAGGTGACAAGTGCGAAATCAGTTCCGGCTGATATTTCTGAATATAATTGACAATTGCAGGACAGGGCTGTGTAATCAGTTTTTTTCCCTCATGCCGTTCTAAATATTTGCTGTGCATGAAAGAACAAATATCAGCTCCAAAGCCTACATCATAGATTTTGACATTTCCATTTTTTCTAATCCAGTTAAGAAGAACTTTCCACGCTCCGCTCGGAAAATTCGTTCTTATAGAAGGGGCAACAATCAATATCATTTCTTTTTTGTTTTTCAGATAGTCTTTGAAAACATCAATATGGTCTTGATACCCTCTTGCATGATGCATACAGGCTTTTACGCACTCACCGCAGTTAATGCAGGCTTCCGGCTGAATTGTCGTAATAAATTCATCTGTTGTACCTTCTTTTAACTTTGTCACATTAGCATGAACCGGACATACACGCACACAGGCATTGCATCCGATACATTTTGTTTCATCTACTGTAATAATCTGCATAATAATATTCCTTTCCGAAAATAATATACTTCAAAGTAATTTACTTCAAAGTTCATAATCATAGCATTTTCCGCTGTTTGCGTACTTTCTGAATCATGTACATTACATTCTGTCTGTATTCTGCTGCTGCTTTTGGTTCTGCTGCTGCTTCTGGTGTTGCTGAATATTCCTGCCACGTCTTTTCCAGTTCATCCAGTTTCTGCATCTGCATTGTAAAAAAGCTTTTATATATAATACGGTACATTCTCGGCAACACATTTAAATGATGTAATTCTTTATATTCTCTAAAACATTCTTCTTTGCCGAAAAATCCCTGTAAAACATCATCTGTCAGAATACGGACAGCTTCGTCATCAAGTGCAAGCAGAAATTCATCTTCTTCATATAAAATATATATATGACCGTCAAGCTGATGATTGCTATCCTGATATTTTATAACTTCCTCTGTCAGCCATTTTAGTCGGCTTGTATCTCCATGTTCACCGTTCAGCCACTTTTTTAGCGTTACCAGATACGGTGACATAAACGGCATTTCTTCATATAACTGCCTTTCTTCTGCAGACCGCTGTGCCATTTCATTCTTTATTCTTTTCCATTCCAAATTGTTTCTGATTTCAGTTATGATATTCAAAAAAGTCACTCCTTTTTCTTCACTGGTTCATATATGTAAATTCCCCTTTCCGTTTGGCAAGGGGAAATGTATTTTCAATCTAATATACTCCATACATTTATACAGAATATAACCTGTTATAATGGTAGCACAGGAAGGAGAGATGATTATTTTACGCTCCATACATTTATACAGAATGTAATTTGTGGTTCGTCTGCTGGCTGGCACGCTGTTCATACTTACATTCCATACAACTGTACAGAATGTAACATAGAGCAGGCAGAGAAAATAGCAAGTCTCTATCAACTTACACTCCATACACTCGTACAGAATGTAACAGCAAATCTATACAAAAATATGGGAGTGTCTGCATGGAATTTATATACAGAATTTCAATTTCTTTTCAGAAATTACCTTATTGAGTATCATACTGCTATCCGCTTGGTAGTCTGACGTATGTTTTCTCAATTTTAGGCAGTTAAGTCTGCCTTATTCAGTGCGAATGATTCAGTATTTTATGTGTACTTGTGATTCGCACTTTCATCATAATTATTATAACATATTATTTTTGTTTTGTCAAGTACTTTTATTAAATATTTGTCGTTTTATTTTTTTAAACAAGAAAACCGCCTTTGAAAGACGGCTTTCCTGCAAATAAAATATGGAGAACGAACCATTGGCAAAGGTTCAGGAAGACTGCAAAATTTTGTCAAGAATCGTTTCTGTCTTGTTATCCGGATATAAGTCATATTCAGGAATGTTTTCAGCCTGTACTGCATAGCGGTTCATTCTGGTAAATACAACGCCATATTCATGAACATCCATTAAGCAGGACAACATTCTCTGACTGATAACCTTTAAGTTTTCTCCTGTAAATGCTTTGACAACAAATTTATTTTCAAAGTTTTCATACTGATATTCCTGAATTTCCTTGGAGTTTTCTATCAGCTTGCAGAATGTTTCCGTATCAAGATAACGGACTGCCTTTGTGTCCTGTTCTACGGAGAACAGATAGGACGAGTAGCAGTTTCTTTTTTTGTCAAGACACATACCGATACAGATATGATATGTTCCGCTTTCTGTACTGATTGTCAGAATACGTTCATGCTCTGTCAGTTCTTTGCAGAGTGCAGGAAGCATTGCTTTATCCAGAAGTACTGTTTTTGAAACAGACCAGATGTTGTCATAATGGTTTTCATCTGTTGCTCTGAAATCATAATTTTGCATCAGCTGATGAATCAGATTTGGCAAGGAATCCTTCTGTACTCTGTTGGAATAGCCGTTCAGAACTGTTTTTGGATATTCAGCCGTATCAGGTACTGGCATATCTGTTTCAAACATAATCGTATCAGGCTTTGATGCTTTAATCACATAATTTCTTTTTACAGCAAGCGGATTCAGAATTTTCAGAAAACCTGTTGCATAACGTGTCAGTTCCGCAGTCGGATAAATTTCGTCCGTAACTGCATTGTACAGGGCAGATTCCGGTTTGTTTCCTGCTGTATTATCATCAGCAAAAAGCCATTCTGCACTGATATTGAATTTTACTATCTCATGAATCATTTCAATTTTTCCTTTCTATCAGGTAGTTTCCATAGTTATTTCTTCATTTGTCAGTCCGTATTTCTTTTTTAATGCTGTTGCATAGACAGGCTGAAATACAAAACAGAGAAAATAACAAGCCGGAAAAATAACTATAAAAGATTTTAGAAAAGCTAACGGATATGCCTTTACATCTGCTGTTCCAGACTGGCTGCCTGTCTGTCAATCTGTACTCCTGTCATTGTCATGCCGACTGCAACCATGACAAGTGTGAGAACAGGTGTATATGTTAAATCTGAAACCAGTGCAGAAAAGACAATTGTTTTGAAAGTTTGTTTGGCATTTTCGCTCTGCATATCACTGATAATGCTTGCTGCCTTTGCAGTGCTGTTTCCGCTTTTTGCCCTTGTAATTCTGGAAGAAACAGAACCTATCAGCATTGAGAAAATAAAGCTGACAATAAAGCTGACAATGAAACCGATTACCGTAAAATGTTCAGAAGCCAGCGTTCCAATCAGGGAACAGAAAAAACTCATTGTCAAACTCATGCTGATGCTCATGCTTTTTCCGAACTTTACAATTCTTTTTTCAATATCTGTATTTTTTCCCTGATTCTGTTCCATACTTACACCTTTCTCTTGCGTTCCGAAATCGGAATATGCTTCTCTGCACGGCGTTCTGTAATCTGTACTGTATCAGGCAGTTTTTCCAGCATTTCATCATAGGGAATTGTACGCATTTTCAGCATATGCATGGATTCTTCCAGACTGTGTACAGGACGTACAACTGGAAATGTCTGTATTTCATCAAGCCAGCCTGTTTTGGTATAATATTCAAAATCCTTCGGAGTAAAAGGTTTTAATTCAACCGAAAGCCGTGCGAACTGCCTGTTCAGGCTGATAGTATAGTAATTAGTAGGCGGAAGCACATCATTGTCATATGCAGCTACTGTTTTGTAAATGCCGTCTGATACATTCAGGTACATACTGCCGTCTTTGGCATTGACAAAATCTGCAATGAAAAATCCCTGCATTGCCTGCAAGCCCATTTCATGTTCTCTGAAACAGTCCATTTCCTGCTCTGTGAAATCTCCGGTGCAGATAAACAGCACAATCGTTTCATCAATGAAATTTCTTCTGCCGTACTGTACCTGTCTGTCATGCATAATTTTGTACTGATAACTCAACAGACCGTAACGCATTTCTCCGACATTCACCAGAATATCCGTGTCCATGTAAATATCATTAAATGCCTTTTCAAATTCATCTTTGATACAGCACTGCCAGTCGGTATAGCAGGCATTGCACCCAATACACGGTTTCAGATTATAATTCCGCAGTGCAATTACCTTTACATTTCCACCGTAAGATTCATATTTCCGTTTGATTTCTGCAATCAATTCCTGATTTTCTGCCGTTTCCGTTTCATAAGTGTCCAGAATCGTGACCTCTGCTTCTGCTTTCAGCTTCTTTTTTGTACCGCTTATCCGCATTTCTGCACAGTCTTTTGTATATCCGAACCATGTGTAAAGTTCTTCAATTCCGTGAAATTTTTCTTTCGGACTGCATTCCTTCCGCAGAGGAAGTACACTGACATCTGCAAGAGAAAGTCCTTCCAGATAATACATATTATTTCTTTCTGCAAAGAGCCTTACCGTTGTATGTGGCGACTGGTCGAAATTATGTGCAGAAGTTGTCAGATATGTCATGCATTTTTCAGATAAAATCAGATTCTTTTCCATATCTGAAAACAGGTGAATCATCTGAGCATGAATGCTGAAATGATACAGTGAAGAACAGAGAACAACCAAATCGGCATTTCTGAAATCTTCATAGTTTTCTTCCGGAAATCTGCCGTCTGCCGCAAAGATATACTTGAATTCATCTTCCTTTCCATAATACTTTTTCAGAAACAAAGAACTCTTGTAAGTAAGAGAAGTTTCTTTTTTTGGAGAACAGTTAATTACTAAAATTTTCATATTTATCCTTTCTGCATTGCCTTTATCATATTTTCAGCAATACGGTAAATTACATTTACACATACCGAATTTCCTGCCTGTTTGTAAATATTGGATTCTGTCATGTTATCAGGCAACAGATACGTTTCAGGGAATCCCTGTGCATTGAAGCACTCTCTTGGTGTCAGTTTCCGCAAGCCGTGTCTGGTAAAGACAATCGGTACATTATGTCCGCCTTCACCCATATTGGCAGTCAGTGTCGGAATCAGACCACTCTGAATTTTTCGTGCAGATGTTTTCCTGTACTGATAGACGGCAGAGGTATCATCAGCAATTTCCAGAATCTTTTCATAAACAGGTGTTTTGTATTTCCCTGCTGTATAGTAGTACTTGTCCGGCAGTCTGCTGTCATAGTCAATGATGTCAGAAAGCTGTATTGTCAGCGAAACTGGTTCTGGAAAACTGAAATCGGCAAGCATTTCTGCACTGCGGAAGCCGACAATATACACACGTTCCCTGTTCTGCGGAACATTGCCATATTTGCTTGCATTCATGATATGATAAGTACAATAGTAACCTGTTTCTTTCAGAGAATCCATTATCACACGGAATGTATTGCCGTTGTCATGCGATACCAGATTGCGGACGTTCTCAAAGAATACTGCTTTCGGCTGCTTTGCCTTTATGATACGGAGCAGTTCAAAAAATAATGTTCCTCTGCCTTTGCTGTCCTGAAATCCTTCCTGCCGTCCTGCAACAGAAAATGCCTGACAGGGAAAGCCACCGCAGATGATGTCGGTATCAGGCACTTCATCAGGCTGTACTTCATGAATGTCCCTGTTGTCTGCTTTCAGAGAAAAATTTAATTCATATGTTTTTACAGGAAGCGGATTGTATTCGTTGGCATAAACGGTTTCAATGCCTGCTTGTTGAAAGCCCAAGTCAATACCGCCCACTCCTGCAAAAAATGATGCCATTGTCATAAATTTTATATACTTCCTTTCTTTTCCAGATAATTCTGAAACAAGTTTTTTAATTCTTCTTCATTCAGTATTTCTATTTCCGGAACAGGTATTTCCAGTTTCCTGTACCACCGGAAGGAAATGCACCAGTTTCCTCTGGAATCTGTTGCAATTTTGAAACAGGTTTCCTGCGGATTTTTCATATATTTCAGATGCAGAAAATATCCGGCAGCCAGAACAAATACTGTTTCTTCATCATATTTTCTGCTGTCCATATTTGTTGTGACAAGATACTTGTCATACAGAATTCCTGCCTTTTCACCAACGAATTTTCTTTGAGCAAACTGACAGAAGGTATACTGCCGTTCGGCTCTGAATATGATTTCTGCCATGTGTTCACCACTACTGCTTACAGCAGCCTTTCCTGTACTATTTTTCCTGCACAGTTTATCCATGCCTGTGTTTCATTTGCATCAGGCTCACATTGAAATACTTTCTTAAGATATTCCCTGTCAGCAGAAGACAGGGCAGAATTTCCTGTATAAATGTGCAGTCTTGTATTCACTGCAATCATATCCAGTTCGTCTTTGCTGTAAATTGCAGAAAGCCGTTCCATGCTTGTCATATTCAGGACAATTCTCATGTTTCTTGACCGTGTATGGATAAAGTAATCTGCAAGCTCATAGATATGAAACTGCATTTCATCAAATATCAGATTTGTAAATACAGGAAAACAGTTTCCTCTTGCAAATCCGATAATGTCCGCAAACAGTGTTTTCAGCACCATATTGCAGAAGTGCTGTTCATGTTCCGTGCGGATTCTTCTGTTCCCACCGATAAGTACAATACATCTGCTGTTTTCTTTTGTCAGACATTTGCACTTTGCATAGACTGCCATGCGGAGTTCCATTTCAGGACAGATGCTGTAAAATTCACTTTCAAAATAATTTCTGAAATCTTCATAGCAAAGTTCTACAAGCTGATAGCCGGACTGTTTCATCAGTTCGGCTGTCGGTCTGTATTCCTGCATATCGTGTGAAAAAATTACAAAGTTTCCTGCACACGAAAGCATTTCATTTTTGATATGTTTTCTGCCTGCTCTCTGTTGTCCTGTCAGCAATGTATTCAGAATGTCTCCACTCTCCGTATCAATGCTGATACTCTTTGTTACTGCGATATTCATTCAACGATTTCTCCTGTTATGTGATTTGAAACTTGACCTCTTTGTTGCTTTCAGGAGATGGTTCAGAAGTGCTTTCTTCTTTGTCCGCTTTCTTCTTTTCTGCTTTTTCAGTGCCGGAAGCTTTTTTCTTTTCTTCTTCCTCTTCTTCTGGTTCTTCCGCACACGCTCCGAGCAGCATATTCAAAAGTTCGGTATTGCTTTTCAGTGCTTCATTCAGCTTGTTCATGTCAATGCCTTTTTCAGACAATGTTTTTCCAATGCCTGCACTTCTCTCAGAAAGTCTCAGTGCTTCAGCTTCCTTGATTTCCTTCAGCTTTGCTGCTTCATCTGCTTTCAGCTTTGCCATTTCCTTTCTGATTCCTTCAAGCTGTTCATTCAGTCCCTTGATTTTTTTATCTGTCTTCTGCGACAGACTTGCAATTGTTTTTGCCATGTTCTGATTTCTTCCTTTCTTGTTAATGCTTAACCTATAACAAGTTATAGTTTAAAAAGCTGTATGATTCATTTTTTTAATTGCCGTCAATTTAATTTTCAGATGTCGCTTCCTGTAGTTCAGCTTCTGCTGTTTCAGATAGTTCCTTTGCAGAATGCTTCTTCTGAATGTAAACCAGTCTGGACTTTCCATGTTCTGCCTTTTCAGTTTCATCTGCAATTTCATTCAGCAGAGAGTTGATACCACTGCCATAAATTCGTTTCAGTATGCAGACCATAATGCCTGTCTCTCTGGAATACACATCATTGCCGGAGCAAGTTGCAATTTCTTTTGTACCGTCTTTAAACAGGACAATTGTTTTCTTTTCTTCATCAGCAAAAATTACTCTCTTGATTTCAATTCCAACAAGATTATGCAGTTCTGTCAGATGCAGGAACAGATACTGTGCAAGAGATAATTCTTCTTTCTGTTCTTCCGTTTCTTCTGCTTCACAGCAAGGGCAGCCTTCACAATGTCCGCTGTGGCAACATTCTTCTTCATAGACTGATTCTGCATCACGTTCAATAGATGCACCGATACTTTCAAGTAATTTCAGAAATCCTTCCATATTATTTACCTCTCTTACTTTTCTTCGCCTTTTTCTTCAAACAAACCAATTTCATAAGTATTATCCGGACAGAACTGTTCCAGATTTGCTACTACCTTTTTTACCAGTCTCGGAGAAAACATTTTGGCTTCCATTTTGTCAAATGTGTTTTCAAAGTACTTTTCCTTGTTGTGGATTTCTTTTACGAATCCCTTTTCGCCACTCCACTTGTTTGTCCACTGAATTTTCATTGCTTTTTTTCCTTTCGTAATTGATTTTTCTTTACAATCATTTCATATTCTTCGTCAGAATAGCTTTCAATGCTGTCAATGATTCTGTCACAGATACAATAGTCAAATCTCTTCTTCAGATACTCCACGAACGGTTCAAGATGTTCCTTGACAAGCTGTGCTGTAAATGCGGCATTTTCATATTTTTCTTCAAGATATTCATCCAGAACTTCCGTGTTTAAAATGTCGTTTTTGACTTCTGTCAGTTCATCATTGATTTTTTTGTCCATCTGATTCAGATTGTCAGGACTGTAAATTGTTGTGTCTAAATACATGATTTTCCTTTTCCTTTCAGGCATCTCTGATTCCCACTTTTTTAATGCCTTCTGCTTATAGAGGGTAACAACGGTTATTTTTTAACATTTTTTCTAAAAAAAGTTTCTTATACGATATACAAAATATTGATGTAAATGCCGATACAGAAAACAGCTATAAAAAACCTTTTTGTTATCTATAAACCTCTTGGTTCAAAATAGAAAGCAATTTTCCATTTTCGCCTTAAGATATTTTTTATTTAGCACCGTGCAGGTGTGACCTTCACAGGAACTGATACAGAACACTGTCATCATGATGATTCAGTACACCAACAGACAGTACAGCCATCAGTCATTGCCTTTATTCTGAACTCTATTCTTTTACATTACTGTTATTGTTCTGCTCATGCTTATCATTCATTACTTGAATTCTTTATTTCTAATCCTAATATCCATTTCAGTATTAGGATTCTTTTGGTTCTATCAGTTATTTATAAATGAAACTATTATTATTTATAAGAAAATGTTTGGCTCAAAATAGAAAGCTTTTTTCCATTTTGGCACTTATATATTTTTTATTTAGCACCGTGCAGGTGTGAAGCTCTGCAACTCTTTCTTCATACGGCACATCAGCAGACAGTCATCATTCAGCAGTACTGTATTTCTCTGTCTGCGATATACAGGAATACGCTATCCAGTAATCTTTCTGACAAACAGTATTCTTTTATGTTTCTTATTCATCATTTCTTATACCAGCATTCTTAGCAACTGATACCTGATACAGAATACTAATGCTGAAACAGTTATAAAAAAATCTTTTGTTATCTATAAACCTCTTGGTTCAAAATAGAAAACAATTTTCCATTTTCGCCTTAAGATATTTTTTATTTAGCACCGAGAGGTGTGACTTTCACAGAACTGTTATCAATCAGCCCATCAGCAGACAGTTATCAGTCAGCATTTCAGTTTCATCATGATTCTGTTAATCTGTCTGCTCATTATCAAGATAAAGATTGTCATTCATCTGACTGCTGATATAGTGCTTGTTTCTGATATGCTTTATTTGCTTGTTATGATACTCAACTGCTAACATTGCTAACATTGCTGACATTGCTGACACTTATCAGAATACTATTTGTCTGTTCACTGTACTACTTTCTATCATACAGATAATACAGCACTGAAATATCTTGGCTCAAAATAGAAAGCAATTTTCCATTTTCGCCTTAAGATATTTTTTATTTAGCACCGTGCAGGTGTGACCTTCACAGGAACTGGATAAGGAATGTTGTCATCATGCTGATAATGCCCGACAGCAGACAGTATCAATCAGCTTATCAGCAATCTTCTGTCTGCGTTCTGAATTCTTTCTTTCTATTTCTTTATTGCTATTATTTTCTAATGCTGATGTTCTATTTCTCATTCCTGTTCTTTTCTTAGCTTCTTATTGTCTGTTCATTACTTGAATACTGATTTCAGTATCAGAATGCCTGCCTTTTCTGTTTCTGTTCTTTTTTCTGTTTTTCACATTCATCTTTGATACATTCTGGCATAAATCTTTTTCTGAATCTCAGATGCCTTTCTTTGTTCCGTAAATGACCCATACAGCGTTCAGAGCATATTTTTGATAAAACTATACCCCTTTTGCTGAACGCTTTTGTATGGAGCTGTAAACGGCTGAAAACGGCATACTGTATTTTGATAATTATAATCAAATGGAATGATATTTTTCTTTAAAAAATGCTTGACTTTTTTCAAAAAATATGTTATAATATATACAGAATGGGGGTGAATGATACATGAATATATATACTCCTAATGAATTTTGCAAAAAAGTAGGAGTAACCTATCAGACCCTGATAAAATGGGAGAAAAAGGGGAAACTACAGCCAGAAAAGAATGCAGAAGGCAGGCGATACTATACAGAGGAACATCTCAGACAGTGCATGAACGGAGATACAGTATCAGTCTCTTCTGACAAAAAGGTTCTGTTCCGGAAAATTATCTGAAAGGAGTGAGAAAAATGGTAAAGACGATTCTTGCCGGACAGGGAGAATATTTAATTACTGTTTCTGCCAATACAGAGGAAGAGTGGAATCTGATTCAGCAGGCAAAAAAAATGGAACAGCAGCAGAATCTTGCTGCACAGAAGCAGACTGTTGACGGAGTGGACTGGGATTTTTTCTTTTCAGGAAAGCGTACACAGAGCATTCAGAACACTGCTGATGCTTCTGCTGAAACAGGAGTACAAAGCTTGGCTGATGAAGAAGATGTTTTGAATCTTGACGAATGGATAGTAATTTCCGGATAAGAATGAACTTGCCATTGCACATGGGACAAAAATTTGTAAAGAATATCATTCTGTATGCAGTACTTGGTGTTTTATGTTTTGTGGATTTCGGCAGGCTGTGGAAATTCTCACTGCTGTTTTTCGGACTGGCTGGATTTTATCTTTGGCTTGCATACAAGCACTGGAATGACGAACCTAATATAGCAGACAGACTGAAAGAAAAAGCAAAAGGTGGCATTATCAGCGGACTGACACATAACAGAAAGGAAAAAAAAGAACGGAAGCAACAGTATCATGATTTTCTTGCACAAATCAATGAAGAATTTGATATGGAAGATTATGATGAAGATGAAGAAGAAGGTGACGAAGATGACGAATGAAGTTCTTTATTTCGGTACTTCTCCTGTTTCTACAAAGGGCATTTCTGCTGAAAAGGAAAGAATCGGCTATTCAGTCACTTTCAGTGAAGTAATGAACAGGGGAAACTCTGAAATATTTCAGGAAAATGAAATTGTGAAAGAATATATCAAACTGCATTTTGCAGAGCGTTCCGCACTGGAACATCTGATTTCTGCACTGCAGGAACTGAATCTGATTTGGCTGAAAGAAGAAAGTGAGTGAAAGTATGTCAACGATTTTTATTACAGAAAAACCGTCTGTGGCACAGGAATACAGAAAAGTCCTGAAAGTACAGACAAGCGAAAAAACGGACGGATATATCGAGGGCTTTTCGCCTGTCATGAATACGAATGTGATTATCACATGGGCGGTGGGGCATCTGATTGAACTCTGTTCTCCGCAGGAACACAATGAAGCATGGGGCGGTGCTTGGAAGAAAGAAAACCTTCCCATGATTCCCGAAACATTCCAGTACAAGGCAGGACAGAGAACTGCATCACAGTTCAAAGTTGTGAAGTCTCTGTATACCAGAAAAGACATTGACTGCATCTATTATGCAGGTGACAGCGGACGTGAGGGTATTTATATTCAGGCACTTATCCGCAATCAGATTTTTAAAAAAGCTCCTGCATTTTCTGAAAAAGTTGTATGGATTGACAGCTTTACGGAACAGGCAATTCTTGACGGAATTCATAATGCAAAGCCGTACAGCACCTATCAGTCCATGATTGATTCAGGATATGCAAGGGCAATTTCCGACTGGCTGATTGGCATGAACTTTACAGAAGCCTTTTCCATTTCTGCAAGGGTTCTGATAAAAGTCGGCAGGGTCATGACACCCACGCTTGCAATGGTTGTCAGAAGACAGGAAGAAATTGACAATTTCAAAAAGACAGATTACTATGGTCTGAAAGCTGATGATTTTGCTTCATGGAAGGCGGACAAGAAAAGCCGTTTTTATGACAGCCCTCTGCTGTACAACGAAACAGGCTTTTTAAAAAAGGAAGATGCAGAAAAATTACAGCAGGAATGTTCTCAGGATATGCACCTGACAGTGGAAGATTCCAAAGTGCAGACAAAAACGGAATATGCTCCGTATCTGTTCAATCTTGCAGACCTGCAGGCATACTGCTCCAAAAATTTTAAAATTACACCTGCGAAGGCACTGGAATACGCACAGGATTTGTATGAAAAGAAATACACGACATATCCGAGAACGGACAGCCGTTTCCTTTCCACGGCAGTTGCTGATGATTTGAAGAAACAGGGGTACAATATTCCGAAACGCTATGTAGATGATTCCAAAGTCACAGACCATTATGCGATTATTCCGACTTTACAGGGTGACAAGAATAAGCTTGCAGGCACAGAAAAACAAGTCTATGAAGCAATCGAGAAAAGATTCATGGACACTATGAAAAAGCCGTTTGTCTATGATGCGGTATCTGTGACATATCTGCACAAATGCGGTGAACGATTCTTTGAAACATTTAGAGTTGTCAAGGAAAAGGGCTTCAAAGAAAAAATTGATGATGCGGATATTTCTGCAAAGCCTGTTCCGCAGAAAGGCAGTTCTGTACAGGTAACTGCATTCAGTATCAGCAATATGGAAACCAGACCACCGTCCGCATATACCACAGGTACGCTGATTATGGCAATGGAAAAGGC
>ODAI012876701.1_pt1 | contig 23715 bp, 15 predicted proteins | sample 1539321 | NCBI WGS metagenome assembly ODAI01 (sample SAMN02144231, study PRJEB22623) | gut metagenome | biome: sheep rumen | host: Ovis aries | place: New Zealand | reverse complement strand
GTTCGTCCCCGCAGTCAATCATCCAGGCATGGCCCTGATACAGCAGCACCGAGGCATCCGCGTCCCGGATATCCGGCATCCAGATTTCCAGCAGCTCCGATTCCGGATCAAAGGCGAAATCCTTCCAGAGATTCGGATGGGTCGCCCATTCCACGACCACCGGAAAGGTCTTTTCCTCCTCCACCAGCTCCGCTGCGGCCGTTCCCGCCACCAGCAGCATGCACAGCAGAAGTACCGTCATCCTTCTCCGAAAAAAAACAGACTTCAAACAGGATCCCCCTTCTTGCAGCCTTGCGAATTATATAATAGGAAATAATACGATTTTACATCTTTCAGGGCAGAAATCATTGACACCCGCACAAATCCATGATAAACTTTATGATTGCATCAGTATCGTCACGATGCACGGTTCAACCTCTTGCAGCGCCTATTTTACACAGTTTTTCAGGAATTGCAAGCAGTTTTTCTCCGTGCCGGACTGAGCTGGTCGGATTGAATAAGGGGTGATTTCAGAAAATGGTACACGAGGTTCACATGGGGAAGCTTCGCGATCGCATGAGCTTCTCGCGCATCGATGAAGTCCTGGAAATGCCTAACCTCATTGAGGTTCAGAAGAATTCCTACAAGCGCTTTCTCGATACGGATCTGCGCGAGGTGCTGAACGACGTCTCACCAATTACCGACTACAATGGCAATCTCGTTCTGGAGTTTGTGGATTACTCGCTGGACGAACCGAAAAATTCCGTTGCGCGCTGCCGCGAACGTGACATGACCTACGCAGCGCCGCTGAAGGTATTTGTGCGCCTGAAGAACAAGGAGACCGGAGAAATCAAGGAATCCGATGTGTTCATGGGTGATTTCCCCCTGATGACCGACCATGGAACCTTTATCATCAATGGCGCGGAGCGCGTCATCGTGAGCCAGCTGGTGCGTTCCCCCGGCGTGTACTTTGATGTCGCGCTGGACAAGGCTGGGAAGCCGCTGTACTCTTCTCAGATCATTCCGAACCGCGGCGCCTGGCTGGAATACGAGACGGACTCAAACGACGTGCTGTGGGTGCGGATCGACCGGGCGCGAAAGATCCCGATCACGATCATTCTGCGGGCCCTGGGTTACGGGACGGACGCGGAGATCATCGACCTGATGGGTGAGGATGAGCGGCTGATCGCGACGCTGCAGAAGGGCGACAACGCGAAGAGCCGGGAGGACGGCCTGATCGAAATCTACAAGCGCCAGAAGCCCGGTGAACCGGCGAGCATCGAGAGCGCCACAAACCTGTTTAATTCCCTGTTTTTCGATCCCAAGCGGTACGATCTCATGCGGGTCGGCCGGTATAAGTATAACAAGAAGCTGTCCCTGGCCAACCGGATCCAGCGGCACATCGCCGCGGAAGACATCCTCCATCCGCAGACGGGGGAGGTCCTGGTCCGCGGCGGGGAGGAAATCTCACTGGATGTAGCGCGGCAGGTGCAGAACGCGGGCGTGAATGCGGTGTGGCTGGACTGCGAGGGGGAGCGGCGGAAGGTCGTGGGGAACAATTTTGTAGACGCCTCCACGTATCTGCCCTTCGATCCGAAGGACGCGGGGATCCTGGAGATGGTGCATCTGCCCACCCTGCAGGAGATCATGTCCTCCGTGGAGCCGGACCAGCTGTTTGACGCGATCCGGGAGAACGTCGCGTCGCTGGTGCCCAAGCATATCATTCCGGATGACATCGTGTCCTCCGTGAACTATCTGCTGGGCCTGCCCTACGGCATCGGCGTCACGGATGATATCGATCATCTGGGCAACCGGCGCCTGCGCAGCGTGGGCGAGCTTCTGCAGAATCAGATCCGCATCGGCCTGAGCCGGCTGGAGCGGGTGGTGCGGGAGCGCATGTCGATTCAGGACAGCGGGGACATGAAGCCCGGGGACCTGATCAACATCCGGCCCGTGTCGGCGGCGATCAAGGAGTTCTTCGGCTCCTCCCAGCTCTCCCAGTTCATGGACCAGCCCAACCCCCTGGCGGAGCTGACGCATAAGCGCCGCCTGAGCGCCCTGGGCCCGGGCGGTCTGAACCGGGACCGCGCCTCCTTCGAGGTTCGCGACGTGCATTACAGCCATTACGCGCGCATCTGCCCCATCGAGACGCCTGAAGGCCCGAACATCGGCCTCATCGGCTCCCTGGCGACCTATGCCCGCATCAATGAATACGGCTTCATCGAGGCGCCCTATCGCCGCGTGGATCAGCAGGCCGGCCGCGTCCTCCCCGAAATCCGTTACATGACCGCCGACGAGGAGGATCTCTATAAGGTCGCCGCGGCCAATGAGCCCCTGAATCCGGACGGCACCTTCGTCCATGACCGGATCACCGTCCGGGATAAGGCGGAGATCATCGAGGTTCCCGTCTCCCAGGTGGATTATATCGACGTCAGCCCGCGCCAGGTCGTCTCCGTGGCCACGGCCATGGTGCCCTTCCTGGAGAATGACGACGCGACCCGCGCCCTCATGGGCTCGAACATGCAGCGCCAGGCCGTGCCGCTTCTCGTGCCCGAGGCGCCCGTCGTCGCCACCGGCATGGAATACCGCGCCGCGCATGACTCCGGCGTCGTCATCCTCGCCAAAGAGGACGGCGTCGTCGAAAAGGTGGACGCCACCCAGATCGTCATCCGGGACGCCCTCGGCGAGCGCCATACGTATCTGCTCACCAAGTTCGCCCGCTCCAATCAGTCGACCTGTATCAATCAGCGGCCCGTCGTTTCCGCCGGCCAGAAGATTGAGAAGGGCGACCTCCTCGCCGACGGCCCCTCGACCGAGAAGGGCGAAATCGGCCTGGGCCGCAACGCCCTCATCGGCTTCATGACCTGGGAGGGCTATAACTATGAGGACGCCGTCCTCCTCTCCGAGAAGCTCGTCAAGGAGGATATCTATACCTCCATTCATATCGAGGAATTCGAATCCGAGGCCCGGGAAACCAAGCTCGGCCCGGAGGAAATCACCCGGGATATTCCCAATATCTCGGATGACGCCATCAAGGACCTGGACGAGGGCGGCATCATCCGCATCGGCGCCGAGGTCCATGCCGGGGACATTCTCGTCGGCAAGGTCACGCCCAAGGGCGAAACGGAGCTGACCGCCGAGGAGCGCCTCCTGCGCGCCATCTTCGGGGAGAAGGCCCGCGAGGTCCGGGACACCTCCCTGCGCGTGCCCCACGGCGAGGGCGGCATCGTCGTCGATGTCAAGGTCTTCACCCGCGCCAATAAGGATGAGCTCTCCCCCGGCGTCAATGAGATGGTCCGCATCTATATCGCCCAGAAGCGGAAGATCTCCGTCGGCGATAAGATGGCCGGCCGCCATGGCAACAAGGGCGTCGTCTCCCGCATTCTCCGCGAGGAGGACATGCCCTTCCTTCCCGACGGCACGCCCCTGCAGATCGTCCTCAATCCCCTGGGCGTTCCCTCCCGTATGAATCTGGGACAGGTGCTGGAGGTCCATCTGGGCCTGGCCTGCCGGGCCCTGGGCTGGCATATCGCCACGCCCGTCTTCGACGGCGCCACCTATGATGAAATTCTCAAGCATCTCGAGCTCGCCGAGGAAAAGATGGCCCAGCCCGAGGATCTCTCCGATCCCCATGTCACCGAGAATCACTTCCATAACGGACGCCCCCTGCGCCTGGATCTGGATGAGGAGGGCAAGGCCCTCTTCCGCCAGGGCAAGATCCGCGTCCGCGACGGCCGCACCGGCGACTATTTCGAGAATCCCGTCACCGTCGGCATCATGTACTTCCTCAAGCTGCATCACCTCGTCGATGACAAGATGCATGCCCGCTCCACCGGCCCCTACTCCCTCGTCACCCAGCAGCCTCTGGGCGGCAAGGCGCAGTTCGGCGGCCAGCGCTTCGGCGAAATGGAGGTCTGGGCCCTGGAGGCCTACGGCGCCGCCAACACCCTCCAGGAAATCCTGACCGTCAAGTCGGATGACACCGTCGGCCGCGTCAAGACCTATGAGGCCATCATCAAGGGCCAGAATATCCCGACCCCCGGCGTCCCCGAAAGCTTCAAGGTGCTCCTCAAGGAAATGCAGGCTCTCTCCCTGGACGTCCGCGTCCTGGACGCCAATCACCATGAGATCGAGATCCCCGAGCTGGATCCCGAGGACATGCCCCAGCCGGAGCGCCCCGCGGGCCGTCCCGCCGTCGCCTCCGAGTCCGCCGAGGCCGCCCTCATCGCCGCCGAGGAGGATGAGGAAACCGCCCAGGCCGCTGAGGAAGCCTTCTCCATGTCCGCCGACGATCTCACCCTCTCCTCCGGAGACGAGGAGGAGAACGATTTCTCCCTCTCCGACATGGAGGATCTGGACGACTTCTCCGTCGACGATCTCGACGACCTGAAGCTCGATGACGACGATATGTAATGTTGACCCCGCGCCAAATGAATGAATGTGGAGGGAGTGTGCCCCTTGTTCGAACTTTCTAATTTGGATTCCATTCAGATCGGTATGGCCTCCCCGGAGCAGATCCTCGCCTGGTCCCATGGCGAGGTGACCAAGCCGGAGACCATTAACTACCGGACCCTCAAGCCTGAGCGGGACGGCCTCTACTGCGAGCGCATCTTCGGGCCCACCAAGGACTGGGAGTGCAACTGCGGCAAGTATAAGCGCATCAAGTTCAAGGATAAGGACAAAATCTGCGATAAGTGCGGCGTCCAGGTCACCCGCGCCAAGGTCCGCCGGGAGCGCATGGGCCATATCGAGCTCGCCGCCCCCGTCAGCCATATCTGGTATTTCAAGGGCATTCCCTCCCGCATGGGCATGCTCCTGGATATCTCCCCCCGGAATCTCGAAAAGGTGCTCTATTTTGCCAATTTCATCGTCCTCGATCCCGGCAATGCCGACGAGACCGGCCTCAAGAAGCTGGACCTCATCAACGATGCCCGCTATCGGGAAATCGAGGCCCGCTGCGGCAAGGGCTCCTTCGTCGCCAAAATGGGCGCCGAGGCCATCCGGGACCTGCTCATGGAGCTGGATCTGGACAAGATGTCCGCCGACCTGAAGGCGGAAATCGCCGCCCTCGCCGAAAAGGAGCGGGACCGGGAGACCGAGGGCCAGAAGCGCGCCCGCGCCGTCAAGCGCCTGGAGGTCGTCGAATCCTTCCGCACCAGCCATAACCGGCCGGAGTGGATGATTCTCACCGTCGTCCCCGTCATCCCGCCGGACCTGCGCCCCCTCATTCAGCTGGACGGCGGCCGCTTCGCCACCTCCGACCTCAATGATCTCTATCGCCGGGTCATCAACCGGAATAACCGCCTCAAGCGCCTCCTGGAGCTCGGCGCCCCGGATATCATCGTCCGCAATGAAAAGCGCATGCTCCAGGAATCCGTCGATGCCCTCATCGATAACGGCCGCCGCGGCCGCCCGGTCACGGGCCCCGGCAACCGCGCCCTGAAGTCCCTCTCGGATCTCCTTCGCGGCAAGCAGGGCCGCTTCCGTCAGAACCTCCTGGGCAAGCGCGTGGACTATTCCGGCCGCAGCGTCATCGTCGTCGGCCCCGAGCTCAAGCTCTATCAGTGCGGCCTCCCCAAGGAGATGGCCCTCGAGCTCTTCAAGCCCTTCGTCATGGAGCGCCTCGTCAATCTGAAGCTCTCCCATAACGTGAAGTCCGCCAAGCGCGCCGTCGAAAAGGTCCGCCCCGAGGTCTGGGATATCCTCGAGGAGGTCATCCGGGATCATCCCGTCCTCCTCAACCGCGCCCCGACCCTCCATCGCCTTGGCATTCAGGCCTTCGAGCCCATCCTCGTCGAGGGCAAGGCCATCAAGCTCCATCCCCTGGCCTGCACCGCCTTCAACGCGGACTTCGACGGCGACCAGATGGCCGTCCACGTCCCCCTCTCCATGGAGGCCCAGGCCGAGGCCCGCTTCCTCATGCTCGCCCATAACAACATCCTCAAGCCCCAGGACGGCCGCCCCGTCATTTCGCCCTCTCAGGATATGGTCATCGGCTGCTATTATCTGACCATCGTCAATGAGAACGCCAAGGGCAAGGGCCGGGTCTTCGCCTCCGAGGATGAGGCCATCATGGCCTATTCCCTCGAGCAGATCACCCTCCAGACCCCCATACGTGTCCGCATCGAGCGCGAGTTCAACGGCCAGAAGGGCCATAAGCTCATCGACACGACCCTCGGCCGCCTGATTTTCAATGACGCCCTGCCTCAGAATCTCGGCTTCCGCAAGCGCGAATGCCTCGAGGACATGTTCGCCCTCGAGGTCGATGAGCTCGTCGGCAAGAAGCAGCTCTCCCGCATCGTCGACATGTGTTTCCATACCCAGGGCGAGCATAAAACCGCCCAGGTCCTCGACCGCATCAAGGCCCTCGGCTTCAAGTATTCGACCGTCGGCGCCATCACCGTCTCCGTCTCCGATATCAAGGTGCCCCCGCATAAGGCCATCTATCTCCAGGAGGCGGATGAGGCCGTCCGCAAGGTCAATAATCTCTATCGCCGCGGCCTCCTCTCCGAGGATGAGCGCTATAACCGCGTCATCGCCATCTGGGGCGACTGCACCAAGAACGTCCGGGATCAGATTCTCCCGAACCTCGATGAGTTCAACCCCATCCGCATGATGACCGATTCCGGCGCCCGCGGCTCCTCCGCGCAGGTTTCCCAGCTCGCCGGCATGCGCGGCCTCATGGCCTCCCCCTCGGGCAAGACCATTGAGCTGCCCATCCGCGCGAACTTCCGCGAGGGCCTCACCGTTCTGGAATTCTTCCTTTCCTCCCACGGCTCCCGGAAGTCCCTGGCCGATACCGCCCTGCGCACGGCCGACTCGGGCTATCTGACCCGCCGCCTCGTCGACGTCTCCCAGGAGGTCATCGTCCGCGAGGAGGACTGCTTCGAGGCCCGCGGCGAAAAGATCCGCGGCATCTCCGTCTCCGAGCTCATGAGCGGCAAGCAGTCCATTGAGTCCCTTGAGGACCGCCTCCGCGGCCGCACCGCCGCCGAGGATATCGTCGATCCTGTCACCGGCGAGGTCCTCGTCCGCGTCAATGAGCCCATTGATTACCAGAAGGCCAAAATCATCGTTGACCACGGCATTCAGGAGGCCATGGTCCGCTCCGTCCTCACCTGCCGCACCGAAAACGGCGTCTGTGCCCGCTGCTATGGCGAAAACATGGCCCACGGCGGCAAGGTCGATGTCGGCGAGGCCGTCGGCATCATCGCCGCCCAGGCCATCGGCGAGCCCGGCACCCAGCTCACCATGCGGACCTTCCATACCGGCGGTATCGCCGGCGCCGATGACATCACCCAGGGTCTTCCCCGCGTCGAGGAGCTCTTCGAGGCCCGGAAGCCCAAGCGCGAAGCCACCCTGGCGGAAATCTCCGGTCTCGTCTCGATTCAGGAGAACAAGAAGCGCCGGGAGCTCATCATCACCTCCGACGAGGATCCGAAGGAAACCAAGTCCTATCAGATCACCTACGGCTCCCGCCTGAAGGTCGCCGAGGGCGACCACGTCGAGGCCGGCGACGAGCTGACCGAGGGCTCCATCAATCCCCACGATCTGCTCCGCATCCTCGGCGTCAAGGCCGTCCAGGAATACCTCCTCAAGGAGGTCCTCTCCGTCTATCGCCTCCAGGGCGTGGGCGTCTCCGATAAGCATATCGAGATCATCATCCGCCAGATGCTGCGCAAGGTGCGCGTCGAGGACTGCGGCGACACGGATCTCCTGACCGGCTCCCTCGTGGACATCTTCCGCTTCGAGGAGGCGAACAAGGCGGCGATCCTCGCCGGCGGCACGCCGGCCATTGCCAAGCGCATCCTTCTGGGCATCACGAAGGCCTCCCTGGCCACGGAGAGCTTCCTCTCCGCCGCCTCCTTCCAGGAGACGACGCGGGTGCTGACCGAGGCTGCGATCCGGGGCAAGGTCGACCCGCTGATCGGTCTGAAGGAGAACGTGATCCTGGGCAAGCTGATTCCGGCGGGCACAGGCATGAAGCGCTACAAGGACATCGAAATCCGCGATTCCTACAGCTTCTGATCCGGTTTCACACGGATAGTCCAGAGGGCAGGGTTCTTCCCTGCCCTCTTTGCTTTGATGAATTGAAACAGCGCTCCGGGCGTGCTGCCCGAAGCGCTGTTTGCTGTTTCAATTCCGTTCCCTTATCTGGAGCCGAAGGCCCGCACCCGGATAATGCCCGGCACCTCTGCCAGCGCATCCATGGCTTCCCGGCTGGGCAGCTCGGCCATTTCCATGACGGTGACTGCCATCTCCTTGCGGCTCTTGTTCGTCATGTTTTCGATGTTCAGGCCCTCCTTGGCCGCCGTCGCGGTGATGGTGCTGACCATGTTCGGAATATTCTTATGCAGAACCAGCACCCGTGCCGCCTCCGGAGCGGTCAGGATCAGCTCCGGATAGTTCACGCTGTTGTGGATGCTGCCGTTCTCCAGATAGTCCCGGATCTCCGCCGCCGCCATCCGCGCGCAGTTCTCCTCGCTTTCCGGCGTGCTGGCACCCAGGTGCGGGATGCACACAACCTTCTCCACGCCGATCATTTCATCGCTGGGGAAGTCCGTCACGTAGCTGCTCAGCTTTCCGCTTTCCAGCGCGGCCAGTACGTCTGCCGTGTTGGCCAGCTCGCCCCGGCTGAAGTTCAGGATGCCTGCGCCATCCTTCATTTTCGCGATCATTTCCGCGTTGATGGTGCCCCGGGTCTGGTCGTTCAGCGGCACATGGAAGGTGATATAGTCCGCCTGCGCCAGCACGTCATCCGCGGAGGCCGCCCGATGAATCGAGGTACTCAGGCTCCAGGCGCTTTCCACCGAGATGAAGGGATCGTATCCCACCACGTTCATGCCCAGGCCCCGGCTGGCCGCGTTGGCCACGATGGCGCCAATGGCTCCCAGGCCAATAACGCCCAGCGTCTTGCCCCGCATTTCGGGACCCACAAACTGGCTCTTTCCCTTCTCCACCAGCTTGCCAACCTCGGCGCCCTTGCCCTTCAGGCCCCTGGCCCATTCGATGCCGCCCACGATGTTCCGCCCGCTCATCAGCAGGCCCGCCATCACCAGCTCGGCCACCGCGTTGGCGTTGGCACCCGGCGTGTTGAAAACCACAATGCCCGTGTTGGAACACCGCTCGATCGGAATGTTGTTGACGCCCGCGCCGGCGCGGCCGATGGCCAGCAGCTCGGGATTGAACTCCATTTCATGCATCGCGGCGCTGCGGACCAGGATCGCGTCCGGCACCGGCTCATCCTTGCTCACGGTATACTTGTCCGCGCTCAGCTGCGTATGGATGATATCTGAAATCGCGTTGAGTGTCTGAATCTTATACATGCCCCGTCTCCTTATTTGTTTTCCGCTTCAAACTTCTTCATGAACGCCACCAGCTTCTGAACCCCTTCCATGGGCATCGCGTTGTAGATGCTGGCCCGCATGCCGCCGACGCTCCGGTGCCCCTTCAGGTTGACGAGGCCCTCTGCTGCGGCCGCCTTGACAAAGGCCGCGTCCTTTTCCGCGTCTCCGGTGACAAAGGTCACGTTCATCCGGCTGCGGTACTTCTTCTGCGCGGTGGGCTTAAACAGCTGGCTCTCATCCAGGAAGCCGTACAGCAGCTCCGCCTTTTTAAGGTTCACCTTCTCAATGGCCTCCACGCCGCCCAGCTCCTTCAGCCAGGAGAAGGTCAGTCCCGCCAGATAGATGCCCCAGGTGTTCGGGGTGTTGTACATGCTGCCGGCCTTGGACTGGACCTCCCAGTTCAGCAGCTTCGGGCAGATGTCCATGGCCTGACCCAGCAGGTCCTTCCGGACGATCAGCAGGCACAGGCCGCTGGGCCCGATGTTCTTCTGGGCGCCGGCGTAGATCGCTCCGTACCGGGTCACGTCCATTTTCTCGGACAGAATCATGCTGCTCGCGTCGCAGACCAGCGGCGCCCGGGTCTCCGGCAGCTCCACAAAGCGGGTGCCGTAGATGGTGTTATTCTGGGTGATATGCACGTAATCCGCGTCCTCGCTGAACTGAACGGTCGCCAGATCCGGAATATAGGTATAGACCTCATCCCGCGTGGAGGCCACCACGTTCACCTCTCCGTAGCGCTTTGCTTCCTCCGCCGCCAAATGGGCAAAATTGCCCGTATCCAGATAGTCCGCCTTCCGGTGAACCATCAGGTTCAGGGGAACCGCGGAGAACTGCTGGGTCGCGCCGCCCTGCAGGAACAGCACGTCATACGTATCCGGAATGCTCATCAACTCGCGCAGCGTGGCCACGGTCTGATCGTATATATCAGTGTACATCTTGCTCCGATGGCTCATCTCCATCACGGACATGCCTGTGTCCTGATAGCAGAGCATCTCCTTCTGCGCCTTTTCGAGCACAGGCAGGGGCAGCTGAGACGGTCCCGGAGAGAAATTATACACGCGTTCCATGTTGAAGGGCCTCCTTAAGTCATTTGTTGTTCTTCGCGGGACGATTTTGCCCCGCCGGGCGATTTTTGAACCGCATGGATATTATGCCTGATTTTCCGCAAAATGGCAAGCAAAATACAATCGAAAAACAATCAGGGCGGGCGCCCTGCTGAGCGCCCGCCCTGTGAATCGGTTCTGATCAGAAATCGTCGTCGAAGAAGCCGTCGTCCTCGTCGCCCATCTCTTCCTCCGCGTCCTCCGTGCTGCCCGGCAGCCCGAAGAAGCTCTGCAGGATCGCCTGAGACCAGGTCACCTGGGAGGTGACGAAGTAGTTCTGCAGCTGCTCAGTGTAGAAGTCGAAGTAAATGTTGGAATAAATCGGGATGGTGGGCAGCACCTCGTTATACCGTTCCTGGAAGGAAACCCACTTAGTCACGTAATCGAAGATATCTCCGGGCTCGGTCTTCCGCATGTCCACCGCGCGGTAATACAGATCCTCGTCATCCGAATAGGTGTTGTTCCAGATCTGATGGTTCTTGGTGGTGTCCGTGCTGTAGGTGATGGACGGGTCCACGATGACGTGGAAGTTCGTCGCCAGGTAGATCATGTCCGTGGTCCGCTCCGTCTGCCGGTAGTAGGAGTAGAGCAGATCCTGCATGGGCGTCGGCACCAGCTCCAGCGTGATACCCACCTGGTTCAGATTGGGAATGAAGTCCTCCTGCATGTATTCCGCCATATGGTTGCCTTCGGGATACATCATCTTCAGCTCCAGGGAGATCAGCTCGCCGTCGATCATCTTGCAGCGCACGGCGTCCACACCGGGCTGATAGGGCTCCCCGTTCTTGTTCAGCGTCCAGCCCGCGTCGTCCAGCAGCGCGTTGGCCCGATCCAGGTTCACCTCATACACCGTCAGGTTATCCAGGGACAGGGTTTCCCAGGCCGCGACCGCCGCGTCATAGTCCGCCTGCGTCCGCACATAGCGGTTCTTGTACTTCTTGGTCAGATCCTCCTCCTCGCTGTTGCCGGAATGCAGATCATCCTCCAGGAAGTTCACCGGGTAATCAATCTGGTGCGTCACCAGCAGATACTCCCACTGCTCAATGCCGAAGTATCCATCCACGCGCACGCCGAAGCTCATGCCGGATTCAGGATCTCCGCAGTACTTGTTGGTCAGCGCATCCCGGTCCATGCACCAGGCGATCGCCTGACGGACCTGCATATCATGCACCGTCGGCCAGTCGTAGGTGAAGGTGAGGAAGGCCAGGCCGATCCGGGGATAGTTCTGGAAGCGGATGCCGTGCTCCCCGCCGTTCATCATGCCGTCCAGAATCGTCGGGCCGTAGGTAACCTTGTTGACCAGATGCAGCTCCCCATCCGCCAGCTTCTGGATCAGGGTATCGTTGTCCGCCTCGGTAAAGGCGATCTTCTCGATGGTGGGCTTGACCAGGTAGCAGGGATTGCCGGCGCTGTCGGTCATCTGGTTCCCTTCCGCGTCCAGCATGGGCTCATAGGAGGTGGGAGAATCGCCGCCCGGCAGCGTATTGTGGAACCAGGCGCCCTTGAAGTAGGGATTGATTTCGAAATGACCCGTCACGCCATCCCAGCTCGTGATGGTATAAGGACCGGATACCACGGAGGGATGGGTGTTGTAGCCGGTTTCCTCGTTCAGGATCGTCTCCCGCAGCAGATCCGCGGTGAACAGCGGCTCCTCGATGGACTTGTCCTCATTGCCGATGTAGATGCCCCAGCCATCGTCATACACCTTGCAGCCGGGAGCGATGACGCTGATCGGATAGGGCACGCACAGCAGCAGACCGGTTTCAAAGAAGTACGGCAGGAACTCGTGATCCAGCGTAATGGTCAGCTGGAAATCATCGATAACATCCACGCCGCCCAGCACGCTCTCATTGTAGGGAACCTCTTCCCCGGCAATGGCCTTCCGGCGGCCCGCGATATACTCGTCATAGCCCAGAATGTGCTCGGCGCGGTAGATCTTTCCGCCCAGCTTCTCGATTTCCGGCTCCATCATCAGCAGCAGGGAGAAGGCATAGTCCCAGGCGGTGATCTGCGTGCCGTCGGAGTAATACAGGTCGTCCGCCAGCACCAGCGTATAGGTCTTGTTGCCCAGCTCGTCCATCGTCAGCTGTTCATCCACGACCACGGTCGGGTCGATCACGTAGACGCCCTGGTTCTGATCCCAGTTCACCAGGTTGTATCCGTGAATCAGCGCGCGAACGTCGATATCCGCCGTATCGTTGCCGAACAATTCCGTGAAGAAGTCACCCTTGGTGATCGTCGGATGCCCCACGATGAGCTCATCCGGGAAAGCGATCTCCTCCTCTTCCGTTCCTTCCGCTGTCTCGGCCTCCGGAACGGTTTCCAGCTCCGCGTCCTCCGCCAGGGCGGCGAAGGTTGCCTGCGTCATCAGCAGCAGCGAAAGCAGCAGACAGAGTAATTTCTTGAGATTTTTCACGTGATCAGGCCCTTTCCATTATATTTTTTAAGCAATCCTGCTTATCTCACCTGGTTGATCAGTGACATCCGGATCAGTCGAAGCAGTCACCCACATGGTTGATCATGACCTCGACGCCCAGCGGCGTTTCGTACTCTTCAAAGACGTAATAGGTATCCCCGGGGACCTTCGGCTTTTCCACCTCATCCGCCAGCTCCGGCCGCTGCCACAGGGAGTTGGTGAAAACGGTCGTACCGCCGTTGGCCGAGGCGCCGCTCTGCACGTATCCGATCACGGACTGCTCCGTCCAGCTGTAGGTCACCGGCTGACCGTTGACGACCACCGGCAGATCGCTCGCCGTAGCGGACCAGCCGTTGCCCTCGCTCAGAATGAAGATCTGCCCGTTGGAAAGCGTCACCGCAATGCTCGAGGGCCGCTTGCCGGCCGCGTTATTGTCGTCATCCCAGATCTTCTGCACGGAGACGGAGGTCACCTCGCGCTGATAGGTATTGGTGATCGTCGTTCCGCTCACGGAGGTGGTGTACATGGGCACCGGCGCCTCATTCACCGAATAGGCGATTTCATTCCCGTCCGCGTCGTTCTTCGGCATGCCCTCAAAGGTATGCGCCCAGCCGGTGCCGGCGGACAGCGTCGCACTGTCCACAGCCGCGCCGTTGGCGTACAGCGTCACGGAGATGGATTCCGGCCGGTTGCCGTCCTCGTTGTTGTTGTCCTCCCAGATCTTGGTGACCGGGATATCAACGGTTTCCTCTTCCTCCTCGGGCTCTTCCTCCGGCTCCTCCTCCTCGGAGGGTGCGTAGTGGTTGAACAGCGAGGCGGTCGCGGTACCGTCCTCCTCCACCACCACGGTCATGGAGGTGATGCTGTCGGTCTGCAGGGTATAGTCCTCGACCAGGGTGTCCGCGTTGAGCTCCGTCACCGTATAGGTACCGGGAGCCAGATCATCCAGCTCAAACTGACCGCCGGTAAACTCGCTGTATGAGATGGTCATGGGCATGCGTTCATCCGGACCGTCAATCCGGAAGATCAGCGCCCCCAGATCCGCACCCTCCGGCGCCTCTGCGACAGAAACGGCCAGACAGCCGCACAGCAGCGCCAGCAGGCAGAGCAGGGAAACGAGATACAGATACCATTTTTTCATGTCTACGAACTCCCCTTCAAATCCTGTTCAGTTCCGGAGCCAAATCATGGTCTGATCCGGCTTATGGATGCTTATTTTTCTACATATTTGATTATACGGTTTTTAGTTTTAAAAAGCAATATGGTTTTCAGGTTTTGTATCTATTCCTGATGAGCAGAATTTGCTTTTTTTTCTGCATCTCCCCGGCCGTCTGATGCTCTCCCCGGGGGGACGCTGCGCTCAGTCCCCCGGGATCCCCTTCCCGTCCGTTTCCTCCTCAATCCAGTGCCTCCGGTAGGGCTCCCAGGTCCGGTCGCTGATAATATACCTCGGCCTGTGCTTGGCCTCCAGGTAGGTTTTCCCCACATACTGGCCGATAATCCCCAGGCTGATCAGCTGAATTCCGCCCAGCAGGCAGATGATGCAGACCGTCGAGGCCCAGCCGGCCACCGTGTGCCCCAGAAACGCCTCGATCACCGCCCAGATCATGGCCGCCAGTCCCAGCACGCTGAACCCGATGCCGAACCCCGTGATGATCGTAATGGGCTTGACGGACAGGCTTGTGATGCCGTTAAAGGCCAGCGCCAGCATTTTCCGCAGGGGATAGTGGCTTTCCCCGGCCATGCGTTCCCTGCGCTCGTAGAAGACCGATGTGCTGGGATAGCCGACCAGCGGCACCAGCCCCCGCAGGAAGATGTTGACCTCCTCAAAATCCGCGAAGCTCTGCAGCACGCGGCTGGAGATCAGGCGGTAGTCCGCGTGATTGTATACCACATCCGCGCCCAGCGCCGCCATCAGCCGATAGAAGCCCTGGGCGGTGGTCCGCTTGAACCAGGTGTCCGTTTTTCGCTCCGAGCGGACGCCGTATACCACCTCATAGCCTTCCCAGTAGCGCCGGAGCATCTCATCCATGGCGTTCAGATCATCCTGCCCGTCGCAGTCGATGGAGATGGTCACGTCGCACCGGTCCCGGGCCTCCATCAGGCCCGCCAGCACCGCGTTCTGATGGCCGCGGTTCCGGCTCTGGCTGATGCCGAGGAAGGCCTCATCCTTCGACGCCATGCCGCAGATCAGCTCCCAGGTCCGATCCCTGGAGCCGTCATTCACAAACAGAATCCGGCTCCTGCTGCTGATCAGCCCCGCGTCGCACAGCGACTGCAGCTTCTGCCGGAACAGGGGTCCGGTGAGGGGCAGCACCGCCTCCTCGTTGTAGCAGGGAATGACGATCCAGAGAATGGGCTTTGCCTGACTGTTTTCCTTCATGATGGCCGATCTCCCCTTTCTCGCTGAAAAGGGGCTGCCCTGCGGCAGCCCCTTCCTTGTCACTCCTCATCCTCCGGTGTGTCAATCGGCAGCTCGGGAAACAGCTCCTTCCCGCACTGCGGGCACAGAGCTTCTTCATCGAAATCTACCTCGTCCGGTTCGATCTGAATCTGCGCGCCGCAGTGAGGACATTCATAGAGGATCATGCCCTCCTCGTCCTCGCCGTCCGCGTCCTCCTCCTCGCCGTCCGCCTCATCCTCGGCCTCGTCGTAGAGGTTGGCTTCCAGATCGGCCAGATCCTGGTCGATGCTTTCCACGTAGTCACTCAGCTCACCTTGGGACTCTGCCAGGGCTTCAAAGGCTTCGCCCACATCCCCCAGCACCTGCAGGATTTCCCGGATCAGCCGGTGAGAATCCTTTTCGGGATTCAGCTTCATGCCCTCCGCGAGGCCCTGCAGATAACTGATTTTGTCCGTCAGCTGGCTCATTGCGGTTCTCCCTTCCCCGGCGCGGCGTCAGGCGCGTTTGAGATATTCGCCGGTCCGCGTATCGATCTGAATCTTGTCGCCGGTGTTGATAAACAGCGGCACCTGCAGGCTGAAGCCGGTCTCCAGCGTGGCGGGCTTGTAGGTATTGGACGCGGTATCGCCGGCGAAGCCGGGCTCGGTATCCGTCACCTCAAGCACGACGAAGTTCGGCGCTTCCACGGAGAAGGCGCTGCCCTTGAAGAAGCGAACGGTCACATTGGTGCCTTCCTTCACGAAGGGAATCGCGTCCTCGACCTGATCCTTGCTCAGCGGCAGCTGCTCATAGGACTCCACGTCCATGAAATAGTACAGATCGCCGTCGTTGTACACGTACTGCATTTCCTTGGTCTCGATGATGGCCTTGGGCATCTTGTCCGTAGGGTTGAAGCTGCGCTCCACCACCGCGCCGGTCATGACGTTCTTGATCTTCGTCCGGACAAAAGCAGCGCCCTTGCCAGGCTTCACGTGCTGGAAATCAACAATGTTCCAGACGCCGCCGTCCCATTCGATGGTAATGCCTTTCTTGAAATCGCCAGCGGTAATCATTCTTTCTCTCCTCCATTTTCAGGGTTTCTGGAAACATATATATGTTACAGGATGATCAGCTGCTTGTCCGCCGTGGTCAGCGTTTCGCAGCCGTTTTCCTTCACCAGACAGGTATCCTCGATCCGGACGCCGCCCAGGCCCGGAATATACACGCCGGGCTCCACCGTGATCACAACGCCGGGGCGCAGGATTTCATGGCACTTGGGACTCAGCCGGGGCTCCTCATGGATATCGATGCCCACCGCGTGACCCAGCCCGTGTCCGAACCGGCCGGCAAATCCCCGGGCATCGATCACATCCCGGGCCAGCCGGTCAATGTCGTAGCAGTTTTTGCCGGCGGCCAGCGCATCCACGCACAGGGTCTGCGCCCGCAGCACCGTGTCGTACACCCGGCGCATTTCCTCCCCGGGCTGCCCCAGGGCGACGGTGCGGGTCATGTCGCTGCAGTATCCGCCGACCTTCGCGCCGAAGTCCATGGTAATCATGTCCCCCGCGCAGAGCTTCCGGCTCCCGGGAACCGCGTGAGGCAGGCTCCCGTTTTCCCCGGAGGCGATGATCGTATCAAAGGCGTTCCCGTCCGCCCCCAGCCGCAGCATCGTGAAATCCAGCTCGATCTGCAGCTCCTTCTCCGTCATTCCCACCCGGATTTTCGGCAGGATGGCCCGGAAGGCTTCGGAGGTGATGTTTGCCGCCTTGCGCATGATGAGCACTTCCGACGGGGTTTTGATTTCCCGCAGCTTCTGGGGCGCCTTTTCCAGGGGAACACAGGTCACGTCCTCCCCGATGGCCCCCCGCAGCCGGTCAAAGCTCTCCACCGAAAGATAGTTGGCCTCGAACCGCAGCTCCGCAATCCGATCCTCCCGCATCAGCTCGGCCAGGCAGTGGTTATGATCCCGGGCATTGTCCACCGTGATCACGGTAAAATCCGGGGCCATCCTTTCCGCCGCCTCCGTATACCGGGAGTCCGTGATGATGGCCTGCCGGTCCGCGGAGAGATACACCAGCCCCTCGCCCGTGTATCCCTCGGTCAGATAAAACATATTGGATGGATCGTGCACCACCACAGCCACGCCGGTGCCCAGATGGAGCAGATCCCGCAGCCTCTCTGAAGCTGTCATTTCTTCGCCGCCTTTCCGAAGCTGCCTCTGCAGACAGCTCCGTCGGCTATCTTACCATATCCGGCTTCATTTGAAAAGTTTTTTAATCAAATTCCTTCAGCACGGCCTCGCCCATGGCGTCCCGGTCGCACACCGCCCGGTGGCGGACCGGCAGCTCCCGCAGCCTGCGCACGGCCTCCGGCATCGCCACGCCGCTGATCTCCTCCAGCCGCTCGCTGGCGGCGAAGGCATCCGGCTGCTCCGCTTCCCCGCCGATTCCCCGCAGCACATCCGCCGCGAATTTATACGGGCTCGCCGTGGAAACGATCACCGTCGGCAGGTCGTCCCCTTCCGCCCGGCGATACTGGCGCAGCACATGGCTGGCCACCGCCGTGTGCGGATCCAGAAGATAATGATCCTGCCGGAAACGCCGGCCGATCTCCGCCAGGGTATCCTTGTCATCCGCGCATTCACCCCAGAACATGCTGTTGATCCAGTCGATGCGCTGCTCGCCGACGTTGAAGCTTCCCTTGTTCTTCAGCTGGTCCATCCAGGTGCGGATCAGATCGCCGTCCCGGTCCGCCGCCTCGTACAGCAGGCGCTCCAGGTTGGAGGAAACCAGAATATCCATGCTCGGACTGATGGTCCGGAAGAAGGTGCGATGGATGGAGTACCGCCCGCTGTGCAGGAAATCGCTCAGCACGTTGTTCCGGTTGCTCGCGCAGATCAGCCGGTTGATGGGAAGCCCCATGTTCCGGGCGTAATAGCCGGCCAGAATGTTGCCAAAATTGCCCGTGGGCACGCAGAAGTTCACCGGATCCCCCAGCCGCACGGCCCCCTGATTGATCAGGTCCGCGTAGGCGGAGAAGTAATAGACGATCTGAGGCGCCAGCCGGCCGAAGTTGATGCTGTTGGCGGAGGAGAGCGCCTTGCCCCGCCTGTCCATCTCTGCCCGGAACGCCTCGGAGGCGAACAGCTCCTTGACGCCGGTCTGCGCATCGTCAAAATTGCCCCGTACGGCAATCACGTGGGTATTCTCGCCGCCCGTGGTCACCATCTGAAGCCGCTGTACGTCGCTCACCCCGTCCAGGGGATAGAACACCGTGCAGCTGGTGCCCTGCACATCGCGGAAGCCCTCCAGCGCAGCCTTTCCGGTGTCGCCGCTGGTGGCCACCAGAATGCTGACCTCCTTCTTCTCCTGATTCTTTTCCGCCGCCAGGCGAATCAGATGCGGCAGCAGCTGCAGCGCCATGTCCTTGAAGGCCAGGGTCGGGCCATGGAACAGCTCCAGCGCCCAGGTTCCCTCGTCCAGCCGCTTCAGCGGTGCCACCGCCGGATCGTCAAACCGGTCCGGCCCATAGGCAGCCGTCACCGCGTCCTCGATTTCGCGGGGGCTGTAGTCCTCCAGAAACAGCTGCAGAATCCTCGCCGCCCGCCGGGGATAGCTCAGCTCCGTCAGCGCGTCGATCTCGCGCAGCGACATGGCGGGATACAGGGTCGGCACGTACAGCCCGCCGTCCGGGGCAATCCCCTGCAGAATCGCCTGACTGGCCGTGACGCAGCTTCCTCCGCGCGTGGAAAAAAATGACATGGCACTCATCCCCTACGATTTGTATTTTGAAGAAGCGGGCGACAGAATCCCGCCGCCCGCATGGTTTATGAACCCATTCACATTGATTAGCCTGAAGGAAATCAGATCAGGAACTGCTTCGCAAAGTCCGGAACCTCTTCCGGATCCACGCTCATGCTCAGCACAAAATCCACCTGGTGCTTCGTTCCCAGCTCGCTCAGCGCCCGGAAAATCGGCTCGGACTCTTCCGCCGTCACATGAGCCAGCTTCAGGAACGCATCCACGAACACGGTGCCCACGTCGAAATTGGAAGAAAGCATGCCGCACACAAAGCCAACGAACATGTCAGCGTTATGGACATGGTACTCTTCGGCATTGATGAAGCGGACCTTGTGATCAACATCAAACATGTAACGATTGTTGTCGTCCAGAAAGATCACGTCGTGGGACGCTTCTTTCGCCGTGGTGTTAGTCAGATCAATGAGTCGCTTCGTCTTGCCAGAGCCCTTCTTGCCCGCAATGACACGTATCATCAGGAATCTCCCCCTTATCAAGTAATCACTGAAAGAATTATACGCCATTTTCAGCGATCTTGCAATCGGGAATTTCCTTCCCGGATTCTTCTCAGGCTAGCGCCTCGTCGATGGCCTTCGCGGCCACCTTGCCCGCGCCCATGGCGGAGATCACCGTCGCCGCCCCGGTCACCGCGTCGCCCCCGGCGTAAACCCGTTCCCGGGAAGTCAGGCCGTTCTCCTGAATCACGATGCCGCCCCGGCGGTTGACCTCAAGCCCCTCCGTGGTCTGCTTGATCAGGGGATTGGGGCTGGTACCGATGGCCATGATCACCGTCGTCACGTCCAGCTCAAACTCGCTGCCCTCCACGGGCACCGGCCGACGGCGCCCGCTGGCGTCCGGCTCGCCCAGCTCCATTCGGACGCATCGGATGCCCCGCACAAAGCCGTTTTTGGGATCCCGGGGATCCTCCGGATTGCTCCAGCCGAGAATTTCGGTCGGGTTGCACAGCAGATGGAAATCCACGCCCTCCTCCTGCGCGTGCTCGACCTCCTCCTTCCGGGCGGGCAGTTCCTCCATGGACCGGCGGTAAACCAGATAAACCTTCTCCGCGCCCAGGCGCAGCGCGGTTCTCGCGGCATCCATGGCCACGTTGCCGCCGCCGACGACCGCCACCCGGCCGCCCTTCATGATCGGCGTATGCGGATGCTCCAGGTAGGCCTTCATCAGGTTGCTGCGGGTCAGGAATTCATTGGCGGAATACACTCCCTTGAGCCCCTCGCCGGGAATATCCATGAAATTGGGCAGCCCCGCTCCGCTGCCGATAAAAACGGCCTCAAAGCCCATGTCGAACAGCTCGTCCACCGTCAGCGTCTTGCCGATCACCACGTTGGTCTCGATCTTCACGCCCAGCTGCCGCAGCGTTTCCACCTCCCGGGCCACGATGGCCTTGGGCAGACGGAACTCCGGAATGCCGTACACCAGCACGCCGCCCGCCACATGCAGCGCCTCGAACACCGTCACCTGGTATCCCTTCCGCGCCAGATCTCCGGCGCAGGTCAGGCCGGAGGGCCCGGCGCCGACGATGGCCACCCGATGGCCGTTGGCCTCCGGGGCCTGCGCCGCTTCCTGGCTGTGAGCGTTATGCCAGTCCGCCACGAACCGCTCCAGCCGGCCGATCCCCACGGGATCCATCTTCGCCTTCACGCGCAGCGTACACTGGGCCTCGCACTGGGTTTCCTGGGGACACACCCGGCCGCACACCGCCGGCAGGGAGGAGCTCTCGCTGATCACGCGGTAGGCTTCCTCATACTGTCCCTGGCGCAGACGGCCGATAAAATCGGGAATATGGACGTTCACCGGGCACCCGGTGACGCAGGGCCGGTTTCTGCAGTTCAGGCAGCGGGCCGCTTCCTCCCGGGCCATTTCTTCCGTGTAGCCCAGAGCCACCTCCTGGAAGTTGTGCGCTCTGACCTCAGGAGCCTGCGCCGGCATCTCATGCTTTTTCGGATTCACCGCCATGGTTCAGTCCTCCTTACGCGTTTCTGAACAGATTGCAGGTTTCTTCATAGGCGTGGCGTTCATACTCCGCGTACATCCGGCCGCGGCTCATGGCCTCGTCAAAGTCAATTTCGTATCCGTCAAAGTCCGGCCCGTCCACGCAGGCAAACTTCGTGATCCGCTTCCCGTCCCGATTCAGCGTGATCCGGCATCCGCCGCACATGCCCGTCCCATCCACCATGATCGGATTCATGCTCACCGTCACCGGCACGCCGAAGGGCCTGGCCGCCAGGGTCACGAATTTCATCATGATCAGCGGTCCGATGGTGATGATGCGGTCGAAGCTCTTCCCGCCCTCCAGCATTTCCTTCAGCGGGACGGTCACGTTACCGTGCCGGCCGTAGCTCCCGTCGTCCGTCATCACGATCAGCTCGTCCGAGCAGGCGCGGAACTCATCCTCCAGGATCAGCAGATCCCGGTTCCGGAAGCCGATGATGCTCGTCACCTCCGCCCCCAGGCGGTGGAACTCCTCCGCGACGGGCATCGCGATGGCGCAGCCCACGCCGCCGCCCACGATGCAGACCTTCTTCACGCCCTCCGTCTCCGTCGGCACGCCGAGGGGGCCCACGAAATCCTGCAGGCTGTCCCCCGCTTCCTTATGATTCAGGAGCTCCGTGGTCGCGCCCACGATCTGGAAAATGATCTTCACTGTGCCGCGCTCCGGATCGGTGCCGGCCACGGTCAGGGGGATGCGCTCTCCCTCCTCATCCACCCGCAGGATGATGAACTGGCCCGGCCTGGCCTTGCGGGCCACATAGGGAGCCTCGATTTCCATCTGCGTCACGGTGGGATTCAGTCGCTTCTTCTGGACGATCGGATACATACTTTCACTCCATTTCCGCTCTCAAGCGCTTGCGCGAAGAGGATCATCAGCATTTTCAGCCAGTATAGCCCCATCCGGGCCTCAGCGCAAGTTTTCTCTCTGTTTCTCCTGTGCCCACTTTTTGCCGGCCATGCCGCCGCGGATCACGCCCATCAGCGTCAGCACCGTGCCCCAGCGCACCAGCGCGCCCCAGAAGCGAAGCTCCGCCAGCTCCGGCGTGCGCAGCGTCATGGGCTCGGCCGCCTTCCGCGTCAGGCTCCAGAACCGGTCGCCCCAGGTGGCGAAATTGCCCAGGGACTCCGGCACCCACTCCGGAAACGTCCGCGCCGGCGAAAAGGCCAGCCAGGCCAGCCCCGCGCCCGCCGCGATCAGTCCGCACACGCTCAGAAACACCGGCAGCAGCCGCACCGCCGCCCAGGGAATCAGCCGGGCGGGATACCGGTGCTGCTTTTCCGCCCGGATCCTCGCCGCCTGTCGGCTGCCCAGCCGCTTCACGCGGCGCACCGCGGCCGCCATCCCCCACAGGGCCGCCAGCAGCAGCACCCACCGGAGGATCATCGTCACCGTCTGCTTTTCCTTTCGCGTGCTGATCAGCGTGCCGGCGCCGAAGCGCTCCCTGGCCGTGGTTTCAAACAGCGTCAACAGGCTTGCGTCCACGGGCGCCGGGGCGGAGAGCACCGTCAGCTCCATGTCCGCCGCCGGGGCCAGCGGCGTCCAGGCCGCGAAGGCGCCCGTCTCACCGATGCGCCGGCTGTGCCCGGCGACGCCGATCACCTCCAGGCTCGTTTCTCCCATTTTCACGCTCCGGCCCACCGCCTCCGTATCTCCGAAGAGCTGGAACGCCGTCCGTTCATCCAGCACGATCACCGCCGCGCCCTCTGCCGCCTCGAGCGGGGAAACAGGCCTGCCCGCCAGGAACCTCCGGGGATACACCTCATTCCAGCCGGAGGCCACCTGATACAGACAGATGTCGTCCCGGCTGCGTTTTCCTGCCGTCAGCGTCACGCCGCTGCGCTGCCCGTGCAGCGTCAGCAGCGGAAAGCTTTCCTGCAGGACCTCCCGCGCATCCTCCAGCAGCGCCTGCAGCTCCGCGGCGGTTTTGCCCGCGGGAGGCACAAAGGCGTACTGAATCACCTCCGGCGACAGCCAGACCCCGGCCAGTCCGCCCAGGAGCAGCGCCGCGCCGAGCAGCAGCAGAAGCGTCATTCGAAATCCCTGTTTCATGCCGCCTTACTCCTCATACTGCATCACGGTTCCGCCCTCGCTCAGCGCGCGGTCCTCCATATACAGCACCTTGCTGCGGGACAGATCCTCCGCGATGGAGACCGTCTCCGCCGATTCCGCCAGCACCGTCACATCCTGCTTCCGGACGATCATCTTCGTGCCCGCGAAGGCGGAGCTTTCCGTTTCCCCGATATAGACGTACCGGGATTCCCCGCTGCCCCGGACCGCCGAGGCGGGAATCAGGCACGTGGCCTCCTGGGCACGGGTGGTCAGACGCAAGCCGATCTTCTCCTTCATCATCTCGGACACCTCGCCCAGGGCATAGATCACGTCCTCCGTGATTTCCGCGTCCGCGTAGGGGTGGCCCGTGGAGGACAGCCCCGTACCGGTCACCTTCGTCTCCACCCGGCCCCAGTATTCGGACTGAATGGACACCGTCGCGCCCTTCTGCAGCGACTGCTTCACGTCCGAGACGTCCGTCCGGATCACCGGCGCCGCGTCCTCCGGCATCAGGGTCAGAATCACGGTGTCCCCGCTCAGCGCGCCGCCCTTCTCCACGGACACCGCCGCGACATAGCCCGCGTGCGGCGCGGTCACGGTTTCCAGCTGGCGGCCCAGCAGCAGGAT
>ODAI010379210.1_pt1 | contig 23717 bp, 39 predicted proteins | sample 1539321 | NCBI WGS metagenome assembly ODAI01 (sample SAMN02144231, study PRJEB22623) | gut metagenome | biome: sheep rumen | host: Ovis aries | place: New Zealand | reverse complement strand
TCTCCGGGGAAAGTACGGATAACTCCGGGCGCAAGCGGTCACGCGCCATTGTGCCAGAACTGTGCGATGAAGGCAAGCAGACCGTAACGTAACGCTGACAGCCGGGAAAGACCGGCACCATATGCGGCATTGCTGTATGGTGCAAAGCCCGCTGGACGGTCGCTCCGTAGGCGGTGCAGGAGCCGGTTCGATTCCGACATGCCGCTCCAATGCCCGACATGGGCGAATACAACATCGGGAGGTCAAAACCATGAAAAAGGAGCCAATCTATCGCGTGAAGGTCGAGGTCATCGGAGAAGAACCCGAGGGATTCGAGATCGACGAAACCCTGCGGGGGGGGTAGACTGCAGCGGCTTTACGCTCATTGCGGATCAAGGGGGAGGCTGTACGATAGCCTTACAGCACGTTACGACCGTGGATTTAGCCGCCTCACTGGCCAACAGCGCCGAACTTATGCGCGCGGCGAAGCTTGCGCAGTTTATACGTGATACTAAGGAGGCCGTCGAAAACATCGCAAAGTGACAGAATCAACGAAGGAGGCCAACACCATGAAAGAAAGACACCCTCTGGCAGGGCAAACCGTGCGCTTGAAGAACGACATCGGCAAATTCATGCAAGGCGAAGCTGGCGGCGCTGAGTTTGTCGTAGAGGACTGGGCGGAAAATGTGCTTGGATGCTCTGTCTGGGACACGGACGGCAATCCTGCCGCCCTGGAATACGCATTGAGGAGGGGCACGAACGGGAACAACGTGCCTATTGACGACAACGTCGTGTACGGGAAGGTCGGCTGGTTCGGCCACATCGTCCACGAAAGCGAGATCGTCAGGGCATAACCCTGTGACAGCCGGGAAAGACCGGCAACATGCGCAGGTAGTGTAACGTAGCACGCGGAAGGCGAGCCGAAGCGCCGGTTCAAGCCCGGCACTGCGCGCCATGCCGGATTCCTGACGGTTTGTGGTGATCCGCTTGGGGCTGGCACTCAAAACCACTACACGGACATGCCGGGTCGCTCCCGCCCGTGAAAGCCGGGTACGGGGTAGCTCCCCGCCGTAGACAGTCGGCTGGCAGCCGGGAAAGACCGGCATTCGTGCGAGCATGATGCAGTTGGGAGCACACGCGCCGGGAAGACGAGCCCGGCGCGGGACGCGGGTTCGAGGCCCGCTGTTCGCCGGGCGCAGCGGCATGACCGCAGCGGAAAGGACATCCACCCAGCAGACCCGCGCCGCCCTCGGAAAAGACCCCGTGAAGGGCGGCTGATTGCGCCCGCTTCAAGACAGCCGGGAGAGACCGGCTATTTTCTTCTGCGAGGAGGCGAGCAAATTGAACGTGAAAGAAATCGGCATGGATCAGGTGAGGATTCTGCCGCCGAAGCCGGGAACATGCCCGGAGTGCGCGGTGGATCACAACCCAGCCATGCCCCATAACAGGGACAGCCTGTTCTATCAGATGCGCTTTTATCAGCAGCACGGGCGGTTCCCCACGTGGGCCGACGCGATGGCCCATTGCAGCGACGCGGTAAAGGCATGCTGGAAGGGTGAACTCGCGAAGAAAGGCATTCCACCCGAACAGCTCGAAGACCATGGATCGGCTGGGATGGACGGCGTTTGACGAGCAGGAGCCGGACGAGACCGCGTGCATTCAGGGCTGGCTCCTGATCTGGCACGTGTTCCGGGGCGTGGTGGCCGAGAAGTGGGAAAACAGACACGCAACGCCGATGTTTACCCACTGGATGGCGATGCCTACTCAGGGCTGGATTCCCGTGTCAAGCCGGAAACCCTCGAAGGAAGACGCTGACGTGATGAATTGCGTGCTTGCAAGCCACATGATAGACGGTATTACCGTGACGGGCTGGCACCAGTTTGAACACGACAAATATTTGACGCACTGGATGAGGACACCTGCGCCACCCGTGGACGGCGCGGCTTATAAAACGAGATTTTAAGGAGGAAGGACAGTGAACGAGATAGTCAACACCACACAGGGCGGCATGACCGTTCTTGACCAACTGGCCGAGGAGGCACAGATGTATACGCGCAACGCGAAGCGCAACCTGTTCGCGCTGGGGCGCGTGTTCATCGAGGCGAAGAAGCTGGTGCCACACGGCGAGTTTGACAGGTGGATCGCCGAGAATGCGGAAGGCACGAGCCGGAGGGAGGCCGAAAGCCTGATGGCCGCCGCACTGCGCTTCGACGGACGGCCCGAATTTGAGGGCATCGGCCAGACATCGCTTTTCAAGATGCTGGCGCTGCCGGAGGGAACGGAGGAAGCGTTCGTCGCCGAACATGACGTGAAGGCCATGACCACGCGCGAGGTGGCCGAGGCTGTGAAGAAGGCGCGCGCGGAGGCGCAGGCTGCCATTGACGAGGCCGAGGCTGCCCGCAGGGCGGCGGAAGCGCGCGCGGAGGAACTGGCCGCGCGGCCCCCGGAAATCCCGGAAGAGATCAAGGGGCGGCTGGCCGACCAGAAGGCCGAGATCGAGCGGTTGCGCGAGACGGCGAGCGACGCCGTGGAGGACGCGCGGAAACTGCGCGAGGAAAAGATTCAGCTCGAAAGGGACGCTGAAGAGTGGGAACAGGATTTGGCGGCCCAGCAGGCGGAGCTTGACCGAACCAAGGACGAGCTGAGCGCCATGAAAAGCGCACAGGCGCGGGGCGAAGCGGCGCGGCCTTCGAGCGGCGATGTGACCTATGACGCGCTCAACTGCGCCGTGCGCGAGTTCATGGGCGCGGCGGCGAGGGTGCCCTACATGCACACGACCTTCGGCGGCATGGCGCAGGCCGAGAAACAGCGCTACGCGGTGTTGGTGAACATGATCGAGGACTGGGCGCGAGGCGCGAAGCAGGCGCTTAACAGCATCACAGTGGAGGGAGTGACCATTGATGAAGGGTGAGCTGGCAAACAGGCCGGAGAACGCCCTCTCCGAGGAGCAGGGACAGGTGATCGCCGCTGTTGTGCAGCAGATCATGGCCCCCGTGATGGAGCAGATCGGCGCGATCCTCAAGACAAACACCGAGGCCGTGCAGCGCATCGCGGCGACCCAGCAGCTCATGAGCGACCGAATCACCGACATCGAGAAGCAAGTGCGGCTTAAAACGCCCATGAGCCGGGCACAGGAGAAGTGCATCGGCGAGGCAATCCGCGCGAGGGCGCGCGAGCTGCTGGACGCGAAGGGATGCGCGGACGATAAAAAGGCCGTGACAAAATTAGGCGGCATGATCCGAAAAAGCCTGCTCGCCCGCTACGGCGTGGACAGCCTGCGGGAAGCTCCTGCCTACGACTACGGCGTGGCGATGGAGCAGGTTCAAGGCTGGAATAACTTTCTGGCTGTGCGTGATGTTGTGAAGGAGGCGCGCGAGCGCGCGGAGGCGAAAGGCGACGCGGAGGTGCCGACGCGATGAATGAGATATTCGTTGACAATTTCGCGGGCGGCGGCGGGGCGTCTACCGGCATTGAACAGGCCATTGGGCGCAGCGTTGACATCGCCATTAATCACGATCCTGCCGCCATTTCCATGCACAAGGCCAATCACCCGGCGACAAAGCACTACACGGAAGACGTTTGGAAGGTTGATCCAGTTGAGGCGTGTGCCGGGCGGCCCGTGGCGCTGGCATGGTTCTCGCCCGACTGCAAGCACCACTCGAAGGCCAAGGGCGGAAAGCCTGTGAGCCGGAAGATTCGAGGGCTTGCGTGGGTGGCGGTGAAGTGGGCGAAGGCCGTGAAGCCGCGCGTGATCATGCTGGAAAACGTGGAGGAGTTTCAGGACTGGGGACGGCTGGACGAGCACGACCGGCCAGACCCCAAATACAAGGGCGAGACCTTCCGACGCTTTGTGCGCCAGCTCGAAAAGCAGGGCTACCACGTGGAGTATCGGCTTTTGCGCGCGTGCGACTACGGCGCGCCGACGAAGCGGAAGCGGTTCTTCCTGATCGCCCGGTGCGACGGACAGCCCATCGTGTGGCCTGCGCCGACACATGGCGACCCGGACGGCCTCGAAGTGGCCGCAGGGCTTTTGAAACCATGGGTTCCCGTGGCAGACGTGCTCGACTTCTCACTCCCCTGCCCATCCATTTTCGCGACGAGCGAGGAAATATACGCGCGGTACGGCATACACGCCGTTCGCCCGCTGGCCGAGGCGACCATGAAGCGCATCGCGCGGGGCGTGATGAAATTCGTGATCGAGAATCCGAGGCCCTTCGTTGTGCCGCTTCGGGAGAACGCGGCGATGCCGTATCTCATCCAGTATCACAGCGAGCAGGGAGACGACGTGCGCGGACAGGAGGTTGACAGGCCGCTCATGACGGTGGACGCCAGTAACCGCTATGGGTTGGTGTCGGCGTTTATCAGCAAATATTACAGCACGACACCCGGCGCGAGCGGCGCGGACGAACCGCTGCCGACCGTGACGGCCATCGACCACAACGCCGTGTGCGCCGTGAGTATCACGCAATTCAACAACAACAGTGTGGGCCAGTCGCCGGACGAGCCGATCAACACCATCACGGCGGGCAACGGCCACTTCGGAGAAGTGCGCGCGTTTCTCGTGAAATACTACAGCGGGAGCGAGAACGCGGCGGGCTGCGACGAACCGATGCCGACAATCACGACCAAGGACAGGATGGGGCTTGTGACCGTTCGGGGAGAGAATTACATGATCGCCGACATCGGCCTTCGGATGCTGACACCACGCGAGCTATTCGACGCGCAGGGTTTCCCGGATGATTATATCATCGACACGGACGCGAACGGCAGGCCATACCCCAAGAGCGAACAGACGGCGCGCTGCGGGAACGCGGTGTGCCCACCGATACCGGCGGCGCTGGTGAGGGCGAATTTGCCGGAATACTGCGGAAAGTGAGACGATGGACATGATTTACAGGCTGCTCAACGCATTGCGGGTTTGGATGGTGACGCGGCGGTTTCCGGCATGGCTGATCCGGCCCATAAGCGCGGCATGCGTATGCGTGTATTACCGCGAGCGGTACGGGAAGAAGGTGCGAGAAACATGACGGAATTTATCATTCGGCTTCTGAAAAAAACGGCGGCCCTGCTCGGCATCAACGAGAAGGACATGATAGACGCCGCCAGGACGGCCTTCTGCGCCTTGCAGACGGAGGAGTATCTGCAACGCAATCAGGGAGGCGTGGATACGGAGATCAAGAGGAGGCTTAACGAGCATGACGATATGTGAGCTGGCGCGAGCCGTGCACGAGAACGCCGTGGCGCATGGCTGGTGGGACGAGGAGAGAAGCATTTACGAGATCATCGCGCTGATCCACAGCGAGTGGAGCGAGGCGCTGGAGGAAGCGAGGGCGGGCAGACCGCTGGTGTGGTATGCCTGCAACGTGGAGTATAATCCTTGCATTCCGCGTCTTGACTGCCTAAACGCCGGAAAGGAATCCGAATGTCCGAGCAGAGGCAAGAAGCCGGAGGGCATCGCCGTGGAGCTGATCGACGGGTGTATCCGCATACTGGACTTCTTCGGTCATCGTGAGATCGAAGTGGACGATAAGGACGAAAACCCCGTGACAGTGGAAAGCCTTTGGAACGACCGCGCACTGATGGACGAAGTGCCGGATACCATCGCCGATACCATCGCCCTGCTGCACGCCTGCACATCGCAAACTATCATCGACGAGGAACATGATCCCGCGTGTTTGTTGGGCGCTATGAGCATTGCGCTCTCATGGGTACATGCACAGGGCATTGACCCTCTGGCGCTGCTGCTGGAGAAGCACGAATACAACAAATCCCGGCCCTACAAGCACGGGAAGATATTTTGACGAACAGGAGACACCACTATGCCCATTGTCAACTACGTGCGGGAGCACGAGCGGTTCATCGAGTATGCCGCTGATGAACACATTTCGCTCAGCGAACGCTCTGTGTGGTATGCGCTCATGCACATCATGAACCAACGCGCACAAGGCAATGTCTGGCCGGACGAGTTCATCCGCATCAGCAATGACCGATTGCTCTCACTATGCCCGATTCGGTTTGACACAATGGCGGCAGCGAGAAACGGCCTGAAACAACGCGGACTGATCGATTTTCTACCCGGCAAGAAGAACAAGGAATCCCCGGCATACCGGATGATCTATTTCTATCCACAATACATCGCACCCAGCAGTGAGCAGGATGGTGAGAGTTATCCGAAAATATCGGATAACATCGGGGATAACGTTGGGGATAACATCCGGGGTAACATTGGGGATAACAAAGGGGGCAACATAGGGGACATATATATAAACAAAGACAACAACAGAAACGGTAAACAGAAACAAGAGAACGCAGAAGAAGATAATCCCACCACAAAGGAGGACGCGCGCGCGAAGGTGATAAGGCTCTATCCCAAACGGGAGAGGGTGCTGACGCCGAAGGAGATGGGCTACCTAGACATCGTGAACGTCTGGCTGGACGGCAGCCCACATGTGCGTCAAGTGCTCGGCAAGGACGGCATGGCGATTCTCGGGGCGATGCTGCAAAGCGACAGGTTCCCCATTGATCTTGTCGGATACGCCGTTGAGAAAACCATCGAGCGCAATGCCAAATATATGTATCCGCTGGATAACCCCATCGGGTACACACAAAAGCTCTTGCAAGACTGGGAGAAAAGAGGCTTTAAGACGCGCGAGGACGTTCAGGAATCCAAGGACGACTGGGGGCATTTCGCATGACGGCGGCGGAGTTGAGACAACGCGGCGGCATTCCGCGCGGCTCGCGATGCGACAGGATCATGGAGCTCATCGACGAGGGCTGGGAAGACGCCGCCATCGCGAAGAAATACGGCACGAACCCGGATACCATTGCCGTTTACCGCATGTGGCACGACGACACACTCACCCCGGCAGGCCATGAAGGGCCAATAGAACAGGGGCGCAAGGGCACGCAGGACGGCGCACAGCCCAAATACGAGATCGCCTATGAGCTGCGCGCGAGTGGGCTGCGTTACCGCGAGATCGCCGAGATTTTGGGCAAGAGCATCCACTCCGTGCGAAACATGGTGTCGCGGTATTGCGTGCTGCACGGCCTGCAGGGCGACCCGGCGAAGAAAAACAGGCGCAAGGGAGGCGATGAGCCATGAATCAGGTGCACATCATCGGCAACCTGATCGCAAACCCGGAAAGCCGGATCGTGAACGTGCGAAACGGCATGAACACGGTTTGCAATTTTACCGTGGCCGTGAACCGCTGGGTACACGGCCAGAGAGTGACGGACTATTTCAGGATCACGCTTTGGAACAAGCTGGCGGACAGTGCCATGAAGTTTTTGACAAAAGGGCGGCAGGTGAGCGTGACCGGCCCCGTGACGGCGAGCGCCTACATGGGCAGGGACGACAAGCCGCATTGCAGGATGGAGATTCAGGACGTGCAGGATATCGAATACCTCGGAAGCCGGCCGGACGGCAGCGCCGCGCCGGAGGAAGCATATCCGACGCCGGAGGAATACGCGCCGGCGGATGATCCTGATGTGCCGTGGGGATGAGCGAGAGGAGGTCAACACCATTGAAATGCAGCAGATGCCCCTATCTGCCCGAACGGAGCGAGGCGGGCGATTACCCGGACTGCCCGGCCCCGGAGGAAAAACAGACAGTTTGGAAGGACGGCGAGGACGGATGCACCCTGACGAGGCGGCAGCTCGACAAGATGCAGGAGGAATACAGCGAGTATCTGGGCGATATGGGCGACGATATGGGAATCGCCCATGATTTTGAGATCAAGGGCTGGAAACTGGAAGCCGCCCTTGATGATATGCGCCACATGATCGGGCTGGACATGCTGAAACACAAACCCTACAAGAGACACGGGAAGCTGTTTTACAGGCCATACCGCAATCACTGGGCTGGAGAAAACAAGTATCTGGACTATCTCAGCGGCATTCTCGGCCTTTGCGAGAAACAGTGCCCAAAGCTGACGGGCGGGATGCCGTATTACTACCTGACGCGACGGGGACTTGATTTTTTGGGGCGACACATCCATGTGACCATTCATGACGAGAGCGATTGAGCGAGAGGAGGTCAACACCACATGAACAACAAAAGCTATGAGCAGGAGCGGATGGAACGGGAAGAAAAGGCGAAGAAGACCAGTTGCCAGCTCGAAAAGTATACCAAGGACGAGCTGTTATGGCTGATCGAGACGGTTTGCACGACGGACAGTTCGGCAAACTTCTGGTTCCTGCAATGTGCGCTTGAAATCGACAGCAAGCGCGCCAAGAGCAGATTGCAGGCCGAGGAGAAGGCGGGCGACGAATGGATTCGCCTGAATCGGGAGTACGAGGAACTGTTGAGGCCCTACGCGGGGATAAAGTTCATAGACATCCCCACGGACGTTCTGTTGAAGGCGAGAACCATCGCAAATAAGGCGGAGAAGGCGAAAGAGAAATACCTCTCCTATTTCGGCCAGAAGGGCGGTGAATGAGCGTGGGAAGCAGGACGAAAATCGACTGGTGCGATGCCACATGGAATCCCGTTACGGGCTGTTTGCATGGGTGCGAATACTGCTACGCGCGAAGAATGGCTGAACGCTTTGGCTTGCCATATGCCCCAAAATTGGGCGATCCCGGAATGGAGGGGGCAAAAAAGTATGATGGGCCCGGCGGCATAGATACCATGCTGGAACTGGAAAAGCCATACGAAAAGGACGGAAGGAAACAACCCTACCCGATGGGCTTTTTGCCGACTTTGCATCGCTACCGTCTGGATGTTCCATCCCGCTGGACGCGCCCGCGCACGATATTTGTATGCAGCATGGCGGACTTGTTCGGAGACTGGGTGCCGGACGAGTGGATCATCAGCGTATTCAATACCTGCCGGATCGCGAATTGGCATAGATATATCTTCCTGTCGAAAAATCCTCAGCGCTATAACGACCTGATTATGAAGGGCCTGCTGCCCATGGAGAACAATTTCTGGTATGGCAGCACCAGAACGGGAGTGGACAGCGCAAGGGAACATGAGGCGGCTTGCCTTGTGAACAGGTTTTTGAGCGTCGAACCGATCCTCGCGCCGATGGAGACCGAAACCCTGCGGGCGCTGGAGCTGTGGGGATGGGTGATCGTTGGCGCAGAAACTGGAAACCGGAAGGATAAGGTAATCCCGAAGCGCGACTGGATCATGGAAATCAAGGAACAGTGCGATGTGTGCGGCATTCCAATCTTCATGAAGGAATCCATTCGAGAGATCATGGGCGATGATTTCCGGCAGGAATTTCCGTGGGAGGTGCAAGGGCGCGATGAATAAGGCGGCACCGGTTTCCCTCGAAATGGCGCTGAAAGAGCTGATGCAACACATACGCGCCATCGGCAATCTGGAACAGGCGATTGACGAGAGATGGGGCGTGACCATGAAAACGGGATTCATCTACCCGCCCGGTTCGTATCACACCGCGGAAGTCTGGGTGCGGCGCGGACTTGAAGCCATCGAGGAAGCGCTGGACGAAAAGGCAAAGAAGAGCGATTACTCACGCGACACGCGGGAGCTGAGACATTACGGCGTTGTGTTCAGCCAGAGCGCCGACGACAAGACGAAGGTGTTTGTGAAGGCCGGGAAAGAGCCTCCGAAGGTTATGATCGTGGAGGAGGATGAAGCGCATGAAGAATAAGCCGACGAGCGACGAGCTGATGGCCGCCATCCGCACAAAATGCCTCGACTGCTGCGGCGGATCACGCAAGGAGGTGGCCGCCTGCCGCGAGAAATGCGCGCTCAACCAGTGGCGCATGGGCGAAGCGCGGGAAAGACCGAGGCCGATGAAGGGACAAGTGAGCATGTTCGAGCTGATTGAAAAGGAGAACGCCGTATGAGCTATTTTGAGAAGCGCCTGCGCCCGGAACAGAGGCTCGCCATCATGCACATCGACATGTTGAGCCGATCCCTGCAGGCGGCGGTCGACGATCTGGGTAACAAACTGGACGGCTACGAAAACCTAGAAGACGACGTTAAGACCGTTGAGGACATCTACCGGCGCATGGTGGCCTACGCGCTGAAAGATCAGCCCAAGGAGACGGCGAGCATCATCCTTCGGCAGAGCCGGGATTTCACGATCTCGCTTGAACGGCGAAGCCCCATCCGCAAGGAGCAGGAAGTGGTTATGCCCATCAGCGACGAGTGGCAATTTGTCAACATCGCGCTGGAAAGCCGCTGCCGCATGTGCCTGATGAGCGCGCCGGAAGCCCAGCACTGCCCCGTCCGGGCACTGCTGCGCAAATACGCCGACGAGCCGGAGCCGGGCTTCGCGGCGTGCGGATACATCGGGTGTGTGGTTGGGCAAAACGACAGCGCGAATGAGCAGGTGCCGGTGTGAGGGGAGGCGGAAACGTGATACCGATGAAGGGAATAACCTGTTGCGCCGACTGCGCCTATTACAACATGCGGAAGCACTGCTGCCCACGGGCAAGCGATGAAGGGAAGCCGACCGATCATTTCTATGCGGATTGCCCGCTGCCGGACGTGATTCCACTGAAAGAGCAGGAATTGACAATCCATGAAGGACGGGAGATATTCAATGCGACATCACTTGTCGACAAGCATTGACGGGCTGCTCAGTCTGAGCGACTATAGCCTGAAAAAGATGCTGCCAAATATCAAAGAGGACGGAAAGCCGGTTAAGACAGTCAGTCAGCTTAAAAAGGGCCTGCTCGCTCTGAAATCAGAAGGCCATAGACTCATTCCGGCGGAAGGCTGCGATAACTTCGACCCCGTAAAGGGGTGTTTGGGGCACGAGACAGACGCGCAGAGGGAGGCGGAACCGTGGCAAAAGCAAAGCCCATCATCATCAAGATAGTGCCCGACCAGATCGACTTCTTCGGCGCGGTGCTCGAATGCGCGGTGCGCTACTGCCTCGGGCGGGCCACGTATATGCCGGGGCTTGTGACGGACTGGATCATGGAGCACTGCAAAGGGCTGCTGACGAAGAAGACGCTAACCGTGATGAAGCGCGACATAGACGAGGCGGAGTGCCGGAACGGGCTGGGCATGGACTGCGACGTGAAGACGTGGAAGCGGTTCAGGGCGTGGTTGGAGGAGGAAGAGCAGAAATGAAAATCAGAGTGACACTTATGACGGAGAATGATACTCCAGCATGGAAGGCGGGCCTCACTAAAGAGGAGATTGAGACAACTGCCAAGCAGACATGGGATTTATTCGCGGCGGTTTTACTGGCGAACGCGAAAAGTACGTCTGAAAGACTGACCGTTGAATCCGTTGAGTTAATCGACGACGAACGCACTTGCGCCACATGTCGCCATGACCTCGGTGGCGGACAATGCACGCGGAGTTTGGAGCGGGAGTGCCGAGACGGCGGATTCGAGGCGTGGGAGGAGAAAGACGATGCGGAACAGGAAAAGGATTGACAGCTGGTCGATTGCGTTTTTCATATTCGCGGGCATTGTAATTGTGTATGCGATTATATTCACCGTGGCGCTGTGGACATCGGACTTGCCGCTGTGGATGAAGTTCTTTCTGATGGACGGGAAATAAGAATGACAGGATAAAATGCGCGAGCGCTCGCGCATTTGACGGAGGGACATATGGACGAGACGAGGGGAACGCGCGAACCGGTGCCCATCATGAACAGGGACATACCCATACTCACGCGGGTGCTGTTTACCATGCAGGACGTGAGGAACACGGAGCGAAAAAGGCAGTGGCAGCAGGATCGGCTTTGGGCCATGACGCAAAAGCTCACGGGTATGCCGGGCGGACACGGGAAGCCTGACGGGCTGGACGCGCAATTCGCCGCGATCAGCGAGATCGAGGAGCGATACGCGAGGGAATGCGCCGAGTATGTGAAGGAATTGAGCGAGGCGGAAGCCATTCTGAACGCCATTCCCAGCCGGACAATGCGCGCCTTTGTCACGATGAGATATGTTCTGAACATGGGGCGGAAGGAGATCATGGCGCAGCTGAATCTAAAGCGCTGGAAATACGACGATATGTGTTTGCGCATCGAGCAAGCCCAAGATATGGCGCATGTGGACTGGCCGGAGCGCTACATATTGGCGGATGATGTGTGAATTGTTTGTTAAATAATTCAAATACCAGCCAAAATAACCGCCATCCGTGTTATAATGCTACCATCGCAAGAGGTGGAAAGCGGTCAACATTTGTTGGCCGCTTTTCTTTTGCAGGAAAGGAGGCGGCGGAATGCGCAGTTTTATCAACGGGAAAGGTGTGTTTCTGACCGTTGACACGAGCGATGCCCAGAAGCGGATCAATGAACTGCGCGGCATACTGACGCGCGAGCAGTTTGAAAAGCTGATGTACCGCACATTCCGGGAAGTGGCCAACAGGAGCAAAACACCGATTGCCAGAGCGACCGTAAGGGACTATGCCGTTACGCAGAGATGGGTTCGGGATCACATTGGCAGATACGATTTGCAATTCGGCAGCACATATCCCGTTACGTGCACCATACCGCTGAGCAGCACCAAGGGCACCATCGGCGGCAGATTCAGGCTCAGGACGACGCAGAGAACCGGCAGGGTCTATGCCTCGATTGTGAGAGGACATACGAGCCGGTTGCCAAGGACGATGAAGAATCAGGGCGGCAACGCTCCGTTCATCGGAGGCGGCAGGCTGAACGGCGTCGTGTTTACGCGACGCACAAAAGAGAGATTCCCCATCGTGCGCGTTGTTGGCCTGGGTGTTCCTCAAATGCCATTAAACCGATCCGAAGACAAGGTTCAAAACGCGATTCGGGACTTGCTCGACAAACGGCTTGAACACAACTTTGAGCATCTGATGGATAACGGATGGAAATAGATCATGGGCATTGCGCTGACGAAAAAGGAGCTCGCGAGCATCGCGGGCTACACCTATCAACGGCTGCACACCATTGACATGGCGCTGCCTGAAAAAGAAAAGCTATTCGTCAAGAGCGAGGCGAACGATAAAAAGTTCGACCTCGCTATTTTTGTGCAAAGATGGGTGGCCTACAACAAGCAGGCGGCAGAGGAGGAAAGCGAGGAGCTTTCAACCATCAAGGCCAGACACGAAGCCGTGAAGATGCAAAAAACCCAAATTGAGGTTGACAGGCTGCGGGGCGAGTATGTGTCCATTGCCGAGCTTGCGCCGGTTTGGAGCCAGATCGCGGCGACCGTGGCCGACCGCTTCAACAACATGGCGATGAAGCTCGCGCCGTCGCTCGTCATGATCGCCGACGCCGAGATCATCGAGGCGGCAATAGAACGCGAAGTGCGCGACGCCCTGAACCTGCTCTCCTCCATGCCGATGCCGGAAGCGGAGAAAACGGCGGGAGATTCGGAGGAAGCGGACGGATGACCATTCAAGAGCTGGGCCGCATGACGATGAGCATGTTTAAGCCGGTAAGCGACATGACCGTTTCGGAGTGGGCGGACAAATACAGACGCCTCGCCGGAAGCGGTTCGAGCGAACAGGGCAAATGGCACACAGACCGCGCGCCCTATCAACGCGAGATCATGGATTCATTTTCCCAGCGCGGGGTGCATGACGTTACCTGCATGATGGCTGCGCAGACAGGCAAAACCGTGATGCTCTCTAACATGCTGGGCTACGTGATCTGCGTGAGACCGGGGCCGTGCCTGCTGGTTATGCCAGCCGAGGACGACGTGGACAATTACTCGAAAGAGCGACTGGCCCCGGACATCGAAGCCACGCCCGCCCTTCGGGAAAGAGTGTTCAGCGGCAACGAGAGCACGATCCGCATGAAAAGATTCCCCGGCGGCTTTATCAGCATGACCGGCGCGATCAGTCCGGGCGGCCTGAAAAGCCGTCCCATACGAAACCTTTTCATGGACGAGGTGGACGGCTATCCCGCATCTGCAGGCGTTGAAGGTGATCCTGTGCTGCTGGCAAAGAAGCGTACACAGACCTTCGGCAACACGGCAAAGCGAATGTGCATGAGCACGCCGACACTCAAAACGACGAGCCGGATTTACCGCGAGTTTCTGCACGGTACACAGGAGGAGTGGGAGATCACCTGCAAGCACTGCGGCGAGCACTCCCCTATTCTGTTTGAGGACATCCGCTTTGAAAAGACCGAGACCACTGTTAACGAGGGACAGACGGAATACGACGTGACGAGCGCCAAATGGCGCTGCCCGAAGTGCGGCGGCATGATGGAGGAATGGGAGGCGAAACGCGCCCCGGCGAAGTGGGTAGCCCACAACCCGGACGCGCTGAAACGGGGACATCGCTCCTTCCACATCAACGCCTTTGCCTCGCCATGGGCGGACTGGAAGGCGGAGTGCAAGAAGTTTCTGGACGCCAAGGACGACCCGGAAATGCTGAAAACCTTTTACAATCTGGAACTGGGGCTGCCGTTTGAACGGAAGGAAACCTCGGCAATACCGGATCAGCTCTTTTTACGCCGGGAGCATTATAACGCGGAGGTGCCAAACGGCGTGCTGGTTATCACAATCGGCATTGATACGCAGGACAACCGCCTTGAATACGAGGTTAAGGGCTGGGGACGCGACGAAGAAAGCTGGGGAATCCAGTACGGTGTGATACCGGGACGAGCTGACGAGGAATCGACATGGGAGATGGTTGACGAGCTGCTTGACCGGGACTGGCGCATGGAAAACGGAAAGACGATGAGGGCCGCCGTGACGTTCATGGACGCGGGCGGCCATTTCTTCGACGCTGTTGTTGAACACTGCAACCAGCGGCGCACAAAGCGCATATATCCCATTCGCGGCGACAACAAGGACAGCGGCCCCCTCGTGCGTCACACAAAGAGCACGAAGAAGGGACTTAATCTTTTTATCCTGAATGTGTTCGTGGGCAAGCGGGCGGTGCTCTACAACGCGGGCATCACGACGCCGGGGAAGCGATACATGCACTTCCCGGACGACGAGGAGAAGGGCTACGACGAGAATTATTTTCGGGGGCTCATATCCGAGCAGGTGAGGCCGGTGAAAAAGAGGGGCGCTTACGTTGAGGAATGGACGAAAATATATGAGCGCAACGAGCCTCTGGATATCAACAACTACGCGAGATGCGCCTTTAAGGGATTCAAAATTGACCTGAACGCCTTTGAAAGGCGGCTTTATGGCGAAACGAAAGTTATTCCGGCTGACACGAGCGGAAGGCCTCAAAAGCCCAAGGGGCTGATTTCGGGCGGTGTCAAGATTTAGGGAGGTGACACAATGGCGTACAAAAACGGGACGTACTACAACGCAGCCTATAGCTATGATGAAGCCAAGCTGTACCTGACGCAGTACAAAGAGGCGTTGACGGCGCTCGTGGACGGGCAGGCGAAGGAGTACACCATCGGCAGCCGAAGCGTGACGCTGCTGGATTTGGACGACATTGAGCGAATGATAGACAAATTCGCGGCCATCTGTGAGAAATACGAGACCAACACGCGACCGCCGCGCAGCGTGGCGGTCGTGTTCAGGGATACGTAAGGGGTGACGAGTTATGAGCGATGCAAAACGGAATCACCCCGAGAGTATGAACCTGCGGGAGCGCGTGACAAGCCTGTTCAGGCCCGAAAAGGGCATGAGCATGTACCGTGAGCGGCTGGCGGAAGAGAAGCGGGAACAGATGCGCGCGATTGCCGAGGCGGCAAAAACCGCCAGCGCCAGCGGTTATTTTTACAACGGCGCGAGCAAGACGAAAAACAGCCTGATCGGCTGGATCACAGGCGGCGGCAGCGCGGAGGATGACATCGACCTGCAGGGCAGTGTTCTGCGCATTAGGAGCCGAGACCTGTACACGGGCGGCGGGCTGGGGCGCGGCGCGCCCTCTACGATGGTGACGAACGTCGTCGGTTGGGGAATACGGCCCAGACCAAAGATTGACAAAGCGCTCCTGGGCATGAGCGACGAAGCCGCAGAGGAATGGCAGAAAAACACCCTGCGCGAATTTGAGATGTGGGCGAAGACGCCCATGTGCGACGCGGCGCGGCAAAACACATTTTGGGAGCTGCAGGAGCTGGCTTTCAGAAGTGAGCTGATGAGCGGCGATGTGTTCGCCCTGTTCGGCCAGAAGCCGAACGCCCGAAACCCCTATCAGCTCGTTATCCGGCTGATCGAAGCCGACAGAGTTTCGACGCCAGAGAGCACCGGCGAGAGCGAGGCCCAGAACACCGACGGCGGCGGGCGCATCGTTGACGGCGTTGAGATCAACAAGAACGGCGAGGTTGTGAAATACCACATTGCGACCTATCACCCGTTGCAGGACGAGACGCCGGAAGAAATCACGTGGGAGCACATCGACGCCTACGGCAAAGATACGGGACTGCCGAACGTGCTTCACCTCATGACGGTTGAGCGGCCCGAACAGCACAGAGGCATTCCATTCGTGAGCGCGATGATCGTTCAGGTGAAGCAGCTCGACCGATATCTGGACGCGGAGCTGGCCGCCTCCATCGTGGCGGCCATGCTGACGGTGTTCATCACGAACGACGGTTCGGACGACGACGGATACGACAGCATCAACGACAGCATACCGGAAGACGAAAAGGTTACGGACAGCAGCATGAAGGTGGAGCTGGGACACGGCAATATTTACGAGATGCCGCCCGGCAAACACATTGAGAAGGTGGGCGACAACAGAGCGCCGACGGCCTTCGACAGCTTTGTGCAGCAAGTGATCACCATGATCGGCAGCAGCATGGAGATTCCCTATGAGGTGCTGATGCACCGCTACGACCGCAATTATACTGCGAGCCGGAGCGCGATCCTCGACTTCTGGAAGGTTGTGAGGCGCTACAGACAGCACTTTATCGAGCAATTCAATCAGCCCATTTATGAACAGTGGCTCGCGGAAGCCGTGGCGCTGGGGCGCGTGGAGGCCCCCGGCTTTTTTGACGACCCTGCCGTGCGCGACGCATGGTGCGGCTGCCAGTGGATCGGCACGAGCCAGGGCCATGTGCAGCCGGTACAGGAAGCGCAGGCCGCTCAGATTCGTATGGATACCGGCATTTCGACCGGCGAACAGGAGGCCATGGAATACAACGGCGGCGACTACATGGAGAACCTTGCGCAGCGCGGGCGCGAGATCGCGGCGCAGAACGCGGCCATGCCGACCATAAAGGAGGACGGAAACAATGCCAAAACCGAATAAACGCTTTGCCCTGCATACCGAAGTTGTGGCGCTGGCGGAGCGCCGGGGCGAGGTACGGATCACATCGGACATTTTGAGCTGGAAATGGGACGAGGACACCGTGACCGGCAACGACTTCCACCGCAAACTGGAGGCGCTGGGGGACGTTGACGAGATCACCGTGAGGATCAACAGTCCGGGCGGCAGCCCAACGGAGGCCATCGCCATCCGAAGCGAGCTGATGCGGCACAAGGCCGTGAAGGTCATTGAGATCGAGGGGCTTTGCGCCAGCGCCGCGACGCTGATCGCCTGCCTGCCGGGCGCGAAAGTGCGCATGGCGCAGGGCAGCGAATACATGATCCACCAATGCAGCACAGGCGCGTGGGGGCACGCCGACGATCTCATGGCTGCATACAACAGCGCAATGGCGACCGACAAGAACATGGCCGACATCTATGCCGAGCGGACGGGCAAGAGCGCGGATGAATGCCTTGACCTGATGAAAAAGGTGACGTGGCTCAGGCCGGACGAGGCCGTGGAGGCTGGATTCGCCGACGAGGCCGTTGCGCCCGGCGAAGAAGAATTTGAGATGGTGGCCTGCGCGGTGGACGCGGAAGCCTTCGAGCTGATGAAGGAGAGCTACGCGCACGCGGTGGAGAACGTTATCGCGCTGCCCGCCAAACAAGTCAGTAACGAGCAATCGGCAGTTGCCGCCGAACACTCGACTGAAAATAACAACGAAGGAGTGAATGACATGGACGAACTCAAAAACGCAACTGCCGAGCAGCTTCAGGCCGAGAACCCCGCGCTTGCGCAGAGCATCACCGAGCAGGCGGTCAAGGCCGAGCGCGAGCGCATGCAGCGCATCGACCGAGTGACCCCCAAGGGCGCGAAGTTTGCCAAGATGGCCGAGGAGGCCAAGGCGAACGGAACCAGCGTTGAGGACTATCTGGCTCAGGTGATCGAGGCTCAGGACAAAGAGGGCAAGGATTACCTCGAAGCCCGCCAGAAAGAGACCGCGCCCGCCAACAAGGTCGGCGGCGGCGACAGCGGCGACAACGACGACAAGGACGGAACCGACCAGAGCGACAAAACGGCGAAGGAACTGGCCGATCTTGCCAATGGCATGAGAGCGACCACGACCGTGCTTGCCTAAAGGACAGGAGGGATAACGGTGGAAAATCTGTTTCAGACCTACGAGCCGATTGAGCCCAGCTATCTGCTGGCGGACAATGAGTATACCGACCAGATCGCGGTGTCTGTCGAACCGGGACACGGCGTGATCCCGGCTGGCGCGGTGCTGTACCGCAAGGCCAGCTCCGACCTCTACGCCCCCGCCGCCGCCGCGAACATCATCGCGGCGAATGATCTTGTGGTGCTGGCTGCCGACTGCGACACGACCACGAGCACCACGCGCGCCATGCCCGCCAAGGTGTATACGAACGCCCACTTCATCGAGGGCTATGTGCTGGTCTTCGACGGCAGCAGCGAATACGGCCCCGTGACGCAGGCTCAGGCGGCGATCCTGCGCGGCCAGAACATCGAGCTTCGCCCGATGTATGACCGCAGCGCCGACAGCGTGACGCCGAGCGATAACACGGGCACCGTGAGCGTGACTGTGACCAACGACGGCCACGGCACCGGCGCGGCCAGCCCGGCCAGCGGCACCTATGGAACCGAAGTGACCCTGACCGCCACCCCGGCCAGCAATTACGAGCTGGATTACTGGGAGGTTGTGAGCGGCGGTGTGACCGTTGAGAACAACAAGTTCTCCATCGGTGATAGCGCCGTGACTGTGAAGGCCCACTTCAAGGCGACGACCTGATGAAAGGATGATGGAAAATGCCGAGCCATGACCTGTATACTACCATGACCATGCTCAAAGCCGTGGAACAGATGAATCGCGAATACCGCTTCCTGAGCGACACCTTTGTCGCGGACGGCACTGTTTCGCAGGATGAGCACCCCTTCTACGACTACCGCAAGGGCAACAAGCGCGGCCTCGCGCCCTTCGTTGTGCCCGGCACGGGCGGCGTGACGATGAACCGGCAGGGCTACGAGATGCGCCAGATTCGCTTTACGACGCTGGAACCGCAGTACGTCGTGAACGAGAGTGATCTCGACAACCGCCTGTTCGGCGAAAACGTGATCGGCGGCGACACGCAGGAGCAGCGCGCCAAGAAGCTGCTCGCGCAGGACCTCAAAAACCTGCGCAGCGACCTGCAGAACACCCGCGACTGGATGGCGCGCGAAGTGCTGCTGAAAGGCAAGCTCGAAATCCAGCGCCACACCCGCGCGGGCATGGAGAAAGCCCCCACAATGGTGGCCGACTTCGGCTTCGACAACTTCTACATTCCGGCGACCAAGTGGAATCAGGCCGGTGCGAAGATCAACTACGACATGGAGAAGGTCTTCGATCTGGTCTATGACCAGATGGGCGTGATCGACATCCTCGTGATGGGCGCGGGCGTGTTCGAGGCCATGATGGAGAACAGCCAGTTCTGCAAGACCCTCGACATGGACAAGGTGTACATGGGCGAGATCGCGACCAAGTACGCCGGAAGCGGCGTGCGCTATCGCGGCACGAACAGCGACGGCGTGAAGATGGTGAGCTATAGCGGCCATGTGCCCACCTATAACGGCGAAGAACCCGGCATTCCCAACGGCTGGATTCTGGCCGGTAGCAGCCAGATCAAGCCCCTCTCCTTCATGCACGGCCCGATCAACAAGTGGTCTGGCATGGATGAGAACGCCGAGCGCAAGACCTACATCAAGAAAGAGGTGCCCTTCCGCGTGGGCGGCAGCCACAGCGATTCCATCGCTACGCAGATGATTTCCCGCCCGACCGTCATCCCTGAAAATGTCGGCGCGTGGGCCGTGATGAAGGTGCTCTGATAGACTGAAAAGCGCGAGCGCTCGCGCATTTGAGCGCCCGCGCTTTTTCTGCAATGGAGGAATAGACAATGCAGTATTACGCGAAGGTGAATACCGCAGACCCGCGCATCGGCTTCGTGTCCGTGGGCGAAATGCTGACGGAAGAGCAGGTCAGCACTCTGGGGAAAGAAAAGCTGGACGAGCTGACGGCGCGCGGCGTGCTGGCGGCCTGCGCCGCCTCGCCGAAGGCCGCCCCTTCCCCCGCCCCGGCGGGCGGCGCGGAGGTGACGCCGGACGAGACGCCTGCCGAGACACCCGAGGAGACGCCGGACGAGACGCCGGAGGATGACGATGAGCTGCCCGAACTCGAATTGGGCGACGACATCGTGAACGACCAGCCGGAGGAAAAGCCCAATAAGGGCAAAGGGAGGAAAGCATGAAGATCAAGATCATCAAGACCGGGGAGACCATTGAGCGCGAGAGCGGCTACGCCCTGCGCCTGATCGAGCAGGGCAAGGCCGTTCCTGCCCCCGCCGAGGGCGAAGCGAAGGAGAAGGCAGGCAAGACGGGCGGCGCGAAGTAATGGCGCTCAAGGACAGGATTCAGAGAGACAACACAAAGGTTTTCATGAATACCGACCATTTCGCGGATACGCATACGTGGAACGGCGTCGCGTTTACCTGCGTTATGGACGACACGGAAGCCTTGAAGCGCAAAAACAACAATGTGAATGATATCAGTTGGGATTCTGACATGGTGGACAAGGTTCTTTTTGTGCCAGAAGAGAGCTTACCAGCGCGGGCGCAGCCCAATGAGCAGGTAATCTTCGACGGCGTGCTGATGAAGGTTCTCAATGTGATCGACGCCATCAACATGAAGGAGATTCACCTGACCACGCGCTGGGCAAAGGGAGTGATGGAGTGAGGACATGGGAGCGCCTTTGGAAGACGAAACGCTTTTTCGAGGAAGAGCTTTGTAAGGGACGCGAGTTCAAAGCACCAGTCCCCGCCACCGGTGCAAACGCGCAATATGGCCCGCACATCACCGACTTCACGATGGCGGAGCCGAGGGTTTTTCTGGCATGGCAACCGGCGCGCCCCAACGAGCCGGGCAAAGTTGACCCGAAAGACCCTATCAGCGTAGCCCCAAGCATCACCATCATGCCCAATGCCGCCGTCGCGCGCTACGCGCCGGAGCATCGCTTCGACCGATACCAAAATGTGCACAGGCCGCAGGACTTGGGTCAAAGCCTGAGCCTGCAAATCCTGTTCACAATCTATGAACCCGGCGTGAGGCTGCCAGGATTCGCGGACGGCTTTGACGCCGGACAACCAGACATGAGCCTTCTCAAGGACGGCACGGAGCCGGGGCTTCAAACACTGGTGAACTGGATGGACGACGGTATGGAGCTGCTTCTGCGGGAGAAGACGGTGCCTCACACTGATCTGATACTCGAAGACGACAACTTTTTGTATTCTCTGTATACAGACCAGACGTTTATTCAGGACAGGCGTCCGCTCTATCAGGGGTTTTTGTTCGTGGAGTTCAAGTGTCATGCGGACACGGGCAGCGACCACGGCAAGAGATCAAGGATTGACCGCCTTCTGGATGAAGGCGAATTTTGAACAACGGGAGGTAATTGACTATGGCTGAATATCCGGGCTTCAAGCACGGCACGCTCGGCGAGATCGACACGACGGGCGCTGTTCCTGCGAACAGGGGCCGCAGCAAAATGGGGTATGTTTACTTCGGCACCGCGCCCGTGCATCTGGTTGAGGACGGCGCAAAGAATGTGAACAAGCCCATTGTGTGCAACAACATGAGCGACGCGCGCAAATATCTGGGCTACAGCGACAACTGGGCGGACTACACGCTCTGCGAGGCGATGTATATGCACTTCGAGCGCAAGGGCATCGGCCCCGTGATCTTCATCAATGTGCTAGACCCCGCGACGCACACCGCCAGCACCGGCGGCAGCGCCACGCTGACGCCCAGCAATGGGCGTGTGACCATCGTAAACGCCGAGGAGGCCGTGCTCGACAGCCTGAAGGTTGTGAGCGATGGCACCACGCTCGTGAAGGGCACGCACTACACAGCGAGCTATGACTTCACGAAGAAGGTTATCAACATCGTTGAGAAGACCAGCGGATCGCTGGGCACGACCGCGCTCTCCATCACGTGGACGAAGGTTGACCCGAGCGCCGTGACCGAGGCCAATGTGATCGGCACCACCGACGGCTACGGCCTGAACACCGGCATCTACGCCGTGAAGAACGTGTACACCACGACGGGCTACATCCCGGCTTTCATGGCCGCGCCGGGATTCTCCTCGATCCCGAATATCCACAATGTGATGTATCTCAACAGCCAGAAGATCAACGGCCACTGGAACGCGAAGCTGTTTGTTGACATGCCCATTCTGGACACGCAGGGCAATCCCATCACGCTGGCGACCGCGCCCACGTGGAAGGAGAGCAATGGCTACAACCACGACAACGAGAAGGTGTACTTCCCCATCACAAAGGGCACGGATGGGCGCACGTATCACATCTCGTGTCTGGCGATGGCGAACCATCAGGAGCTCTTCATCCAGAATGGCGGCATCCCCTACATGAGCGATTCCAACACTGAGTGCCCGATCATCGAGAACCTGTATTTCGGCGAGGGCATGACGAACCGCGTTTACGACGACGAGATCATCAACCGCTGCCTCAACGCCAACGGCATCAACAGCGCGGCCTACGTGGGCGGCAGATGGGTGATCTGGGGCATGTTCGCGGGAAGCTACAATCAGGACAACGCGGACAACGTGAACGTGAACGACACGGCGCTCACGATGATGTACTACGTGACCAACGACTTCCAGCATCGGCGCAATATTGACATCGACAAGCCCATGCCGATGAACGAGGTTAAATCCATCGTGGCCGAGGAACAGGCGCGCATTGACGCACTGCTGGGCATCGGCGCGCTGATCTACGGCAAGGTGGTGCTGGACGCCAGCGCGCAGGCGCGGAGCGACGTGTACTTCGGCGATTTCAGGATTCTTTTCAAGCTGACGACCACGCCGCTTGCCAAGAGCCTGACCGCCATCGCCTATTACACCGCCGAAGGTTTTGTGGCCTATATCGACGCCATGACCGAGGCGGCTTAAGAGAGGAGAAAGAGATATGGTCACGAATGTTCGCTGCAATGTTGAGGACTACAGAGTTCATGACAACGGCCTGAATTGCGAGGACGTTACCTCCTTCACGCCGCCGACGATCGAGCATCCCACTACGCAGATGAAGACCAACGGCGTTATCATGGATATCGACGTTCCCAACAAGTTTCACTTTAACGCGATGGAGTTCGAGATTTCCCACAACAACGGCACGAACTGCAATCGCCTGAGAGACCCCGGCAAGCACCAGATCGAGACGCGCATCGCGCGGCAGAAATACGTGACGACCCAGGGCGAGACTGAACTTGAGCTGATCAAGGTTCGTGCGCTGGGCCTGCACAAGAGCACCGCGCCGGGCAGCATCGAGACCGGCAATCCCTACGGCAGCACGGAAAAATACTCCGTGATCCGCTATGAGGAGGAGATCGACGGCGAGATCATCACCCTGATCGACAGCACGGCGGGCATCATCCGCTTCAACGGCGTTGAATACACGGACGAGTTGTCGAGCCTGCTCGATTGACGGAACACCACGGCGGCAGGCCCCCCATCCGGGCCCGCCGCCTCTCTGAACGGGGGGGAAAAAGGGGGGAAGCATCGAGGAAAAAAACGACATGCTGGCCGATGAGGAGGGCGCGGGAAAGGAGGGGG
>ODAI011086171.1_pt1 | contig 23722 bp, 18 predicted proteins | sample 1539321 | NCBI WGS metagenome assembly ODAI01 (sample SAMN02144231, study PRJEB22623) | gut metagenome | biome: sheep rumen | host: Ovis aries | place: New Zealand | reverse complement strand
ATTTAGCAGAAAAAGAAGGTTGGAAGATTGAAGTAATGGAAGAAGAACCTGGTACTGCTGGTGGATATACACTTATAAGTTTTATGGTTAAAGGTGATAATGTATATTCTAAACTTAAATATGAAAGTGGAGCGCATAGAGTACAAAGAGTACCTGTAACTGAATCACAAGGTAGAGTTCAAACTTCTACTGCTACTGTTCTTGTAATGCCAGAAGCTGATGAAGTTGATTGTGATTTAGATATGAATGAAGTTAGAGTAGATATAACTAGAAGTAGTGGTTGTGGTGGACAAGGTGTTAATACAACAGATTCTGCTGTTAGACTTACACATATACCTACTGGTTTAGTTGTTTATTCTCAAACTGAAAGAAGTCAAATTAAAAATAAAGAAAAAGCTATTAAAATATTACAAACTCGTTTAGCTGATTTAAGAATGAGAGAAGCAGAAGAAAAAGCTGGTGTTGAAAGAAGAAGTAAAATCGGTACTGGTGATAGATCTGAAAAGATAAGAACGTATAATTATCCTCAAAATAGAGTTACTGATCATCGTATTGGGTTTACACTTAACTCATTAGATAGAGTGATGGCTGGTGATATTGATAAGGTTATTGAAGCTTTAATAACTGAAGATCAAGCTAGAAAGTTAAGAGGAGAAGAATCAATTGACTGATTTAGAATATCTTAAAAAATATTATAAAGGTAATATAGAAGATGCGATTAAAAGGTTAGAATCTGGTGAAGCAGTACAATATATTGTTGGTAATGTAGATTTCTATGATTATAATTTTGATATTACACATGATACATTAATGCCTAGATTTGAAACTGAAGAATTAGTTAGTAAATTAATTAATTACATTAAATCTAATTTTGATAATAAAGTATCTATATTAGATATAGGTACTGGTACTGGTTGTATTGCAATTACTTTAGCAAATGAACTTGATAGTTCAGTTACTGGTGTTGATATATCTAGTAAAGCTTTAGAAGTAGCATATAAAAACAATTGTAAATATGGTAATAAAGTAAAATTTATTCAAAGTGATATTTATAGCAATGTAGAAGGTAAATATGATATTATAGTATCTAATCCACCATATATTAGGTATGATGAAGATATTATGGATATCGTTAAGGATAATGAACCTAGTATAGCTTTATATGCAGATGAAGAAGGATTATATTTTTATAGAAAAATAATAGAAGATGCATCAAAATATATTAAGGATAAACATATAATCGCGTTTGAAATAGGGCAAGAACAAGGTAATGATATAATTAGTATGGCATCTAAATATTTTCCTAATGATGTAATTAAATTAGAAAAAGATATGCAGGGATTAGATAGATTTATATTTATAATAAGTGACAATTCGTAAAGAATTGTTTTTCTTTATGAATAAAGTGTAAACAAGTTAAATATTCTATTGAAATTAAAGTATTAATATATTATAATGTAGGTGGTGATTATATATGGATTTTATAGAAGAAACAGAATTAAAAATGCAAGAAGCGATTGAAAATATGGAAAAGAGATATACTAATGTTAGAGCAGGTAGAGCTAATCCAAGTATTTTAGATAAAGTTATGGTAAATTACTATGGTACTGATACTGCTTTAAAGAGTTTAGCAAATATATCTGTTCCAGAGGCAAGAGAATTAATGATTAAACCATTTGATAAGAGTTTATTAGGTCCAATTGAAAAAGCTATTTATGAAGCTAATATTGGTCTTACTCCTAATAATAATGGTGAAGTAATTATTTTAAATATTCCTGCATTAACAGAAGATACAAGAAGAGAATATGTTAAACAAGTTAAGGGAATGTCAGAAGATTGCCGTATAGCGCTTAGAAATATTAGACAAGATATTAATAATGAAATTAAAAAAGCTGAATTAACAGATGATGATAAGAAAGCTTATGAAGCTGATGTACAAGATTTAATTAATAAATATAATAAAATTGTTGATGAAAAGTATAAAGCTAAAGAAGCAGAACTTATGACAGTGTAGGTGATAATATGAAGGATAAAAAGAATATGAATGAATTAGTAGATTCTTCTAAGAAATTAGTAAGACTACTATATGTGATATTTATTATATTAGGTATATATATTGGTATATTAGTATTTAATGCCTTAAAAATAGGTGAAATATTAATTACATTATTACAAATTTTATTACCTTTATTTATTGGTATATTAATTGCATGGTTATTTAAACCAATTGTTAATAAACTAGAGAAAAAAGGTATGAGAAAAGGTCTAGCTTGTGCCTTGGTATATATTGTATTTATTGGTATTATAGTATGGATATTATTTACATTAATTCCACTTTTATATAATCAAATAAATGATTTAATTGCTCAATTACCATCAATTGGTAATAGTGCACAAGAATGGTTAAATAGAATTTTTGAAAAAATGAGTGGTATTCCAGGTGTAGATGTAGAAAGTATCAAATTATCAATGTTGGAAAAATTACAACAATTAGGTACTGATATAACTACTTCAATACCTGAGACAGCTGTTAAAATTGTAAGTTCATTTGTATCTGGCGCGGGAACATTTGGTTTAGGATTAATTATTGGTTTCTTTGCGTTAGTAAGTATTGATCATCCATTAGAAGCTATTAGAGATTTCTTACCTACAAAATCACATAAAACATTTGAAGGTATAATGGCTAGTATTAATGGTGCAGCTAGAAGCTTCATATCTGGTGCGATTATAGATAGTACTTTAGTATTTGTAGTATCAAGTATTGCTTTCTGGGCAGTAGGATTAAAAGCTCCATTGTTATTTGGTCTATTCTGTGGGCTTACTAATATAATTCCATATGCAGGACCATATATTGGTGGTGCCCCTGCATTAATAGTAGGTTTCTCACAAGGACCTGTAACTGGTATTTTAGTATTAGTAATGTTAGTTGTAATTCAAAGTCTTGAAGGAAGTTTTATTCAAACTTTAATTATGAGTAAATCAACTAAATTACATCCAATTACAATTATTATGGGATTATTGATATTTGGCCATTTCTGGGGTATAATTGGTATGTTTGTATCAACTCCAGTAATTGCAGCTATCAAAGCAGTATTACTATATTTGGATGAAAGATTTGATATATTTAGTTTTAAGTAAAATGATGATAAAGATTAGTATATAGTTAATATTTAATAGAGAGTTAGTGTTTGGTGGAAACTAATAAATGATACTATAGAAGCTCCTTTTGAATGTAGGTAAAACCTACCGGGTAAAACCGTTATAAAATTAAGTTGAATTAGGATGGTACCACGGATTTCGTTCCTAGAATATGGTATCATCTTTTTCTTTTGGAGGGTTTATGGAATTTGTTAAGAAGAATAGTAAAATTTATGTTATAGGTGGTAAATCAGGAAGTGGCAAAGATACTGTAGCTAGTATGATAAAGGATAAGGTATCTAGTACTGTAATACTTTCTTATGCTTCTTATTTAAAAATGTATGCGAAGCAAATATTAGGATGGGATGGTAATGATCCTAAACCTAGAGAATTTTTACAACAATTAGGTGTTGAATTAATTAAGAATCAAATTGATAATAAAATGCTTATTAATAGAATTATTGAAGATATTAAAGTATATAGTTATTTTTATGATGTTATAGTTATAAGTGACGCAAGATTTATAGATGAAATTGAATCAATTAAAAATAATTTTGATAATGTAACTGTAATTCATATGAGTGAGAGAAATAATGCTTTAACTGATAATGAAAAAAAGCACGCAACAGAAATAGGTTTGGATGGTTATCATAATTATGATTATGAAATATGTGAAGATAATTTAGATAGTTTAAAGAATCGAGTAGAAGAAATTGTAGGTGAAACATATGGTAGTAGCGATTGATGGCCCAGCTGGAAGTGGTAAAGGTACTATTTCAAAAAAGTTAAGTGAATTATGTAATTTGGTATATATTGATACAGGTGCGACTTATAGATGTATTGCTTTGAAAGTATTAGAAAATAATATTGATTTAAATGATAAAGATGCTATAATAGATATCGCTTCTAAAATTAATATTAAGTTTGATTTAGATGCAAAAACATATATAGATGATATTGATGTATCTGATAAGATTAGATCTATGGAAGTAACTAGTATTGTTTCACAAGTATCTAGTATTCCTGAAGTAAGAAGTTATATGGTAGATTTACAAAGAAATATGGCTTCTTCTAGTGATGTAATTATGGAAGGTAGAGATATCACAACTGTAGTTTTACCTAATGCTGATTATAAAATTTATTTAGATGCAAATGTAGATGTAAGAGCTAATAGAAGATATCTTCAAAACCAAGAAAAGGGTATAGAAAGTAATTTAGAAGAAATTAAAAAATCTATTGAAATGAGAGACTATAATGATATGCATAAGGAAGTAGGTAGTTTAATGCGTACTCCTGAACAAATATATATTGATAGTTCTAATATGACAATAGATGAAGTAGTAGATGAAATAAGAAAGGTGATAGGAAGATGAATTTAAAGGATTTATATATAGAATTTTTTGAAAGTAAAGGACATAAACAAATTCCTTCTGCTCCAGTAGTTCCTGAAAATGATGCTTCAGTATTATTTAATACTGCTGGTATGCAACCATTAATTCCATATTTAATGGGACAACCACATCCATATGGAACAAGATTATGTGATTATCAAAAGTGTATAAGAACTAATGATTTAGATGCAATCGGTGATACATATCATCATACATTCTTTGAGATGTTAGGTAACTGGAGTTTAGGTGACTATTTTAAGGAAGATGCGATTAAATGGAGTTTTGAATTTGTAACTAAAAAATTAAATATTCCATTAGAAAGATTCGCGGTTACTGTATTTGGTGGTAATGATTTAATACCAGAGGATACTGAAGCTATTAATTTATGGAAAAGTTTAGGTGTTAAGGAAGAAAGAATTGCAAAGACTGTAGAAGATAATTTCTGGATTGCTGGTGAAACAGGTCCATGTGGTACTGATACAGAAATGTTTTACTTTAGAAGTAATGATCCAATTCCTGAAGTATTTGATCCAGAAGATAGTAGATGGGTTGAAATTTGGAATAATGTATTTATGCAATATAATAAAAAAGCAGATGGTACTATTGAAGAGTTACCTAAAAAGAATATTGATACAGGTATGGGTGTTGAAAGAGTTACATCAATATTAGAAGGTGTTAATGATAATTATATGTCTTCTATTTGGAAAGATATAATTGAAAAGATTGAAGAATTTTCACCATATACTTATGAAGAAAAACCAGAAAGTATGAGAATTATTGCTGATCATATTAGAACTGCTACTTTTATAATTGCAGATCCAGCAGGTATAAGACCTTCTAATACTGATCAAGGTTACATTTTAAGAAGATTAATCAGAAGAATGATTAGACATGCTAAGAAATTGAATATTGAAATTAATTTACCTTTTGAACAAATCTTAGCTACTATGATTATCTTAAAATACGCGAAATACTATCCTGAATTAGATAGTAATAAAGATACTATTTTAGAAGTATTACATAATGAAAAAGTTAAGTTTAATAGAACATTAGAAAAAGGATTAAGAGAATTTGAAAAAGTATCTAATAAAGATATCGATGGTGTAACTGCATTCCATTTATTTGATACTTATGGATTTCCTATAGAATTAACTATAGAATTAGCTAATGAAAAGGGTATTAAAGTAGATGAAGCAGGATTTAAAGCTAAGTTTAAAGAACATCAAGAATTATCTAGAACTGCATCTGCTGGGAAGTTTAAAGGTGGTTTAGCAGGTGATTCTGAGATTGAAACTAGATATCATACTGCAACTCACTTATTAAACGCTGCTTTGAAAAAAGTTATTGGACCAACTGTACATCAAATGGGTTCTAATATTACTAATGAAAGAATGAGATTTGATTTTAGTTGTGATCATAAATTAACAGATGAAGAAAAACAAGAAGCTGAAAGAATTGTTAATGAATGGATTAAAGCTGGTCTTAATGTAAGATGTGATGAAATGAAGAAAGAAGACGCAATTAAATCAGGTGCTGAATGTATGTTTATTGAAAAATATCCAGATGTTGTAACTGTATATAGTATTGGTAATGATGAAGTTGTATCTAAAGAATTATGTGGTGGACCTCATGTTAAAAATACAAGTGAAATTGGTGAATTTAAAATTGTAAAAGAAGAGGCTTCATCAGCAGGCGTAAGAAGAATTAAGGCTGTAATTAAATAAGGAATATTATATTCCTTTTTGATTTGCAATTATTTATAATGATGATATAATAAAAATGATTTGAAGGGAATATATATGAGTAATGAAGAAAAAACTAAGAAAATAATAGAAAAATATGGTGACCGTATTACTGGAATAAAAGATTTAATAGGTGATGATGAACCATCAAAACTATTTTATTTATTAGCGGATAAATTAAGTTATTTAATGGAAAATGATCCTGATATGGTATTATCAAAAAAAGGGATTGAAAGAAGAAAAAAAGTTAATAAAGTTATTAAAACTGTTGGTAATAAATTTTTATCAAGTGATCAAATTATAGAAAATAGAAATAATTTAAAAGATATTAATAATAATGAACCCGATAATGGTGTATCAATACCGGATGAACCTGTCATATGGGCACCAAATCATGGTTTTAAAGATGATGCTTTAGCGACTGTTTTATCTATTTATAGAAATGCATATTTCCTATTCGGTAGTTTACCTCAATTTTATAATACTGTTGATGGTATTACTTCATGGCTTAATGGTGCTATACTAATTAATAGAAAGAATAGAAGTAGTAAGCAAGCTTCTTTAGATAAATGTAAGAAAGCTATTGATTTAGGTACAGATTTAATTATATTCCCTGAGGGTGTATGGAATAAATCACCTAATTTATTATCACTAAAATTATGGCCAGGTATATATAGAATCGCGAAAGAAAAAGGTATTAAAATAGTACCTGTTATTCATTATAAAAAAGAACCACAATTGATGGTTAAGGATGATCTTATTCATACTGTTATTGATGAACCAATAGATGTATCTAATATGGGTGAAAAAGAAGCTTTAGATTATTTAAGAGATATTTATGCATATTGGTTATATTTAATGATGGAAAGATATGGTAAGACTACTAGAGAAGAACTTATGGAAGGATATAGCAACTCAGGTTTATTATGGGAAGATAAGTTGAAAGAAAGATTAGGTACTGCTGATAGGTATGATACTGAAATAGAAGTTAAAGCTGATTATGTTGATAAGATTGATATGGAAATGCTTCAAGCATGGAAAGATATAGCTGGTATTAAAATAACTAAAGAAAATAAAGCTGTAGTATGGCCTATGGTAGAAGCTGCTAAAAATAAGGTTATGGAATTAGAATTTAATAACTTTCAAAGAAGATTTTAATCTTCTTTTTTTTTATAAAAAATGATATAATAATTTTATTATAGAGTAGGTGAGAATATGGAAGGGATTTTATTACCTTGTTGTTCAATATTTTTTTCATTATTACTTTGTGTTGTTTATTTTTGTAAACGTAGAGTTAATTTAATTGAAAATAAAATGTATGGTGTAATGCTAATTATGGTATTTATAGATAGCATTATAGTTACAACATTACATGGTATTGGATTACATACTATAACTGATAATAGTATATTAACGATTTCTATATTAAATAAGATAGACTTTATTTTATTAATTGTTTATTTAACTTCATTATTTATGTATATGATTATAATTACTATAGAAGATGCAAGAGAAAATTATAAAAAATATGGTTTATTAGTATTAATTTTTGATGCTATAATTTCTGCTTTTATAATATTTGGAAGCGTAATTTTGATTTCAGAGGATGGTAATTATAGTGTTGCTGGTACTTCAACTAGTTATTTAACTTTTGCAGCTACATTATATATTATAGGGTGCATTTTAATCGCGTTATTAAATATTAAAAAATTAGATAAAAGACATTTACCAATCGCGGGAATGATTTTTATAATAATGTTACTTATAATAATATCATATTTTAATCCATATTTAATTGTTATATCTATATCATTAACATTCTTAAATTATATTATGTTCTTTACTATAGAAAATCCAGATTTAAAATTGCTTAAGCAAGCAGAGATTGCGAAGGAACAAGCTCAAAGAGCTAATAAGGCTAAATCTGATTTCTTATCTAGTATGTCTCATGAAATAAGGACTCCTTTAAATGCAATTGTGGGATTATCTGAAGATAATTTATCATATGTTGATAGTATGCCAAAAGAGGTTATAGAAAATTCAAAAGATATAATCGATGCATCTCAAACATTACTTGAAATAGTAGGTAATATATTAGACATAAATAAAATTGAAAGTAATAAGATGGAAATTACTTTGGATAAATATATACCGAAAGATTTAATTGAATCAGTTGCTAAGATTGATAGAACTAGAATAGGTGAAAAACCAATTGATTTTGTGATGAATATCGCGGATGATATTCCATATGAATTAATTGGTGATAAACTACATATTAAGCAAATATTAAATAATTTACTTTCAAATGCATTTAAATATACTGAAAAAGGTAGTGTAACTTTAAATGTTAAGTGTATCATTGAAAATGATATATGTAATTTAATAATATCAGTTCAAGATACTGGTAGAGGTATTAAAGCAGATGATATAAATAAATTATTTACTAAGTTTGAGAGATTAGATATTGAAAAGAATACTACTGCTGAGGGTACTGGATTAGGTCTTGCTATTACTAAACAATTAGTTGAGATGATGGGTGGTAAGATTAATGTTCAATCTCAATATGGTGTAGGTACTTTATTTGTAGTTAAATTACCACAAAAAATTAGTCAATCAGTTAATCCTTTAACAGATACTCAAATAATTAGAATAAATGAAATTAGAAAACGCGTATTAAGTAATACTAATTATGGTAATAAAAGGATATTAATTGTTGATGATAATAAATTAAATATTAAAGTTGCTAGAAAGGCACTTGCTGATTTTAATTTTGAAATTGATGAATGCTACGATGGAGTAGAATGTATTGATTTAATAAATAAAGGTAATACTTATGATTTAATTTTAATGGATATAATGATGCCTAATAAAGGTGGAGAATCAACTTTAGAAGACTTAAAACAAAATCCTAATTTTAATACACCAGTAATTGCTTTAACTGCTGATGCAGTAGCAGGTGCCCAAGAAAAATATATAGAAGAAGGATTTATAGATTATCTTTCTAAACCATTTAGTAAAGATGATATAAAACAAAAACTAGATGTTGTTTTTAAAAGAGTAGTTTAACTATTCTTTTTTATTTTCATAAAATATATTGGTGATATTATGAAGGATGATTCTAGAAAAATCAATAAAGGTGATATTTTTATTTCACTAACTGATAATGATGAATATATTATTGATGCAATTAATCGTGGTGCTTCTAAAATAATATGTTCTAAAGGTAAATATAAGGTTGAAACTATTAATGTATCTAATCCAAGGAAATATTTAGCTGATTATTTAGATAAATTATATAAAGATAGATTTGATAAAGTAAAGTTAATTGGTATAACTGGTACTAATGGTAAGACAACGTCTTGTTATTTATTATGGCAAATATTGAATAAATTGGGATATAAATGTGGGTATATAGGTACAATTGGTTTTTATATTGAAAATAAAATTAGGGATTTAAATAATACTACTCCTGATATGATAGATTTATATAATATGATAGATGAATGCATTAATAATGGATGTAAATATATTGTTATGGAAGTAAGTAGTCAAGCTTTAAGTTATGGTAGAATTGGGAATTTAAAATTTAATTATGCTATATTTACTAATTTAACTGTTGATCATTTAGATTATCATAAAACTATGGAAGTGTACGCGAAAGCTAAACAAGAGTTATTTAAAAGAGTTAAGGAATATGCAATTATTAATATTGATTCTGATTATTACAATTATTTTTTATTAGATAATAAAAATATAACTTATGGAGTTAATAAATCTGATTATATGATTAGTGATATAGGCGATACATTTAAAGTTAATGGTGTAGTTTATAAAACCAATTTAATTGGGAAGTATAATATATATAATCTATTAATATCTATAATAATACTTGATAAGGAAAACATTAAATATGATAAAAATATGTTTAATAGTTTAAAATATCCAAATGGTAGAATGGAAATGGTTAAATATAAGGATAATATGATTATTGTTGATTACGCTCATACACCAGATGCTGTTAAAAATGTTATAGATACTTTAAAAGAATTAAAACACAATAGAATAATTACTATAATTGGGTGCGGTGGTGATAGGGATAATACTAAAAGAAGTAAGATGGGTTATATTGTAAGTAATGAATCAGATTATGTTATATTAACTAATGATAATCCTAGAACTGAAAATGAAATGTCAATTATTAATGATATTATACAAGGTATTGACACTTTAAATTATGAAATATTATTAGATAGAGAAAAAGCAATAAGAAAGGGTATACAAACATTATCAAAAAATGATATACTATTAGTGTTAGGTAAAGGTCATGAAGACTATCAAATTATAGGTAATAATAAATTCCATTTTAGTGATATGGAAGTGATCTTAAAATTTATTAAGGAGTGAATTAAATGTTAATATTAGCAAAAGCAACATTAGCTTTAATGATTGGATTTTTATTAAGTGCATTTTTTGGATTAATAGCTATTCCACAATTAAAGAAAATTAAAGCTAAACAAAATATAAGTATATTTTTAAGAAAAGAACATGGTAGTAAACAGGGTATTCCTACTATAGGTGGTATTATATTTATAATTCCAACTGTTTTAGCGATTATGATATTACTTTTAATGGGTAAAATAGAGTATCATACTAATTTAATGATTGTATTAGTAACATTCTTACTATATGGCTTATTAGGTTTCTTAGATGATTTTATTTCTATTAAACGTGGTAATAATATAGGATTAAGTGAATTACAAAAACTAATTGGTCAAATCTTAATTGCTTTGGTGTTCTTCTGGTTATTTAAAAGAGCTGGAAACGCGACTAATTTAGATATTACATTCTTAAATGTTAATATTCCATTAGGACCTGTTTATCCATTATTTGTATTATTTATATTGGTTGCAACTACAAACGCGGTTAATATAACTGATGGATTAGATGGGTTAGCAGGTGGTTTATCAGCAATATCTTTCTTAGCATATGGTTTAATAAGCTGGGGTGCGATTGGTATTGCAGGATATGAATCAATTGCAGTATTCTGTTTTGTATTAGTTGGATCATTAATTGGATTTTTGTTATACAACTCACACCCTGCAAAAGTAATAATGGGTGATACTGGTTCTTTAGCGTTAGGTGGAGCTTTAGCTGCTGTTGCTATTGTTACAAGACATGAAATATCATTAATTGTAATTGCAGGTGTATTTGTAATTGAAACATTATCAGCTATTATTCAAAGATTTGTTGGTAGATATTGGGGTAAAAGAGTATTCTTAATGGCTCCATTACATCATCATTTTGAAAAAATGGGATGGCAAGAACAAGATATTGTTAAGTTATTTTTAGCGGTTGGACTTGTATTTGCTTTATCAGCAATTATCTATGGTGTATGGATTTAATAAGGGAAAATTAATTCCCTTTTTATATTGAAAAATATACTAAAAATTGGTATAATTAATAATAGGGTGAATGCTAAATGAATAAGATAAAGGTGGTTGGAACAATCGGTAGTATTACTGATTCTTTAGAAGTGATAAAAAATCTTATTTTAAATGGTGTAGATGCGATTAGAATTGATATGAATACTTTTACAAGAAAAGATGCTGAAAGTCTTATCAATGATGTAAAAACACTTAATAAGAAATTAGATACTAATGTCGGAATTATATTAACTATTGGTATGCCAACAATTCGTTTAGGCAGAATCCAAGGTGGAGAAGCATATTTTAAAGCGGGAGATAAAATAAGATTATATGTAACTGATGAGTTAGGAGACGATACTAAGGCTTCAATTGATTACAAAGATCTTATTAATGATGTTGAAAAAAATGATTTAATAATAATTGATAAAAATGTTAAAATGACTGTATTTGATATTGGTGAAGATTATATTATATGTGAAGTATTAAAAGGCGGTAGTATTCATGATTATGATTTAATTAATTTAGATATTCATAATAATTTTTTACGTGTTAAAGATATTAAAGATATTGAATTTGCATCACAATTTGGTGCTGATTACATAGAACTTGCTAATGTTAATACTTCAGATGATGTTTTGTTGGTAACTGATATGTTAATTGGTTATCAAAATGATCATACAAGTGTTATAAGTAGAATTGAAACTGAAAATGCAATTGATGATATTGATAATATTGTTAAAACAAGTGATGGTGTTTTAATAGATAGAAATAAACTTAGTTTAGTAATACCTATGGAAAGAATACCTGGTTTACAAAAATCGATTATTGGAAAATGTAGAAGAATAGGTAAGATATCAACTGTATCAGTTGATATACCAATAAATACAAATGATATTCCTTCTAGAATAGAGGTACAAGATATCGCGAACGCTAGTATGGATGGTGTAGATGCAATTATATTAAATGATAGAATTAAAATAAATTCTCCATATGTTAATTCAATTAAAAAGATTGAATCAATATTAAAGGAAATAGAATTAAGTATTGATTATACTGGAATGTTTGAAGAAGCATTAAGAGATGAAAATATTGATGTAACTGGTATGATTGCAAGTAATGTTGCTGCTACTGCTAATAAGTTAAAATGTAAGGCAATAATTGCTCCTACAGTTACTGGTTATACTGCAAGAAAGATAAGTAGATTTAGACCGTGTTGTCCTATTATTGCTGTTAGTCCTAATTATGAGACTGTCACAGCGTTATCATTACAATATGGTGTTAATGCAGTATTAATAGATGATTTAAACTCTTTAGATAAGATTATTAAAGTGTCTGAATCAATTACTAAAGGATTAATACCAACTCAAAAAGGTGACAAAATTATAATTACTGGTGGTTATCCTTTTAAAGAATCAAAAAATACTAATTTTATGAAAATAGAAGAACTATAAAGGTGGTGATACTATGTATGAATTAGGCGAACAATTTAAACCTGATTTAGAAAAAGCTTTATCAAATGAGTCATCTGTTATAAAGGGTAATAAGTTTCGTATAACTATATTAAGTGAAAGTTTATTTAGATTTGAGTATAGTGAATCAGGTACATTTAATGATATGCCTACTGAAGTAGTATGGTATCGTAATTTACCAAAACCTGATTTTGAAATAAAACAAGATAATAGATATATAGATATTACAACTAAATACGCGAGAATAGTATATACAAAAGAAGCATTTTTTGAAGGAAGCAAATTTGAACCTACAAAAAACTTAAGTGTTAAGTTAGCTGATGGTAGTTCAGTATGGTATTATAAACATCCTGAAGTTAGAAATATTGGTGCTCCTGGATATAAAATAGATGGTAAATTAGATAATGTTAAGAAGTTAAGTGATTTAAAATTAAACAAAGGTTTATTTTCATTTGATGGATTTGTTTCAATGGATGATTCTAACTCTATGATTATGAATGAGGATGGTACATTTAAACCAAATCCTAATAAAGAAATAGATATATATGTATTCGCGTATGGAAATGATTTTGATAAATGTTTAAAAGATTATTTTGATATTACTGGTTATCCTAACTTAATACCAAGATATGCACTTGGTAACTGGTGGTATAAGAATGATGATTATACAGATAGTACATTAAAGGAATTGGTTGATAGTTTTAGAAATAATGGTGTACCAATTTCATTAATATTACTTAATAATAGTTGGCATTTATTACCAGAAGTTAAAAAAGGTGTTGTTACATCAGGATTTACATTTAATAATAATCGTTTTGCGAATCCAACTGCAATGATAGATTATTTACATAATCAAGGTATTAGATTAGGTTTACCTATTAATCCTATGGATGGATTTTATCCTGTGGATAACTATTATGAACAAGCTAGTCAATATATCCAACCTGATGATAAAGGTGTTATACCATTTAATGTTTTAGATCCTAGGACTTTAGATGTATATTTAAAATTATTTATTCATCCTTTAGATAATTTAAACATAGATTTTTATAATATTGATTATTATAATGATAAAAAGGAAAAAGACCTTGCGTATTTAAAACATTATGAACTATTGGATATGGATAGAATTCCAAAAAGAAGAAGTATGGTAATGGGTTATAATACAAGAATGGCATCACATAGATATTCAGTATTAACTTCTCCGAGAATGGAAGTAGGATGGAATGATTTAAAATTAGTATCTTTATATAATAGTTTATCTTCTAATATTGGTTTGACATGGTGGAGTCATGATATTGGTGGATTTGATAAAGGTGTAGAGGATAACGAATTGTTTACAAGATTTGTTGAATTAGGTGTTTTCTCACCAATACTTAGATTAAGTTCTGATAAAGGTAAATATTATAAAAGAGAACCATGGAAATGGAATATTAAAACTAGTACTATTACTAAGGAATATTTAACTTTGAGACATAAGTTGATACCTTATATTTATAGTGAAGCTTATAAGTATAGTAAACATGGTATTCCATTAATTAAACCAATTTATTATACAAATAGAGAACTATATGATGATGAACAATTTTATAATGAATATTATTTTGGTAGTGAATTATTAGTAGCTCCAATAACTAAGAAAAAAGATATAGTTATGAACCGAAATATAGAACATTTCTATATACCAGAAGGTATATGGTATGATTTCTTCTCTGGTAAGAAATTTCCTGGTAATAGTCAATATGTATCTTTTTATAGAGAACAAGATTATCCAGTATTCGCACATGCGGGATCAATTATACCAATGGGGTTAAATGAAAATCTTAATGATACTACACCGCCTAAGGATATGGAAATCCATATCTTCCCAGGTAAATCAAATACATATCATTTGTATGAAGATGATGGTGTAAGTGGATTATACAAAAAGGATTTCTTCTTATTAACTGATATTGATTATAATTATATGCCAAATAATTATACAGTTATTATAAGGGCTGTTGATGGTAAGAGTGGTATAGTACCAGATCATAGAAATTATAGAGTAGTATTTAGAAATACTAAAAAAGCTGATGAAGTAATTGTATATAGTAATGATATTAAAATGGAATATAGATCATATGTAAATGGACCGGACTTTATAGTTGAAATTAAAGACGCGAAGACAATTGGTCAAATTACTATTAACTGTAAAGGTAAAGATATTGAAATAGATGCAATTAGATTAATTAACAATGATATCGAAAAGATTTTGAGTGATTTACAAATTCCTACAGATCAAAAAGAAAAGGTAGACGCAATATTATTTGATGATAAATTACCAATTAATAAAAAACGTATTGAAATTAGAAAAATGAAAAGATACGGATTAGAACCTAAATTTATCAAGTTATTCTTGAAATTATTAGAGTATATTAAACAAGTATAGGAGGGATATTATGAAATGTAAAATATGTGGATATGAAATATCTTTAAATGATACTAAGTGTCCTGGGTGTGATACAAGTGTTGAAGAATTAAAACAAGCTAATAATGTTATGTCTGATAGTGAAGATGCAAGTACTGTAACCGCAAGTGAACCAGTTATTGAAACTGCAAGTGAGCCAATTACTGAAACTGCAAGCGAACCAGTTACCGAAACTGTTTCAGAAGAAGCTCCAGCTTCTACTCCAGTAGAAAATGCAAATTTAGAAACAAATAATGAGGAGATTACTTCATCTGATGTTGTTATAGGAGCACCACTTGATAGTAATGTAGCAATTGATGCTGCTAGTGAAAGTCAGTCAGTAGAAGGTAAAACAAAGGAAAAGAAGAAAGGTGGAGCTGGTAAAGTTATTTTAGTAATTTTACTTTTAGTCATTCTTGCTTTAGTAGGTGTGGTAGGATATTTCTTCTTAATATATGGTAAACCAAGTGCTGTATTAAGCAGGGCTATGAATGATACTTTAGTAGTAACTCAATCAAATGATAGATTTGTTAATATTAAAGCAAATGTTGAAGTAAGTAATGATAATATTTCTAATTATGTTATCGATTCTAAAGTAGATTTAACTAACTTAGTAAGCGAAACTGATATATTAGTTGGAGAATCTTTAAAAAATGTAAAAATTTTAAATGATGGCGAAAATTCATATGTAAAATTTGATGAAATTTATGCTAATAGTATTAAATTTGAAGATTCATTATTATATGAAAAATTAAATTATTCTAATTATGTTCCTTTTATTACACATATGAATAGTGTTAAGAATATAATTAGTGAAATTAAAAATGTATTACCAAATGTAATGGATGAATCTAAATTAACTAGAGAATTTACAACTGCTACAGTTGATCAAAAGAATATGGGTTCAACTAAATTTGGTTATAAATTAGATCAAACTGATACTAATAAATTTATGTTAAATTTAGCTACTGAAGTTAAGAAAAATAAAACTATTATGAGTAGCTTAATGACAATTTATACATTGCCAGAAGCAGAAGTAGCTGAATTAGTTGATGGATTTGTAAGAAATTTATCAGTTAATGGATTAGAATTCAATTTATATACTGATTATTTAACTAATAAGTATTATATGGCTGAAGTAATAGTTAAGGGTATTAATAATATTAAATTAACTATAAAATTTGATGATAACAATAAAGTTAATAGTATAAATGCTTTAATTGGTAGTAATCAAATAGATATTACTAATAATTATAGACATATTGAAGTATTAAGAACTGTTAATGGTAGAGTAACTAAATATGTATTAGAAATTACATATACTGTAATTCCAGAAGTAGAAATAATTGTTCCAGAAGAATTTAGTGAATATACAGTTTTAGGTAAAGAATCATTAGAGGCTTCAATCGCAACTGATAAGGCATTAACTGATGCATATAATTTAATTGTTAAAGACGCAAATGTTTTATATGTTGCTCCAGAAGTTCCAGAGACTGAACCAGTAGAAGAGGCACCATTAGTAGATGCAGAACAAACAGTAGATACAGACACAAATACTAATCAAGAATAAGAAAATAGGCAAATGCCTATTTTTTTTCGATTTGACATTAATATTCGACTGTGGTATATTAAAAGTGCGTTGAGGGAGAAAAGTACCCAAAAGTGTTATTCGAGTGAGTTAGGTATAGTGTGAACTAATATTAACCTTTGGCGAAAGAACACTCCTGAGCAGACTACCGAAAAGAGTAATCTTAGTAGACTAGTCCGGTAAGCAATCCGTTACCATATTGCTAGGTTTGTTAGAACTGAAAAAGAGATTACTGTAATAACAAACCATCTATATTAGGTGGTTTTTTAGTAATAAATAAGGTGGCACCGCGGAACCCGTATTCGTCCTTATATGTAGGATGAGTACGGGTTTTTATATACAAAAAAGGAGGTGTTAAAATGAGTAAATATTTTAGAAAACCAAAAGATGAAATGAAATTTACTAAATATTTAAAAACTATAACTGATAGTGATGCTGAACATATCATAAAATATTTTATCAGAGTTTTTGGAGATTATAAATTTCCAAAAGATATATTAGATGCACTTACATCGTATAGGTGTGATGAAAAATCAAGATATAATGTCAGAGGCTTATACGTAACATACGAAGGATTATTTGAATTTTATAGAAAGTTTCCAAGGTTATCTGGTAAAGCATTCTATGAAATCGCTAATGAATATGTAAGAGATTTATTTGACGATTATGAAATGGATAAGAAGTTAGCTGAACTTATAAAAAAATATGGTGAAGAAGATATCGCGTTTGAAGAGTTTATATCATATGTATCTAAAAAGGGTGATTTATTAGAAAAACAATACAAAAAAGATGTTAAAAAGTTAGATATATATGAAAAAATGTATGATATAGGTGATATATCACTTATACCAATGGTAAAAGAACTTGTAGTAGAAAAACATGTTAAAGTTGATGATGCGATTGCTTCATTACCATCAGTAGAGATAATTAAACAAGATATGAAGCATCTTGAAGACTTATGTGCTAAATATCGTATATTTATAGGATGCACATATCCTGTTACATTTGATATGACTAAAGATTACTTGTTAGGAGAAGATTTATTAGAAAAATATGGTGATGTACCAAAATATAGAATCAGTATAGCAGGCCGAGTACCAGCATCATTTACTACACAAGAATTTTTAGATAGTATGAAAAAAACAAAAATAAGAAAGAAGTGATTAGAATGTCGGATGACAATAATAATATAAAAAGATCACGTATAAAGTAGAAGTTTTTCATTTCTATCTACTTTATACTTCATAAATAAAGTGGATAGTACCTACATCTATCTTAATTATTTATAAAATTCAAAAATGAAACAATTAATTAAGAAAGAAGGAATTTAAAATGAAAAAAGAATTAAGTTATTTAGAAACAATAAAAGCAATATCAGAAGTAATAAAATATTTTGAAGGACAATTAGAAGCAAGATTATCTTTAACTAAGGTAGAATGTCCATTATTCGTTAAAACTTCATCTGGATTACAAGATGCTTTAACAGGTGTTGAAAAAGGTGTAAGTTTTATGAAGGGTGATGAAAAATTTGAAGTAGTTCACTCTTTAGCGAAATGGAAAAGAGATGCATTAGGTAAATATGAATTTCCTATGCATACAGGATTATATACTGATATGAAAGCTATTAGAAAAGATGAAGTAGTAGATGAAGTGCATTCCATGTTTGTAGAACAATGGGATTGGGAAAAGGTAATTAGTAAGGAAGATAGAACTATTGATTACTTAAAAGAAACAGTAAGAAGTATTTATAAAGCGATTAGACAAACATCTATATTTGTTAAACAAAAATATAAGTTTATCTCTTTAGATTTACCTAAAACAATTACATTTATTACTAGTCAAGAATTAGAAGATATGTATCCAGAATTATCTCCAAAAGAAAGAGAAGATGCTATTGTTAAAGATAAAAAAGCTGTTTTTATAATTGGAATTGGAGATAAATTAAAATCAGGTGTAGAACATGATTTAAGAAGTCCTGATTATGATGATTGGGCTTTAGATGGAGATTTATTAGTATATGATAAAGTATTAGATAAAGCTATTGAATTATCATCTATGGGTATTAGAGTAGATGAAAAATCACTAGTTGAACAATTAGAAAAAGCTGATTGTCTAGATAGATTAGATTTACCATATCATCAAAAGATTCAAAAATGTGAATTACCATATACAATTGGTGGAGGTATAGGTAAATCAAGAGTATTAATGCTTTTATTAGAAAAATCCCATATTGCAGAAGTACAAGCTTCAAGTTGGGAAGAAAAAACATTAGAAGAATTAAAAGATAAAAAGATTTTATAGGAATAAGAATCTAAAAAGATTCTTTTTCTATTGTTTTAATTTTATTTTTATACTATAATATATGTATATTTAAAAAGCAGTGAAGAAGAGTAGTAGTAATGATACTATCTATAGAAAGAATATGGTTGATGGAAATATTCGTTAGTTAGTTATGAACTTGCTTTGGAGCTTTAATCGTTACTCACGTTATAGAGATAAGTGCATAGTATTATGAAATAAGGTGGTACCGCGATAATTCGTCCTTATATTGTAATACTTTTTTTATGGAGGATTTATGGAAAAGTTGATATCATTTCTACTGTATTTCTTAATAATATATTTATTATATTTAATTACAGTAGTGTTAAAAAAAGAAAAATATGAAAAATACAAAAGAGGGAAACAAGTGTTATTTTTTATAAAAAAATATAATGTTGATTTTAAGAAAATATCATTTGAGAGATTTATTAATGTATTATCAATTATTAATTCATTTATAATGGCTACTACAATCATGATAGTACGTTTAATTATTACAGATGGATTTATGAATAATATAATTATTAAGTTATCAATCGCGTTTGTAGTATTAATGTTTTTGATAATAGTATGTTATAGTGTATATGGCAAAATTTTAGAAAGAAGGAGTAAACATGTATAATCATAAGAAAATAGAAGCAAAATGGCAAAAATATTGGGAGGATAACAAAACATTTAAAACAGATGCATATGATTTTTCAAAACCTAAATTTTATGCACTTGATATGTTCCCTTATCCATCAGGTGTAGGACTTCATGCTGGACATCCAGAAGGATATACTGCAACTGATATAGTTTCTCGTATGAAGAGAATGCAAGGATATAATGTATTGCATCCAATGGGATTTGATTCATTTGGTTTACCAGCTGAACAATATGCGATTCAAACAGGTAATCATCCTGCTGGATTTACAGAGAAGAATATTGAAACATTTAAGAAACAATTAAAGATGTTAGGTTTTTCATATGATTGGGATAGAGAAGTATCTACATCAGATCCAAGTTATTATAAGTGGACTCAATGGATATTTAAAAAATTATATGAAGATGGATACGCGAAATTGATTGATATGCCAGTTAACTGGTGTGAAGAATTGGGTACTGTACTTGCAAATGATGAAGTAATTGATGGTAAGAGTGAACGTGGAGGTTATCCAGTTATTAGAAAAAATATGAAGCAATGGGTAATTGATATTCCAGCGTATGCTGAAAGATTACTTGATGGATTAAATGACTTAGATTGGCCTGAATCAACTAAAGAAATTCAAAGAAATTGGATAGGAAAAAGTGAAGGTGTAGAAGTAGAATTTAATATCGTTGGTGGTGGTAAATTCTCTATCTATACTACTTGTGTTGAAACTATTTATGGTATTACTTTCATGGTTTTAGCGCCTGAAAATAAGTTAGTTGATGAACTTAAAGATAGAATTAAGAATTTTGATGAAGTTATTAAATATAGAGAAGAAGTCGCTAAGATGTCTGATCTTGATAGAACTGATTTGAATAAAGGTAAATCAGGTTTAAGACTTGAAGGTATTAAAGCTATTAACCCTGTTAATGGTAAAGAAGTAGATGTATTTTTAGGTGACTTTGTATTAGCTAGTTATGGTACAGGTGCAGTTATGGCTGTTCCTAGTCATGATCAAAGAGATTTTGAATATGCTAAAGTACATAATATTCCTATGATTCAAGTAATTGATGGTAGAGATGTTAGTGAATGTGCATTTGAAAAACAAGATTATTTAGGTAAAGGTTGTAAATTAATTAATTCTGAAGAATTTACTGGTCTTACTGTAGAAGAAGCTAAAAAAGCTATTACTGATAAGTTAGTAGCGATGGGAGTAGGTAAAAAGAAAGTAAACTATCGTTTAAGAGAATGGATATTTGCTAGACAAAGATATTGGGGTGAACCAATTCCTGTAATTCATTTAGAAGATGGAAGAGATATTGTGTTAGATGATTCAGAATTACCATTAGTATTACCAGAATTAGAAGATTATAAAGGTAAGAATGGTAAAGCTCCATTGGAAAACGCAACTGATTGGGTTAATGTTACTGTTGATGGTGTTAAAGGTAAAAGAGAAACATCTACTATGCCTGGTTCTGCAGGTTCTTCATGGTATTTCTTAAGATATATTGATCCACATAATGATAATGAAATTGCGGATAAGAAATTATTAGATCATTGGATGCCAGTAGATTTATATGTAGGTGGACCTGAACACGCTGTTGGACACTTATTATATTCTAGAATGTGGAATAATTATTTATATGATAAAGGTATAGTTAATGTAGCTGAACCATTTAAGAAATTAGTACATCAAGGTATGATATTAGGAAGTAATGGTATTAAGATGGGTAAAAGATTCCCTGAATTTGTTGTTAATCCTAATGATGTAGTAGAAGAATATGGCGCAGATACATTAAGATTATATGAAATGTTTATGGGACCTTTAGAAGCAGACAAACCATGGAATGATGAAGCTGCTAATGGTGCTCATAAATTCTTGGAAAGAATCTATAGATTATATGTTGAAGAAAATAAAATAGGTGGAGATAGTAAAAATCTAGAAAAGATTTATAATCAAACTGTTAAGAAAGTAACTGAAGATTATGAATCATTAAACTTCAATACGGCTATTTCACAAATGATGGTATTTATTAATGCATGTTATAAAGAAGATAGTATTAATGAAGAGTACGCGAAAGGATTTATTAAATTATTAAATCCAATCGCACCTCATATTACTGAAGAAATATGGGCAACTGTATTTGGTAATACTAATACTATTGCTTATGAAACATGGCCTACATATGATGAATCTAAGATTAAAGATGATGAGTTTGAAATGGTTGTTCAAGTTAATGGTAAAGTAAGAGGTAAGATTACTGTATCAAGTAATACTACTGAAGATGAAATGAAAAAATTAGCTATGGATATTGAAAATGTTAAAACTTATGTTGAAGGAAAAGAAATAGTTAAGGTTATAACTATTCCTAAGAAATTAGTAAGTATTGTTATAAAATAAAGAGTATATTTATACTCTTTATTATTTTGCTTTATTATGTTACAATGAAATTGTAATAATATTCACTATTGGGAGGTATGTTTTATGAGTAGAGCTGAAATTAAAGGATTAGCTAAAGAAAAAATCAAAGGTAATATATGGGAAATTATATGGCCATTACTTGCCATTTCAATTGTTGCTGTAATAATTAATAGAATTGTTGGACCTCAATATAGTTTTGATTTTAAAGCAATGAAATTTGTTCTTGTGAAGGGTGGAGTTTTTTCTAACATTCTATCTTCAATTGTAACAATTGCAGAAGCAATCTTTACTGCAGGATATATGAAATATTTATTAGACTTTGTTAGAAAAGGAAGTTTTGATGCTAAAGTCATAATTGAAACTGTTAAAAAGAAATGGTTAAATATTTTAATAGCTTCAGTTGTGATGGGTGTTATTATATTTGTTGGTTTAATATTATTTGTAATCCCTGGTATTATATTAGCGTTCACGTTTGCAATGGTATTATATCTTATCATTGATGAAGATATTGAACCAATGGAAGCTTTGAAAAAAAGTAAAGATATGATGAAAGGTCATAAATTTGAATACTTTGTATTTGGATTAAGTTTCATCGGATGGTTCTTATTAGTTCCATTCACTTTAGGATTATTATTAATATGGTTAGTACCATATATAAATGTTGCTACTATGTTATATTATGATAATTTAAAAAAATTAAATTAATAAATTAGAAAATAGTGAATATTAAAAAAAAGAAGCTTGAGCTTCTTTTTTATCTTTGTCCTTCACCAACTTGTCCAGTTGTTAATTCTTTAACTTGACTACATATTACATATGCAAAGTAAGTTGCTAAATCACCAACTTTATTTAAATCGTGTCCAGATAATTCTAAATGATTCTTATATATTACTTCTATTTCAGTCGGTGTAATAGTTTCTTTCATTTGTTTGCGGTAGTTGTTATTACCATTTGTAATATTTGAATAATCACCATTTAAACATTTTCTTGCTATATTAGTGATATTTTCAGGCCCATAATTATATTTAGTTATTGTTGCTTTAAGTGCTTCTATAACTAAGTTATATTTATTATTGAAATCATTATTTTGTATGTGTTCAGTAACTGGAGTCATATCTTCAGTTTTTTCCAATTCAAGTTGTTTATATAATGT
>ODAI011290139.1_pt1 | contig 23726 bp, 43 predicted proteins | sample 1539321 | NCBI WGS metagenome assembly ODAI01 (sample SAMN02144231, study PRJEB22623) | gut metagenome | biome: sheep rumen | host: Ovis aries | place: New Zealand | reverse complement strand
TTTTTAAATATGTTAATATAATCTATATTATGAGACAATGTAAGATTATATTAACAAGAGGTATTCAAGGCTCGGGTAAGTCTACTTGGGCGAAAGCATGGGTAAAAGAAGATCCGTTAAATCGAATACGATTTAATAATGATGATATTAGAACAAGCCAAGGTGTTTATTGGCCGGATGATAATAAAGCATTGAAAAAGAAGGAATCATGTCTTAAGAAGATTAAGAAATTTGCTATTCAATGTTATATGGAATCTGGTTATGATATTGTTGTTGATAATATGAATTTGAATCCTAATGAATGGACTTCCTTTAAAGATATTATCAAGAATTTCAATGATGCACAGAAAGAATTTGTTTATACATTAGAATTTCAGGATTTCTTTATTCCTGTAGAGGAATGTATTGCACGTGATGCATTGAGACCTAATCCTATTGGTGCAAAAGTTATTAAGGAAACATATAGACGTTATCGTCAGGAAATGATTGATATAGATAATCAGAAACTTAATAATGCACGTCTTCCGTATAATCCAGAACTTCCTAATTGCATATTGGCCGATATGGATGCAACATTGTGTTTCAATACATCTGGTCGTCCATATTTTGGTGCAGGTTCAGCTGATAAGATGTATCTTGATGTACCCAATGATCCAGTTATCAAGGTCGTTCGTAACTATTTGCAGAGTGCAGGTGAAAATGACCGCGTATTTATTGTAACAGGTAGAGAAGCAGCGCCGGATATTAGAAAGGCTACAATAGATTATGTAAAAGAACATGTATCTACTGATCCTCGTGTAGAGGTTATTATGAGAGTTGACAAAGATTATAGAAAAGGCGATATTGTAAAGAAAGAACTTTATGAGACACATATTAAAGGAAAATACAATGTAGACTTTGTTCTTGACGATTCTATAAAGATTGTGAAGATGTACAGAGAATTGGGATTAACTGTACTTCAGCCAAATGAAGGTAAGTATTAATTATGGTAGAGCATACACGTGTTATATGTTTAGAAGAACAACAAGAATATTATCAAAAATATTTTGATTACTTTCTTAAAAAATACAGGATGGATCAAGTAATGGATCCAAAGGTATTAAATCGAGATATGCAGGATAATATTACAGGCTCTAAATTACAAACATATAATACAACCAATGAAGCAGGTGTATTTCCATCAGATAATTATTTAACGGAATTCCTTATTAATGAAAGACTATTAGGATTTGTTTATTTTCGAAGGAATTCATTTAATAACTGCGAGGTTGTCATGGTGGATTTAGAAATAGAAATTCCAGAAGATTGGTATAAAAAGAGAAAACATGAAGAATGAAAACTTCTTCATGTTTTTTTGTATAATATATAGTATAAAATATTTTCTAATTAATAATGGGTAAAAGAACAGGATAGGATGAGATTATTGTTGGTGTTGTTGAGTCTATTGATGATCCAACATATTCTGGTCGTATAAAAGTAAGAGTAAAAGGATTTCATGATAATTTAAAAACCGAAGAGCTCCCCTGGTGTACATATGCAGGTTCATCAAATTTCTCAGGTACCGGAGGTGGTTCTATCTCTATTCCAAGAGTAGGTGCAACTGTACGAGTAAGGTTTAAAGATGAGAAATCTACATCAATGGAATGGACAGGTACAGGTACATTGGATAAGGATTTAATAAATGAAATCAAATCAGATTATGCAGGTTCACATGTTTTACTTTATGATACTGCTTCTGATATTTCTATAAAATTCCAACCTGGTTCAGGTTTAGTTTTATATTATAAAGGTTCTTATATTCAGATAACACCTGATAATAATATTACTATCCATTATGGAGAAGGCGCAACAGGAACACAAATACAATTATCCAATGGTCGTGTAGACATTCAAGCGCAAACACAGATTAATATAACATCTGGTAAAGCTATAAACCTTGAAGCTGATACAATTACGTTAAATGGTAATACTGCTGTTCAGATAAAGGGTGATAAAGCAGGAGAGTGTGCTATAAATGGTGTACAGCTTATATCAGCATTATTACAGTTAGCACAAGGTATCGATGCAAAGGTTCCGCAAACAGCGGGTCAAGAAGTAAGTTATGTAAATGCAGTTAAAGAAGGATTGCTAAATCAAAGTATTCAGTATATATGATTAATGATATAATGAAAAAACCCGATAGAATAAACCCCTCGAAGCTTCCAACGGATTATATGTCTGGTGATGAGGTATTGAGGACTTTTTATAATCAAGGGTGGTATAAAGATAGGGATTATATTCCTTATGAATTAAAAGAGAAAAATTGGAAACCTGACGAAAAGCAAGAGTATTTAGTTTGGTATCATCATACTAATCCAGCAGATCCAGCAGATTGTGGAGAAGATGTATTAGATTATATAGAGGTAGCAAATTTTTATATGGACTTTATTAAATGTGAAATACGAGATAAAATCAGTACACTTAAACCATATGAATTATTGAATCTTGCAAGATATTTGAAAATTGAAAACAAATGAATTATGGGTAAATTTTTTATAGATTCTCCTTGGCAAATTTAGAATGTAACATATTAGCCAATATCAAAAGAACGTTATTTTTTAGAGTGTAAAGATAATGGCGCACGTATAGAAATTACTGATATGTCTATGGCTAATGAAAGCTATTCAGCATCTACTATTGATGCCACTATTATCAATGATACAGGTAGTATTGGAAAGGTGTTTAATTTGGCTATATTACATGATATGTTTGAAAAACTTTCTTATAGGAAAGCTGATTATGTATCAGATTTAATATTATATAAGAGAGATAAAAACGGGAAAGAAACAAGAGAAATGGAATTATTTAATTGTATGATTCATAGTTATTGTACAGGAGATTCTACCATTTCATTTACAGCTGATCATATTATAAGAGATTTTAATGAAGGCTCATCATGTTCTATGGCAGATAATATAATGAAAGCTAATATTACAGATGTTAAACTTACATTAGATAGTTGGAAGACATTAGATTATTATGAAGGATTTAATCATCTTTTCGATGATGACGATGATGACGATGATGAAATAACTATTAGTAAAGTTGAAGAAATAAACAATTTAGCATTATTATACTTATGATTAAATTAACTATTGAAGACATAATGCCATATATACCATTTGGATTAAAGGTTAAGGTTAAGGAAAAGCCTGATGAAATATGGACAGTGGAAGGAAAGAATATTGATGGTTTATTAGAAATGTCATTAGATGAAAATACTACAGCTATGTCAAGTATTGATAATATTATCCCTATATTATATCCAATGGATTTATTAGATAAACCTATTATATTTAATAAAAAAGAGATTATCCTTACAAAAGCAATGAGAGAACCCGTTGCTGCAAGAGGAGGTACAGCGCAGTTTCATACAGATGCGGTTCATACACCAATGTCTCATTTTGGAGATGTATTTCCTTATACATTTATGGATGAAGTGCTTACATGGTTATGGAAATATAAATTTGATTATAAAGATTTAATCGGTAAAGGATTGGCTATTGGTGCTAAAAACGAATATGAATAACTAATATGAAAGTATATAGAATACAATGTAATACTTATGATGAAGATAGTACAAGTCATAGTTTTTTGCCGGGAATTTATATTTCAAGAGAAATAGCAGAAAAACATAAGCCCGAAGATTATGAATGGCCATGGGAAGAAGTCACATATGAAGTAATAGAACAAGAAATAATAGAAGAATGATAACAGAAGATAAAGTAAAGAAAGCTTGGCAGGAATATTATGATTACAAGGAGCGCCATTTTGGAGGTCCTGGTAATGGTTGTGATGATTATAGAGATATACCTGATGAAGTTTTTAAAAAGAAAAGAGAACTGGAAGAAAAAGCAAAAAAGCTTCAAAAGGAGTATAATGAATCTCAACATTTTGTAGATAATGATGTATTTAAATTTAGAATATCATTAAAAAGAGAATTTGAAGATGAAGAAATAACTATATATACAAAACCTTTTCCAGATTTTCCTGTTGGTGAATATAAATCAGAGGAGCAAGTACAAAATTTTTATGATCAACAAGAAGATTTAGTTCAGGAAAAATATTTTACACAGAAGAAAATTGATGAATTAAAACTTAAATTAATTCAGAAGATTCAAGAATGTAAAAACCCATTTTATATTTGCTGTGTAGATAGGGATGGTGGTTATAATGTAACAAAAGAACAATTATTTAATTTAGATTAATATTATGGAAGAGAATCCACAAGAAATTTATATAGTATGTGATAATAAGAATGGCCATTATACTATTCATTTTGATGAACCTGAATTTGATGAAAAAACTGGAATATTTAGATCTCTTAATGGACAATGGACGGATGTGCCTGATTTAAGATGGTGGCTAGACGGTTTAGAGCCAGGGCATTATCTAAAATTTAAGTTAGAAAAGTATGTGTAAGGAATATATTATATGGGAATCTGAATTGCCTTGGTGGTTTTTCTGGATACATCCATCAGATAATTGTGTATTTGAACATTATGGCTATGTTTGTTATGGTAGAATTCCTCCAAAAAGGTATTGGAAATATATTAGAAGCAGATACCCAGAATTAATATAAAGAATAATTATTTAATTTAGATTAATGATATGAAAAAACTTATAAAAGTATTAACAGAAAAAGAAAACTTATTAATTGCAGAAATAGGTGCCAAGCTCCGTTTTGATATTATTGTGAACTATACTATTAATAGTATAGAAAAGAACCGTTTATGTAAATGTTTAATGGAAGATGCGGTAACAAAAGATTGGCTTGTATTTATTGATGTAGATGAAGATGAGCATATAGACAGGGTAAAGATTGATAATGTAAAACCATTATTATTTCCAATGTCTATGCTTAAAGAATCATTTACAGTAGATGGAGAAGTATATGAAACGCCTTTAGATATTCTTATTGAATATTTAAATCATAAAGGATATGGTTGGTGGTTTTCAAGAAAGAAACTCAATATGGAGTTTGCTGATAATCTTTGGATTTATAATTTAAGAGATTATGAGTGTGTGCCTGTATGCATGATGATAGACATTATAACATGGTTAGATTTCCATCATTTTGATTGTAGAGGATTAATAGATAAAGGCTTTGCTATTCCTATACAATATAAGAATAATGTATATGAAGAGAGAGATTTTCGCTAAATAATACAAAAATATTTTTATATTACAATTCCTTTTTGTACCTTTGCAGTATTAAAAATAATAAAGTTATGGTGAAAGTTAAAGCAAAGTGTATCAAAGAAACTTATACCTGGTCCGGTGATGGTGAACAACATCATTTTCCTTATGTAAAGTTAGGATTTGTATATGTGTTTAATAAAGAAGAGCAGTTTGAACCATATCGCCGGACGGTTTATTGGTTGGATAAAACACAGCTTCCTAATCCGCAAGATTATGAGTATATTGATTATTGTAGTCGTGGATTAGAAACAAAGGAGTTCATGGAAATGTTTGAACTTATTTAAAATTTACATAATTTATTATGTCAAGAAGTCGAAGGAAAACAAAGGCAATGAAAATGTATGGAGGTGATTCTGATAAAAAAGATAAGCGCCTTGCAAACAGAGCTTTTAGACGCCTTGCAAAAATGAAAGTTCAAGAAACAATAATGTCCGATGATGATAATGTAAATATTCCTGTAGATATGGATGAAGTTTCAAATGTATATTCATTCAGTTCTGACGGTGGTGCATATTATCGTGAAGATTTGGACGAAAAATTTATGAGAAAATAAAAATAATGGAATTAAATAAGTATTCAATGCTTAGTTCAGAAAGAGCGGATGGTTCAAACAAATTCAATGAGAATAAATTTGTTTTTAATCATCCGTTTGCTCATGATGAGTGTTTTAACAGACTTGTAAAAGAAGCTGAAAAATACAATAATAAAATTGTGGTAGCTTTTGATTTTGATCATACTATTTTTAATTTTAGAGTATATGGAGAAACATTTAAAGATATAAAAACTCAATATACATTAGATGCAATGTTTCCTGAAAAAAAGGATTTAGAGAAAACTGCATATATGTGTATAGTAGATCTACTGAAAGCAGCAAAAGAACTTGGTATGATTTTGGTTTTATTTACAGCAGAAAAAGATGAAGACCATTTAAAGGTAAAGAAGCATTATTGTAAACGTATAGGAATCGAATTTGATTACGTAAATGAATCACCTATTATGAATGGTACTTCAAAACCTTATTTTAACATACTTTTAGACGACCGTGCAGGGCTTGAAGAGAGTTTTAATATACTTAGCAGTCTGATAGAAAAACTAAGCGATATGGAGCAAATAAACAAATAATTTAAATTTATAAATACATGCAGATTATTAATCTTATTAACAAGGACAAAGGTGATATTGTCTATGACATTATCAATTTTTCAGATGGTGAGAAACATATCAAGTTTATCACAGAAATTAATCGTAAGGATTCAGTAAAGGTAATTTGCCGCATTACTTCTATGGATGAGTTGTTTATCCTGATGCAGGTTGGAGATATTCTGAATCGCATGGAAGTAGAGTGGGCTTTGGTAATTACCTATTTGATGGGTATGCGTATGGATCGTGTAATGTCTTTCAATGAGGCATTCTCATTAAAGATTGTTGCAAAGACTATTAATGATATGCATCCTGATGCAGTATTTATTGTTGAGCCACATTCAGACAGAACACTTAAGCTTATCAATAATTCTACACCATTGATGAATCGTTTTGCAGAAGCAGCAATGACAGATCCGGAGCATAATTATATGATTGTATTCCCTGATGCAGGTGCAAAAGCTCGTTATGGTGAGGCATTGGAAAATAAAGTTCCAATGATGACATGTCATAAGAAGCGTGATCCAGCAACAGGTAAACTTTCCGGATTTGGTATTGATAATCCTGAAGTATTGAATGAGTATCCAGAATGTAATGCATTCTTTGTTATCGATGATTTGTGTGATGGCGGTGGCACATTCTGTGGTATTGCTGATCAGTTGAAAGAGCTTCGCCCTGATTTCCATCGTACACTTGCAATTACTCATGCAGTAGCAGCAAGAGGAATTTATAAGGTAATGGATTACTATAATGATTTGTTTATTACAAATTCATATGCAGATTGGGGTAATGATCAGTTTGTAGCAAGTAATTCTGATCGTATCTTCGTGCTTGATACAGAAAAATATTATTTCAATGCATAATGGATATTAATAATATAAAGTGGCAACCAGCTACAAAGAAACCAGAGGATTGGGATGAACCAATCCTCTGTTGTACTTCTAAGGGGAAGTTGTGTGTATTCAAAGATACAAAAGGTAAATATCCATCAAAAGATAAAGAACCTAAATATATTTCATTATTTAATCGTATTAAGAACGATTATAATGTAGTATATTGGGTTTATCAAAAGGATGTTTTGCCAGATGAATTTAAAAAATAAATGAGTAATGAATGGGCCTATGTTAAATTGGAAAAGAGTACAGGATGAAGTACCAGATAATGATAGACTTGTTATCTGTTGGATTAAAGGAGAAAAAGTAGGATTTGGTATTTATACAGATAAACTTAGTAAAGAATATAATGGTGAAAAACGTTTTGTTGTTTATGATTATGTAAATGAAAACGTTATTGCATGGGCAGATTTTAACGCATATCCAGAGTAATTATGAGTAAATCAGTAATATATAAAATAACGGGAAATTATCCAAAATCAGTTATTACACATAATATTGATCCATCAAAAATAGTGGAATTAGATGAATTGAAAATCAATACACTTAAAGAAGGATCAATATATATAACTTATCACGGAGTTTTGAAAGAAGGTGTATATGATAATATAGTAAATCGTATTATATTCCCGTCTGCTGTATTGCATGAATGTAGTGGCTATCATAGAGGATTATATGATGATACTTATGTTGGAGCAATCCTTGTACGTACACCAGACGGTAAAGATATTCTTACTTTTTTGTATAAGTATGAAGATGAAGGTAAAAAATATATAGAGATCCATCCTATTACAAATCCTTATGAATATTTAAAATCCGGTAATAACTGCTGTAAATGTCAATGGGGATACAAGTATCCTAAACGTGCAGTAAAAATATTTGATACTTTTGCAGAATATAAAGCAGATAAGAAAGCAAAAGAAGATAAATCAGAAGAGAATTTATGTGCAACAGAAAAGAAGAAAAAAGTTGTACAAGCAACAACACCAGTATTTTCTTTTACTACACCTAAATTTAAGATTGAAAAAATTATTAAAGAAACTGAATGGACTTCTGCAAAAGAAGGAGATATTATTTATGGAGAAATACCGGTAATCACAAAGGATAATGGTTCCCCGCAAACCCGCTTGTATGGCGGAAACAGCTATACAAATGATGTATATGTATATGTTAATGGTAAATTTGACAGAGCAATAAGTCCTTTGATATTCCAGAAATTATTCATGAATAATTATATAGTACAAGAGGTAAAATAATTCAATATAGCGAATGACTTTTTTAGTTATTCGCTATATAATTATTATTAAATTGTACTATATAAATTATGGCTAAAAAGAAAGTAAAAGAAGAGCCGAAAGAAATGTCAATGTATGAAGAAGACTTAATATGGATGTCATACAGATACTGTATAGGCAGACATACTATTGCAGCTTCTATGCATGCAGGAGAGATAGCAAAACATGAATACTTTAGATTATCTCCTGAAAGACGTCAGTTTATGGCATTTGATATTCGCCGTGAAATCGCATCTACTTTAAGTTTTGGACCTTTGAATTTCCGAATGGACCCAAATATAAAAGAAGAAAATTATAAGCCTCTTGAATTATTGTTAGAATTCTTTGATGATAATGATATTCATACCCGTGAAGATTTAGCAAAAATTGCAAGTATTCATACCCATATCACCTCTTATAATAATCCTCAAGGAATTTATATTACAACAACATCTAAAGATGTAAAAGAAGAATCACATATATCAACATTTGATATATTAGATTTAATTCCATGGGCAAACCTTGCTGCATGCTTTGATGTTAATAATCATAAGTGGTGTACTGTTAATGTAAATGGTGAAGAAAAGACTATTGAATACTTTGAAGCATGGGTAGAAGCAAATAGGAAAGAAGGCCAAGATTTTAATTTCACAAAAGTAAAAATAGGTGTAGATTCATATTTAAAGAATCCTAATTATTGCGGATACCTTATAGAAGATTATATTGTAAAAGATGGAGTATAATTGGCATTAGATAACAGAATTACCAGATCATGATGGATGGATATGGTTATGCACAGGAAATAAAGGGTTAGGTTCAAAAATAAGGGTATTCTATTATAGTTATGAAAACCAAATAAAGCATGGACATACACGTCTTAAAGATATGTTAATAGGTTCATTGAATACTGCAAAATACTGGATGTATGCTATACCTATTCCTGAAGAATTAAAAGCAAATAAATTATGAGAAGAATAATAATATTAGATACAGACTCAAAAAGATTATTGAATATTATTTTATCTCCTGAACAAGAAAAATATTTATCAGAAGAAATTAATAATGATATAGATCTTTTTATAAAGGAAATTGTTGTAAAACTTTATCATATAAACTATGATAAATGTGCATATATTACCGGTGATGTAAAGGATATAAAAGAAGAACATTATTACGGACCTAAAGTATTAGATAAAGTATAATTATGAGATACAATAGAGATAAGATTAAAGAAGAAATTGATATTTATGGGCAGCATTATCCATGTCCAAAATCAAAGACAGTGGTAGAAACACATGATGGTAAACAATACTGGCGTCATTATGAATTTGGTGCAATATATGGTTTTGTTTTATATAATGAATATGTTGCATATAGGGATGAAGAGCCAAAGGAAATGTTTAGAATCATGTCTATTAACGAGGATGATGAAAATTGGAGTATACCATATGGTAGTATGACAATGGATACTGCTTGGATTACTGCAGTTAATAATACATGGCAACGTGCAGTAGAATGGAGTAATAAACATCTAATCCAAGGCTGGGAAAAAGGTGCAGATATTACGGATCCTGGTCAATATGTACGTAAGCAGAAAGAACCTATTGTAAATGAAACCGTTCAATGGGATGATGAGCCAGATAATGCAGTTTTAAGTACAAAGTATGCATATATAGAAAATGAAGATTAAATTAAGTAAGTATGGAAAATAATACACAACAAAATAATACACAACAGCATGTAACTCAAAAACTTTTTACTGAGTTATTTCGTCCACAAACATTAGAACAAGCAGTATTGGTACCAAGAGTAAGGCAAGAACTTGAAAAAGGTTTACAAGATAATATATTGTTATATGGTAAACCTGGATGTGGTAAAACTACATGTACAAGAATTCTTGCAAAATTTGGTTCAGATCCACTGGAGATTAATGCATCTCTTGAAAGAGGTATTGATGTTATTCGTGAGAAAGTAATGAGCTATGCAAGTGCATCTTCATTATTTGGCGGAGAAGAGCAGATGAAAGTTGTTATTCTTGAAGAGTGTGATAATTTAACAAATGATGCATGGAGTTCACTCAGGGCAACAATAGAGCAATTCCATTCACATGTAAGATTTATTGCAAACTGTAACTATATAGAGAAAGTTCCGGAACCAATTCAGTCTCGATTTAATTGTATTCCTTTGGAACCTGTAAATATGGAAGAAGAAAACTTCTTGCTTAATGGTTATGAAGAGAGAGTAAAACTTATTCTTAATGCTTGCCATATTTCGTTTACAGATGAAAATGTAAAAACATTCGTTAAGAACAGTTTCCCTGATATGCGTACACTGATTAAGAAAATTCAGCAGTTATATACAAGAGGATGTACAGAATTAACAGCAGATGCATTAGGTTCAACTTTTGATTGTTCAACCTTGTTTAATGTAATTATGCAGCCGGGTAATCCTTGGGATAATTACAAATATTTGGTTGGTGATTGGAGTAATAAAGCGGATGATGCAATACTTGCAATAGGGCAGCAATTCCCAGAATACCTTATGACTACTTGTCCTCAGAAAATTGGTAAGCTTCCATTGATTATAATCGCGATAGGAGAGTATAATTCAATGTTAGCAACATCTATAGATAAATTTGTAACATTATTGGCATTAGTATTTAAATTGCAGATGATTTTACAACAAGCATAATTTTTCTCATAATTGTATTTAGTTATTCTCCTTATCATAGAAGTAATTCCGTGATATAGGAGAATATTTATTTTTAATATAAATATTATAAAATTTAACGGTATTTAATTTATGAAATTTCCGTATGAATTATCAGAATAGAGATTAAGTTTATTATCAGAGGATGATCGTATTCTTTATGAATATGAGCATTCGCCATTTTATAGTTATGAAGATAAGGTACGTTCTATAAATGAATATAATCAGGCTCGTTATGGACGTTATCAAAACTATTATAATCAGATAAATGAAGATGAAGAATTCAAAGATTTGAGTGAAGAAGAAAAAACAGAAATGTCAAAGCAATTGACAAATGTTGAAGCTACACAAATCTATGAAGATCTTATCGAACCATTAGTATATCCTATATTAATGGAAACTATGACAAGCGATGAATATAAAACGCTTAAAGAAGCTGCATTAAAACAAATGTATGAAATGCCTATTACAGCAGATGTTATTAATGAAGGCACTGCTCCAGGTAAAGATCAAACTTACTGGATTCCAAATATGGGATGGCTTGGTGCAATTGCTGGAGGTATACTTACAACAGGTTTAGCGGGTATGATAGGATTATTTATGGCTGGTAAAGATAAAGCAGCAGCAAAAGCACTGGAAAAATATATGAGAAAACTTGTAGAAACTGTTGATATGGGATTATACAAGAAAAAATCTTTCTGGAATTGGTTAGGTGGTAAATTTGGTAGTAAATCTAAAGGTACTTCTGGTGATCAATCCCGTGCATGTTTTAGAAATATACAAGAATTAGTAGAAAGAAAAATGTGTACAGATATATTAGTTGCTGGAAAAGCATGTGGATTCTTTGGTAATGATCCAATAAAAGATGCAATTACACATAATGTTGAATCTGGTGGATTAAATCTTTTATTTAAAGAAAAAATAGCAGATAAAATAAATACGCTCATTGTAAGTTGATATGAAAAAGATAAAGTTAACAAATAAAATATATTCTCAATATAAATCTATAAATGAAGATACATCTACTGGTACAGCAGGTGCAGCTTTTGAATTATAGATACCTGAAAATATTTTAAAGCCTATAGAAGATAGTATAGAATAGGAAATTTATAATGATAATATTTTTGTTCGTGTAAAAATGACAAAAAATTTTTACGATGCAATGAGTTTCCCTACTGCATGTACAGAATTAAATCGATTAGTAGAATTTGTAGATTTCCCTGGTTATTTAAAAGATTTAGGCGGACGCTTAGATTCTGATCCAAAAATTAATATTAAGCAAGCTCCTGATTATGCAGCAGCTGCATTTGCAAATACGGAATTTAATATATTTACAGCAAGCTCATTACCAAAGAAAAGTAATGAAAGCATTGAATATAATAGTAATTCTGTATTAAATGAAGATATTTTACCAACAATGACACAAGTTGGACAAACTGCTGGAGAATTAGGTGTTATGATTGGACAAGGTGTTGCTGATGGTATTAGCGGTTTTGCAAGTACTGTTGGACCAGCTATTGGCAATGCTGCTGCATCTGCCGCTCCTACAATAGGTTTAGGAATTGCTGGTTTATGGGGTGCTGGTTATGCAACAGGTGCTGCAATTGGCACATTAAGCAGTGATTAGAATCCTAACAGATTTACTAATGATAAACAATATGATATTGATTATACAGCAATTCCAGAAGAATCAAAAACAACATCAAATGATCCTACTGTTGCTATAGATGATTATATAAGAAATATACAAGCAAGTGTTTCTAAATTATTATCTTATATTACAGCTAGATCTGCAAGACAAGATATTTCAGAGTTAGAAAAAACTATTAATACATTAACAGGTAAAGCAAATAAAAGTATTGAATAGTTTATTAGAGATAATAATGAAACATTTAAAGAAAAACAAGAATTAGAACGTCAACAAGAAACAATAAATGCTACTAGAAAGGCAGAAATGGCACAAATTAGAGCACATATATGGTCAATATTAGGACGTAATAATTTAGTAAGTCAATATACATCAGAATTAAAGAAGATTGATAATATGAAGCTTATAGAATTATAGGCATTAGAAAAACGATTATAGGAATATGATAGAGCTTCTTCTAGAAAAACAACAGATGAATCTATAAAGAATATTAATCTCTTCTTTAATCAATTAAATGAAAGTGATGCAATTACTTCATCAGACAATGGAAAATATTTAATATTTAATGCAGATCCTATATATGATGATATAAAAACTACATTAACAGAAAAAGTTATAAAAATTCTTTCTACTGATCCAGAAGAGTGGGAATCAATAAAATGGGCAAGAAAGGAAATGGATGTTATGCAAGAAGGCGCTGATAAAGAAATTCTTGCAAAGATTGATATTATTTGCCGTACTGGTAATGTAGAGCAAATGGGATTAGGTGCAAAACTTGGAGCATTTATTCATAAACATCCTATGAGAGCTGAATATCTCAAAGGCTTATGGGGAAGATATATGCGTGATTTAGATGTACGCAAGCAAAAACGTATAGATAATATGACAACACCTGATAATGCTTCTCCACTTGGTATGTGTACTTCTTTCTTAAAGAATACTTATCCATCACTTATAGCAATGATGATAACATATAAAGCTATTATTAAATTAGTTACAGATGCACGAGTATAGAATAAGTATGTAGATATTATTGAAGACCCTGATAAACAAGCTTCACAAAAACAATAGCAAATAAAAGCAATATCTACAAAATTAGAAGCTTCATTTAGAGGAGAAGGTATATATCTTGCAGCAAAGAATAATAATGGTAATCCTATATATGACGATGAAAAACATGTATTTACAGTGGCACCAAATATATTAACAAGATTTGGATTATTCATGTCTCAATTCTCTCCAGAAAGATCTTTGACAAAAGATAATATAGATAAGTATGGATTAGACTTTGTTAATATGGTAAATCTAATAGTACCAAATGATACCAATGCTACATAGAACTTCTTTACGCGTTTTATAGCATTCTTAAATAATTTTGGTAATACAAATGCATTACAAAAATGTAATATTGATCCATACTTTATTAATTTAAATGCAAATCAAGAATTAGTTAAAATTATTGATTTATTAGATAATATAACTGCTATAAAAAATAAAGTTGATAATGATTCTTTCTTCTCAAAATTATCAAATAATAGTTTAACAGAATCTGATAAAAATAAGTTCTGCTATTTACTTGCATATATCCGCAGTACAAGAGGATTATTCTTATCTAATTATGAGAAATTAAAATCACAAATTTTAGGATTAGAAGTAAAAGATAAAAATGACAAAGATCTTAAATCTATAAGAGAACAATTACATATTGATGGTGATATATCATCTATAAGTGCCACAATTGATGATATTAAAGCAGAATTACCATGGGATTCTCTTAAATATATTCTTGGATATAATTTTAATGATAGTTATATTTTATCTGCATTATTATATTATAAATTAGGTTTATATGAATGTGATAAATTTAAAAATGAATTTAATACAAATATAAATTATAGTTTAATAAAATCATTTATTGAATTACTTGGAGATAACTTTAATAAAGTTACAATGTTATTTGATGATGATGCGGCAATGTTTGAACTTGAACATTTCCGAAATGAATATATGGGTACTAATGGCGCTATAGACGCGAAAGGCTTATATGACTTATTACATATATTTACAAATACAGATAAAAAAGATTTAAAGGATTATCAAGCATATGCGCAAACAATAGATAAGCAATTAAAATCTACAAATCCTATTGTTCCATCAGGAGAAAATATAAAAGTTAATAATATTAATAGTTTTAATGATATTATTACATTATTTGGATTTGATTCACATAAAATAAAGAGTATTGATGGATTTATACAAAATCTTAAGAAAGATAATTTAAAAGACTTGGATATAGAAAAATGTTCAATAGTTTTTAAAGAATATCTTGCACAAGTTATTAAAAAATTTGATGAAGATTTTGATAAACAAGATTTATCTGCATTTGAAAAGTTTGTAGGTAATGTAGATGATAATAGTCCTATAGAAAAAGAAACAATATTTGTAGGATATGACAGCAATGATAATGCAGCACATGTTTCATTATCACAATTCTTATCAATATATTCTGAAGTTGTTTCATATGCATTAAATGATAATAATGTTAAAACGAATCTTACTAAACTTACTAATGATATTGATGCAGAAATTAAAAAAGCATTTAAACAAAAAACAGGTTTAGAATTTAATTTTAATTTCGTTAATATAAATGATGGATTGTTTGTATAGATGTCTGAAAAAGATATGACACCTGGTAATATTAAGGGTATAATAGATACATTAGAAGTTACAAGTAATGGACAAGTATATAAAGCTAATACAGATATGCTTGTTAAAAACAGCTTATTAAATTTCTTGCCGGATATATTTAATCTTCCAATTATGACGAGATTTGTAAATATTATGTTTGGTAATGAAAATGGTAAAATTTATAAATATCAGAAATCATGAAAATAGATGAATTATATTTCGGTTATACACCATATTCAAAATATACATTAAATGAAGATGAAAATAAAGATTCATCTAATGATAATAGTGAATAGGAAAGTTCTGCAGAAAAAAAGAACACGAAAGAAAAAGTAAATAAAAATACAAAAGTTAATATTGATGCATATTTTAAATTAACTAATGATGAATCTACTGGTCAAAATGGTCCAAAAGGATTTGCTGAAGAGCTGGAAGATTTATTAAGTGTTCCACATGTAGCAGATTCAATGGCTGCTAAATTAAAAGATGCAGAAAATAAAATAACAGAAAAAGATAAAGAGATAGAAGATCTATCTAAAAAAATAGAAGAGCTGAATAATACAGCAGATGCAATATTAACTATAGGCGCTAATGCTCAAACAGAGTTAAATAATATAAAAAACCCATCAACTCAAAAAAAGGATAATGGAAAGCACAATAATCCTAATAATGATAATAATGATAATCCTCCAGGAGATGATGAAATGTTGAAGGCTATTAAAGGCGGTAGAAAATAAAAGATAATAAATAATATAAGTTAAATAATGTTAATATGACAACAGAAGAAAAATTATAGATGAGTAGAGATATTAAACATTTAGTATCAATACATAATGATATTTTGGATCTTTATAATAATACATTATATGAAGATTCATGGGATGATAGTGTCATATAGAATTTTGAATCATTATTAGCAGAATATAATATAACACTTGAAGATTTACGTACATTAGTAGATCAATATGAATGGGAAGATGAATAGAAGAAACGAGATTTCTTTAAAATTTATCATAATGTAATAGAAGCAGATAATAAAGCATTTAATGCAGCTAAAATACGTCATGATGCATATCTCACATATCGTTCAAAGCGTAAATCTATTATAAAATTCCTTTGTGATGCATGCGGTATAGTTCGTAGAAAAGGAAAGAATTACCCAGAATTATTTGATTATTTTAATAAAGCTTGTGCAAAAGTAAAACTTTATGATAATATGGATAATGAAGGAGGAATATCTGCTGTACATACACCTGTATTGAAATATTGGTTACAACATCGCCTTGGAACAGTGTTACATGAAATTAATAATTCTGTAAGTATTATAGATACATATACAGAAGATGATTTAAAGACAGTATTTGCAAAATATGTACATTGTCGTGAAATGGCATATGCTATATTTAATATGATAACATCTACTAATGAAGTAAATGGATATAAAAAATATCATAATATTCTTGATGCTTACTGTAATGCAGAATTGAATGATAAATAGTATGAACGCTTATATCAAGCAGTACAAGACGAGGGAGAATTTATGCCATCAGATGATTATCAGCAACATATGGATCAATTGTCTTGGAATATGAAAGGTGTTTATGAAGATCGTTTCTATGGTTTATTCATAAAAGATGAGCCAAAAGATAAGACAAAGATAAAACAGGTAAATATGGTTCCTCGTAATGCAAATCAATGTAAAATTCTTTCTGATGGCCGTTCTATTTACACAGGTGTTGCAATGTTCCCAGGTGATATAATAGAAATATGTCCAACTAAACAAATAGATAAGTCTGCTTTATATTCAAAAGATATGAGAGACATAGTATTTGAAGTTGAAAGAAATGAAAAGTATGTTATTCCATTTGGATATTGCCAATACTATGATATAGCAGATGAGAAGCATCCCGCAAATTGTGATTATATATGGGATCCAAATACAAACACAATAGTCATAAAAGCTTTATTACGCTTACCAAAAGATACGAAATTGTATCTAAATTTGCAGAAATAATTTTTTATAAAAATTACGATAAATAATTTAAGTAATAATAAAAACAAAATAACTTTTATTAAAATATGAAAAGTTTTAGCACAGTATATAATAATTCTAAGAAAGAAGTTTTAGCCACAAGGGCATCATTATATGAATCACAAAAAGTGCAGATCGTGAATGTTTTAAAGGAAGCATACATGATCACAGGTAATATTTCCGATATGCCTATGGATGTACAGCGTGAGTTAGCAACAAAGGTGCTCGAGTATTGGTCACCTAAAACCGGTATCAATAGAGCTGGCTTAAAATTGTTAACGGAAAATGAAATCACACTTTCTCCTCGTTCAACGAAAGAGGATATTAAGTTGTATATTGAAAAACAAGTTAAGAAGCATCTTAACGCTATTACTGAAGCTTATCGTAATAGTAATGTTACTGCAGTTACAGAAGCGTTTAAAGAGGACATTGAGCCACAAGTTAAGAAGACTCTTAAAGAATCCTTCATTAACAATACAGTTTGGAATGTTATTTCTAACCGTATTAAGAATGGTATCAATTATTAATCAGACACCCGTTAACTTCAAAATAATAAATTTTAATTATTATAAACAAAAAGGACTGGTATATTCCCAGTCCTTTTTTATATTATTATGTAAAGTTCTTTATAATATTTGCTCTTATAAACTAAGCCATTGTTAATCCGTTATATTGACAATTTGCATCTGATAATGCTGTTGCTGTTCCATCAATAACTGCTTGTATTTTCTAATCTAAGTTTGTAGTAGATGCTTTTATTATATTTGCTGTAGCTAATCCAGAATCTTCTCCGAAATACATTCTGCCATTTCTTATTGTTACTGCTGTTGTACCATCTTCTGAAATATAAGGAACTATATAATCGCCATTCTCTAAATTATCTTGTACAGCAGATTTAATTTCTTTCTTCTTAAGATTCTCATATGGTGTTTTATCTTTCTTATAATCCTGATTAACAAATTTAAACATATTCCTAATCTGAGCTTCTACAGCTTTATTATCATTCATTGTTTGACCTTCCGCTGTACGAGCTTCTGCTTCTTCTTCATTAGGAATCATTAATATATCATCATCTTTTAATGAAAATGGATTAGATATACCAGAATATTTAAGGATAAACTCCGTATCCTTTGTATTACCATATTCAGTATTAGCTACCAAATCTGGCCTCATTTCAAAAAATGATGACATTCTTTTTACAGTATATGACTATATCTCTGCTGCACTTTCTTTAAACATAGATGCAGCAAGATTAACGATTTCATTACCTTTATCATCCACTATATGTGGTTTTTCATCTATAGAATGTGTAAACATATAATATAATATTATGTAGTAAATTTTCTTGTAATACCTAAAGCTCTAACTGTTGACATATTAGAGTTATTTATGAATGCTTTTGCATTAATTTCTGCTAATGATTGATTTGCTTGTGATAATGCTCCACCATTAAATTTCGTAATAAGCTATGTATTATAATTACCAGTATTTGATGCAACTTTACCAGAATCTAATTTTACTGCCTGATAAGTACTACCAGAAACTCCAGCTTTAGATCTTATTTCACTTGTATGCATATACCCAGGTGTTCTAAAATTAGAACCACCTGTAAAATTATCTACGTGTGTTTCAAATTCACTTGCTGAACGAATATAGTCAGGTAATTCATATATAGCACCCATACCTCTATTAAACATCGACTGTATCGCTTTTTTATCACGCTACATTCCATGTTGTAAGGTATATACAACTTTGAGCTCTGTAGGGAAATCATCTGGTCCCAATTCTTCTCCAAATTGTACATCCATCTTTTCACATATCAAGTTGCCTACAACAATAATAGGATTCAATGGATTACCTACTGTTAAATGCCATTCGCCAACAGGATCACCAATAAGTATTGCATTCATACCTCTGATTTGTGGAGCTACCGATTTAGCAAGAACTTTCGAGTGCCACATTGTATTAAGATTATTGAATACGTTATTTGCTGCAGCTTTTAATGCATCATTATTTTTTCCACTTGCTGCTTCTGCTCCTTTATCTAATATTGTAGATAATGCATTTGTTCCTTCGCCAAATAAGGCAGTTGTTACAGAACTTACAAGTGAACTTATACATGCTAAACCTGTACCAAGCATACCACCTAATTTAGATGTTATATTTGACCAGTCAAAACCACCGCCTGGACCTTTACCAAATTCTTTAACACCTTTTAATACTGTAGCAATAGCACCATTATCTCCAAAAATATCACCATCATATAGTTTTTTCATGAAATTATCACGCCATTTACCATCATGGAATGGATACATATGAGGCGTTATCATAAATCTATGACCACCACCCCAGAATATTGCAGTAGGAGAAACCATTTCCATACAGTTTGCAAGTATATCAAGCATTGCTGCTTTTGGATTTATACCACCAATAGATTTTGTAACATATGTACATGTAACTTGGTAAGATGAATCAAATATAATACCTTCTTTTCTACGTTTTACTGCTTGTATTCTATCCAATGGTCCTTGAATACGGTGTGAATATATATTTTCATATGGGTTCATATTTGCTGCCAATAGCTTCATCTGTGCTCCTTCTGTTAAAGTAACTTTATCATTTATTGCCATTGCCATTTTACCAAATGATAATATACGATTAGTTACATTAGTTCCTAAACTTAATAAACCAGCAAATGCATTATTATCTGCACCACCAAATCCACCATCACTACCAAACATTTCATCAATAAGTGCTTGTGGATCAGAACCATCTTCACCAGATACATCCCATATATCAGCAGGAACTTCATCCCAATTAATACCAGTAGAAAATTTTAAGAAATCCTAAAAACTATTACCCGTCTCTGCACCAATATAAGAAACTACTGTACATCTTGGAGCAAATAATGTTACATTAGGAGCATTCTTCTCATTATCTTTTGATGGAGATGTTTTACTCTATTCATCACCAAACATTTGTTCAAATTGTAAATTATCTCTGGTTGGTGCATGATAACGTCTTAATGTTATTAATCTATTATTTGGAATAATACCAAACCATTTACAATATACAAAATCTTGATAACTATAAGGAGTTCTGCCCCATATATCTTTATTAGACCATTCTATAATATGTGTTACTGTTGGTGATGCTACTTGTGTAATAGATTGTATTGTTCCATCAGAAGTATAACTATAAAATCTACGAGAATCACGTACATCATACATAAAATTCTATGGGTTATCATTACTACCAGATGGTGCTTCAAATGAACCTACTAATTTAGTCAAAGAATATGGATTCATTAAAGATGCTGCGCCATAAAATTTACCATCCGTTTCATACTATTTTGTAATATCTTCCCCCATAACAGAAACTAAATCTCTATTATTCTATGGAGATTTTGCAGCATTTGATATATTTTTATCTACTTTTCTTTTATTTTTTTCAAGGGCTTTTTCTGCTACTGCAGCTGGTAACATATATATCATATCAGCAAAAGCAGTAGCAACAGTATCAGAACCAAATGGTACTACAACTTTTGCACCAGGTGCACCATTTTGAACATTTTGAGATAATGACATATAAAAAGTTTCCAAACGTGATAAACGTGGATCCCATGCCATTAAATGCTAAATAGCATCTTCATCTTTTTTTGCTATTGATTTTTTATCCAATTCTTCTTGTATAGCTAAATTATTCTATATACTACGATTCGCTAATAATTCATCTTTTATACCCTCAACAATATTATCTATGACTTTTCCATATACAGCAGGATTATCACCAAAATACATAGCAAGTGCTGTATATCCTGGCCTATCATAATTTTCATTTATCCATTTTTTAACATCATCCTTCTTACCTAACCAATCTTTAATATAAACTTGATTACCAAATGCATCTGTAAATGGAACTTTGTTATCAGTATTATTTGATAGATATGTTTGTTTTATTCTTTCATAAAAATCATTTAATAATTGATCTGTCATTGTTAATTATTTACATTATTTTATAGGACTAATAAATCTCATCTTATTAGCGTTATTTGGTGTATCTACCAATATAAGTTTGCTAGCATTACGAGTAATAGGAGAATACATATCAACCTTATAAGTATCACCAATAGAATATTTATTTTCATATAATCGTATATTGCACATATGAACATTTTTATTCATATTATCAATGCTAAAATATTCTATATTAAAGCTTTCTGCATTTATTGTATCTTCTTTATCAATATTTTTTATTTGTTTTATTTTTCCTGTTTTTTTATTTAGATTTTCTTCTATTACTATTGCATGTAATTCATTAGAAGATAAATCAACAGCAAGATAATGCCAATGATTAAAATCTGGTACTTTATCAAATGTATATGTTTTTAAAATATTTCCGAATCTTATTGTTATTTCTGATTTGCTTACATTAATATTGTAAATATTATCACCTTGTGAATATCCACTGAATAAATCAAATGAAGAAGATTTCTATGCTTTCCAAATACCAGTAGACCACCAGTTTGTAAGTTTTTTATTAATTTTCAATACTTCAGATAATGCAATACGTAAAACATATCCAAAATCACATTCTCGAGGTTCTACTGTAGCTTTAACAGAAATCATATTACCTCTACTTAATATTATTTCTTCGCCAGGATGTAAAGATATTGCGGACTATGTGATTTCAAAATACCAAAATGATTTTTCCTTTGAATATATAGTTGGAAATTTTATAATTCCTTCTTCCATATTATCAGTGCCCAGTATTCTAAACCATGTAGTAAATATCCAATGATTTGTATTTAAATCATTTTTATCATATACTGCATCTACATGATATTTTATATTCTGTTTAGCTTTACTGAAATCATAGTAAGCATCTGTAATAAGATTATTCTTATAACCTTCTATATGTTCCATAACAATAGAATCTATATCATAATCTTTCAATGGATCTACATAAGTAGAATTATTATATGCAGTTTCTACTTCAACGGCAGCATCTGCTACTTCTTTAGAAATATCATCGCCAAATAATACATCCTGCGAATTTGTAAGTTCATCAATAGAAATACGGAAGTCCTCAGATTCTCTACGAGATGCCTGACGCTGATATTTTCTTAATACACATTTATAAGAAGTTGGCATAGAAGTTAATGTATAAACTACTTGTGATGAAGATACTTCATATGCACGGTTTATTAATTTGATTATTAATATATCACCTTTCTAAGGCATTGTATCTTTACCATATACAGCTTCCCAATCAGGAAGATTAATACTTATAGCTAAATCACTGTCAAAATCTATACCTAATGCACCAAAAGTAAATGTACCTGCTTGATAATCTGTTTTGTCACATATTACCTTTAAAGGCTTTGGACATTCTACATTACTTAATGTATATTCTTGAACTATAACATCCTCAGAATTCTCATATGGCAAAGCTCTACACCATAAAACATCTAAGCCTACCATCTATGTAGCAGACTGCTATAACTGCATAACTGTATTATAAACAGATGCAGCCATTGCATTCATATCTATAGGAGAATTGATTACTGCCATATTATTTTTCTATTAGTTTTTTAATTTCATCCGTATCCATTAATTTATCAATAGCATCAAAATGTGCATTTATATCATTTGAACCATTCTGAAGCTTGTCCATATATCGTTGTATACCTTTTGTTGTTCCTGCTTCAGAAGCATCTTCCTCCTCACGTTCTTTTAAATATGCTTCAAAGTCTTCAAGAGTACGTTTCAAACGACTTATTTCATATAATACGCCATTTATATGATTTTGTATGTTTTCTACATAATTTAAGGTCATTTCTTTTGCATTTAAATAATTATCTTCTACAGCCTCTACTTTTTCTAAATATTTTAATGTCTTATTACTAAAATCTTTAATAGATTTACTGAATAATATAACTTCTTTATTAGATGAACGCTGTTTAACAAGATAGCGATAATGTTCTACGTTTTTCTGACGAATTCTTAAATTAAATGCATCAGCATATTTCAAATTTGATGATACAGGAGTAGCAATAGCTTTACCATTTTCATCAAACTCAAAAGTATATTTCTCACCAT
>ODAI010925229.1_pt1 | contig 23732 bp, 21 predicted proteins | sample 1539321 | NCBI WGS metagenome assembly ODAI01 (sample SAMN02144231, study PRJEB22623) | gut metagenome | biome: sheep rumen | host: Ovis aries | place: New Zealand | reverse complement strand
TTGTACACGATGTCCTTGGACAAATCAAAGATACGCCTGTCATACTGGCGCAATTGCTGGATGAGTTCGTCGGGAACATAGCTTCCTTTGATGAGTTCTTTCTGGAGGCAAGTGGCTATCCACTCAGCATCCTTCACATCACTCTTCTTCCCCGGCAATTGCTTGATGAAGAATGGGTTCACTAACCGAAGCGCAACGTATGGCTCGAGAACCCGCCATACGGGCATCCAATAGATGCTGGTACTTTCCATTGCCGCTTCTTCAACGCCGTACTCCACCATCACTCCGGCCATTTGTTCCAACTCTGGTGTCAAGACACCGTACTTTGATTGAAAAACCACTCCGTCCTCGTCCAAAATACAAAGAAATACAGTATCTTTGTGGACGTCAAGACCGCTAACACGTCTCATAGGGCACAAAAATTTTGAGGCATAGACCTCGTTAAACATATGAATCATTGTGGCGTATCCGTGAGGAATATAACGACCACTCGCCTACAAAGATAACGTGTTACGGTCTTGATTTTTATCTCCACTGGCGTAAAAATCCAGTATTTTTATGTAAGTTTGTCCAAATTTTAAGAGGAATAATGACTGCTCGGAAACGCATCTTTCTTTGTCTTGCAAAAATGAGTGAGGCAGGATGGGAAAAAAAGTTTATTCAAGAAGCGTTTGATACCAACTGGGTCGCCCCTTTGGGAGAAAATGTCAATAGGTTCGAAGAGGAACTCAAGAACTTTGTTACCAAGATACCAAATCAAACCCGGACTGAAGAAACTTTAGCCGGAGAGGATATGTTGCAGCGTGAGGTTCTGGCACTTGTATCAGGCACGGCAGCAGTGCATCTGGCACTTTTGCTTTGTGGCGTTGGACCCGGCGATGAGGTGATTACACAGAGTTTTACTTTTTGCGCGTCATCCAATCCTATTGTCTATCTCGGCGCAACTCCGGTGTTCGTGGATTCTGAACCTGACTCGTGGAATATGGATCCTGCACTATTGGAAGAGGCGATTATGGATAGGATTTCTCGAACTGGAAAGGTACCGAAAGCGATTGTTCCTGTGACGTTGTACGGCATGCCATACAGAATTGATCGGATTCTGTCAGTGGCCAACAAATATGGGATCCCAGTTGTCGAAGATGCAGCTGAAGGACTTGGCTCCTCTTTCTGTGGCAGGATGATGGGCACTTTCGGTAAATTCGGTGTGCTGAGTTTCAATGGAAACAAAATCATTACTACCTCTGGTGGAGGCGCGTTGATATGTGAAAACAAGGCGGCGAAAGACAGGGCACTTTATTATGCGACACAAGCTCGTGAGGCTTATCCTTATTATCAGCATGAAGCAATTGGCTATAACTATCGTTTATCGAACATTTGTGCTGGAATCGGCCGGGGACAGATGATGGTTTTGGAAAAGAATCTCTCACACCACAGGCACGTGCAGTCTCTTTATACGGAATTGTTGAGGGGCGTGCCGGGGGTGGAGATGCACTGTAATCCACAGTTGTCTGATCGTGCCGCTAAAGATAATGTCTATGAGGGAATCGAAAGCAATTTTTGGCTTTGCACATTGACGATTGATCCCGGTATTCATGTCAGAGGGCAAGAGAATGCCTACAAAACGATTGTCAAAGATGCTGTTGGAGGTGCTACTGGTACTGTCCATGTGACGGATAACCCGCGTACCGACTGTGAACCGAATACCAATGTAGAGGCAATGCGCGTATGGCTCGACCATGCGGGCATTGAGTCACGCCCGCTGTGGAAGCCGATGCATAAGCAACCTGTGTACCGTCATGCACCAGCTTATGTCAATGGTATTTCGGAGTCTCTTTTCAGGAAAGGCTTGTGTCTGCCTGCCGGTCCGATGGTATCAGACGACGACGTTCGTTACATTGTAGAGACAATCAAGTCGGGTCTTGTGGACTGAGAACCTGTCTGGTGAGAAAAAAAGATGTCCGAACAAATATGTCCGGACTTTTTTGTATCTTTGTCAAGATATTGTTGTCTCTGTACGAAGGCGGCAAGATCACCAGTCTGCGGATTCCGCCTATGGATGTAGGCCGGGCCGTTGTGCGGGAGAAGAAAACTTGCCGGACTGGTAGTGCTGCGTTTGCCTCTGCAAGCGCAGGAGTGAAGATTATATCTTGTAATGAACGATTTCGCTTTATCCCTCTTGTTGCTGGGAGCCCTCTCGTCGGGAAACCAGCTGCCCTTCTGGGCTACGTCTAACCAGTTCGGCCTGATGCCTGAAGGCAGCGGCGGCCTTGCTTTGCTGCAGGCCGGCACGCAGTATGACCTGTCCAAGGAGTTCCAATGGAAATGGGGGCTTTCCCTGGCGGGGAATGCGGATTCGCGTACCGCTGATTTCAGTGCGATGGTCGATGAACTGTACGGGAGTGCGCGCTGGAAGGCGCTGCGCCTCGACGTGGGAATGAAACACGTGGATACGGAATTCTGGGGTGCGGGGATGCGGTCGCTGGGTTCGATGTCCGCCACGGGCGGTCATGTCGCGTGGAGCGGCAATGCCCGGACGATGCCGGGCTATCTGGCCACCCTGGATCCGGTGCCGATACCGCTGACACGGAAAATCATGTGGATCCGCGGCGCATTCGGTGACTACAAGACGCTCGACAACCGCTATGTGAAAGGGGCACTGGTCCATCGCACCCAGATCTATTTCCTGTTCAAGATCACCAAACGCCTGGACTTCCAGTTCGGACTTGACCATATCGCGCTCTGGGGCGGCACGAGTCCGGGTGAGGGGGCCATCCCTGTCACGTTCGACAATTATTTCCGCGTGATTACCGGACGGTCCGCTTCGAGCAAAGGCACTTTAAATGACCAGCTTAATGTGATCGGCGACCAGCGGGGCGGGGGATTGTACCGCTTTGACTGGCGCGGAGACGGCTGGAAGATCATCCTGCAGCGGGATTTCCCTTATGATGACGGATCGGGTATGTCCGGTCTGCAGAATTTTCCCGACGGCGCCCATACTTTCTGGTTTGGCTGGGACAACAAGGACCGCTGGGTGTCCGATATCGTCTATGAGTATCATTACACGATGAAGCAGTCGGGCACCTACCACGACCGGCCGACGACCGAAGAAGAACGCAAGACACTGGATCCCAGCGACCAGTATCACTATTGGCATAGTGTTTTCGGGGGCGTGGACAACTATTTCAACCACAGTGCCTACAAATCCGGCTGGACGTACTACGGCCGCTGCGTCGGCGACCCGCTGTTCTTCCCGGTGGGCACGCGTGCCGGCACCTGGACGGGAAAGGAGACCGTGATGGGCATCGAGAGCAATCGTTTCAAGGCGCATCATTTCAGTATCTCTGGCAAGGCTTTCTGGAAGTTTCCTTACAAATTGATGCTGACTTATAGCCAGAATTATGGGCGATATGCTGCTCCGTATGAGGGTGAATCCCAATGGCTCAAGCCCTGGGGTACCGTCAAGGAAACCCCGCTGCGCCAGTTCTCCGGTTCGTTCATCGGCGAGATTCCTTTCCGGGCTACCGGCTTCTTTGCACAGGATTCTGCTCTCCGCCACTTGACTTTGACCTATGGCTTCTTCGCCGACCGTGGAGAGCTGTTGCCCGACGTATTTGGTGCGACACTGGGCATCCGATATAACTTTTCCTTATGAAACTGAAGTTGAGCGTCATTATCCCTTATTACAACGCAGATGCTTGGATAGGTTCTGTGCTCGATTCTCTCTTGGATCAGGATCTTTCTCCGGCTGACTACGAGATTATTGTGGTGGACGATGGCTCTGTTGAAGAGCCGTTGCAACTCAGACGTTATGTTGCTGAGAATCCGACGGTCATCCACTATGTACGGCAGGAGAATGGCGGCGTTTCGGCTGCACGCAATACGGGCATTGGCCTGGCCAAGGGGGATTGGCTGTATTTCTGCGACAGTGATGACCTGGTTCAAACGCAAGTTCTCGGCCAAATGCTCGCCCTTGCGGAATCCAATCGCTTGGATATGCTTTTCGGACGGATTCATGAAGTCAATCCGGGAGAGTCCCTGCCGCCTTCACGCAAGCATTTCGAAAACCTTTCTCCCGTCTGGACCGGATTTGAATATATTGCGGCGCATCCGGTGATGCAGGGCTACGGTACGTATCAATACCTCATCCGGCGGGATTTTGTCGAAACTCACCAACTCCGCTTCCGGCCGTACTACTTTACGGAAGACCGGCTTTATCTCCTTGATTCCCTTTTTCGAGCTGAACGTGTCATGGAAGTGGATGTGGATTTGTATTATTATATTCAGCGGGAGTCGTCCATCATGCATGCCCAGAAAAGAAAGCATTACGAGAAAAAGTTCTGCGGACCGATCCGTGCGTATCTTTCCGATCTGACATCTTGGACCATCGACTCTTCTTTCCCGCAAGACGCGCGGAAGTCACTGCTGCTGTGGCGGGATGTGAATTCTTATTACGTATTGTTGGATTCTTTCCGTTATACGTCTCCGCAGACATTAGCAGCAAATATGGATTTCCTTAGGTATATTGGCGCATATCCGCTTATGAAGCGGGGAAACAGGACTGCCCGATTAATTCGCTGGTGGATGAACCATCGTCGGCTGTGGATGGCCGGCAGCCGTATCTATCATTTTCTTCCACTTGCTGTCCGCGAAAAGCTATGACTATGCGTTTGAGCGTCATTATCCCATACTACAATTCGGATCCCTGGATCGGCCTGTTGCTCGATTCCTTGCTTGACCAGGATCTCGGACGGGAAGATTATGAGATCATTGTCATAGACGATGGCTCCACGGAGGAACCTGTGGTACTTGGGCAATATGCTGCAAATTATTCCAATGTGGTTTACGCAAGACAGGAGAATGCCGGTGTTTCGGCCGCCCGGAACTATGGTATAAATGTGGCGAAAGGGAAATGGTTCTTCTTTTGCGATAGTGATGACATGGTCCGGGCACAAGTCCTTGGAAAAATGTTGAATATTGCTGATGAAAAGGACCTTGACATGCTTTTCTGGAACATCATGCGTGTCGATTCAGCCCAGGAAGCCGTCCCGCGTCGTAGCTTCTTCGACGCGATTTCCCCGATCCAGACTGGGACTGACTATATGGTGAATCCACCGGCCGATTTCAGCCCGGGCGTTTGGCGATATCTCGTCCGCCGTGATTTGATTGTCCGTCATGATCTGCGTTTTATGGAAGGTGTCGTGTATGTCGAGGACAGTCTGTTCCGTCTGGATGTGATGAGTGCGGCTAAGCGGGTAGCGCATGTGGATGTGGATGTCTATTTCTATGTCCGGCAGGAATCGTCCATCGTCCACATGAAGAAACGAAAGAACTATGACAGCTATGCATCGTATATGCTGATTTATCTCAAACGTCTGTCGGAGCTGATTCAGCAGGACGGACTGCCGGATCCTTTACGGAACAGGTATTTACGCTGGCGTGACATAGATGCGTTTTATCTGTTGAAATATCTCTCCCTTTATTCATCGCTGTCACAGACGCGTACCTATCTGTCGAGGTTGAGGGATATCGATGCAATTCCTCTGCTGATTATCGGCAAGCCTTCCTACCGCATTGTCCGTTGGATGATGAACCACTCCTGCTTGTGGCTGTTTGCCTGCGGTATCATCCACTTGCTCCCAATTTCCTTGCGTCAGAAAATAGATTGACCTATGCGATTCACAATCGTCGGCTGCGGCAATTCCGGCCTTATCCATGCAGCCAAACTGTACGAGAAAGGGTTTGAGGTCGCCTTATTAAAGACTTCCAACACGAATGGCCGTTTCTTCGATATCATCCATGCGGACAATTCCTTCAAGGTCTGCGATGATTCTTCACAGGGGAACGGCAGAACTTTTACCGTCCGGCCTACACTGGTGACGCGCAATGTGCGCAAAGCCATTGAATTCGCTGATGTAATCTTCGTGATGACGGTGACAACCCAGCATGAGTTCGTGGCCCAGTTGATTGCTCCTTATGTCCGCGACGGGCAGATCATCATTCTGGTGCCCGGGAACATGGGAAGCTTGATTTTCCGGAAATATATTCGGAAAGATGTGACTTACAGTGAATGGGAGACGTCTGCCTATAACGGGCGTATTGTCGATTCTTCCTATGTGCGGATCTCGTTCTATAATCCACGCAACGCGATTTCCGTACTTCCTGTAGCCAGAACGGCTGAAGTGTTGAAGGTGCTCTCTCCTTGTTTCGAAAATACGCATTATACGCGGAAGCATATTCTGGAGTCTGCACTCCACAATCCCAATATGATTGTGCATCCAATCGGTATTCTATTTTCCGCCTCCCGCATTGAATATTGCAATGGCGAGTTCTGGATGTATCGTGAAGCCTTTACCCCGTCGGTCCTCAATGTCATTCATGCTTTCGACAAAGAGAAGAACAAGGTTCTGGAAGCCTTCGGCTGCGATCCTCTTGATTATTTTGAAGCTGCCAAATGGCGGAACGAAGTGGATCCGGACATAGATGCCATGACGGTTTTTCGATCTTTTGCCGATTCGTCTAACAAAGGTCCCTCTGTCATCGATCATCGGTATCTGAATGAAGATGTCCCGACAGGCTTGTGCCTTTTCGCTTCCATAGCCCGTCTAGTTGGCGCAGACACTTCCGTTCCGGACAGCATTATCGACCTGTCTTCTGCGCTGCTAGGAAAAAACTTGCGGCGTAATGCCCGTACTATCCAGTATTTGCTCGGGCGGGAGGAAGTGACCGTGGAGGATGTGTTGCGGGTGATCCTTCAATAATTCAAACCGGCACGGATGGTTGTACAGAATCTGAAAGACAAGACCGTCTCCGGCGTTTTCTGGTCGGGAGTAGGGCGATTTGGCTCCATTGCGCTCAACTTCTTGTCGAATCTTGTGCTGGCCCGCCTGCTGATGCCGGAAGACTATGGCGCAATCGGAATGCTCTATATCTTCATCGCGCTGTCCAATGAGTTTGTACAGGCCGGCTTCGGATCTGCATTGCTGCAGAAAAAAAGTCCGACAGAACAGGACTATACCTCGGTATTCTGGTGGAACCTGGTAGCATCGCTGTTTTTTTACTGCATCCTTTTTGTCTGTGCACCATCGATTGCCCGTTTCTATGCCATGCCAATTCTAGCTCGGATCCTGCGCTGGCAGGCGGTTTCTACGGTGATTCTGGCCTTTTCGCTGGTTCCTTCTCTCTGGCTACAGAAACAATTCCGATTCAAGGAACTCTCAATGCGCCAGCTTACTGCAACTGCCGTCGGGACCATTGTCGGTATTGCCTTGGCCTTGGCCCGGTTTGGCGTATGGAGCCTTGTGGCTTCGAATCTTGTCGGTAGTCTGGCGGGAGTATTGTTGCTCTGGCGTATGAGCAAATGGCGACCGACGTTGTCGGTTAGTTTCGCTTCTCTTCGTGAATTGTTCCGTTTTGGTGGTCTGATGGCCCTTTCGTCTCTACTTGGCACGTTATATTCGAACCTGCAGGGTTTGATTATTGGTCGACGCTATTCTGCTTCTGACCTGGGCTATTATACACAGGCTCAGAAGCTGGAAAATGTTCCGGTTCAGACGCTTGCCAATGTGATCAGCCAGGTTACGTTTCCGCTCTTCTCTGAAATACAGGATGAGCGGGAACGGTTGCTGCTTACCGTCCGCAAGAATGTGCGGATGGTTTGCTATCTGGTATTCCCGGCCATGGCACTGCTCGCAGTTATCGCCCGACCGTTGATCCTTTTGCTCTATGGCGCCAAGTGGGAGCCAGCAGTACCTTTTTTTCAGTTGCTTTGCCTTTGGGGTATGGTCAATCCTCTGAATGCCATCAATGTCAACGTGCCCAAGTCGCTTGGAAGGAGTGATGTATTCTTCTTCTCACACCTGTTTATCCGTCTGATTGGAATCGTGATGCTGTTACTGGCCTCCCGGAAGGGTGTCTTTGGATTGGTTGCTGTTGTCGTGGGAATGGAATATCTCTTCCTGCTGCTATTCTGGATTATCAATAAAAAACTGATCGGCTATGGCATGAAAGGCCAGGTTCGGGATATGGGTTTCTATTATTTGCTTGCCTTGGTTCTGGCAGTCTTTGTATATGCGGGCGGAAATCAGTTGCCGTTCCATCCTTACGTGACGATGTTGTTGCAGATAATTGTCTATGCCGGTTTGTATGTATGGGTTTCTTCGCTCCTGAAACTGGAAGGGTTCGCGATGAGCCGCGAACTGGTCCGTGAAAAATTATGCAGAAAGAAACAATGAGCACTTTCAAGACTATTTGCGCCCTGCTTAAGACGAATCTCCTCAAAACACTTTGGTTCAACTGGAAGATGCTGCCATGGCAGCAGGCCCGCCATCTTCCGATCTGGCTCTATGGAAAGTTTACTTTCCGCAGTACAAGCGGCACGGTTTCGATCGACGGGCCTGTGCAGCCCGGCATGATCAAGATCGGGAAGCGGGACTATTATGTGACCACATCGATTCCGCAGTGCATCTGGACAATACGGGGCTCCATCCGTTTCCGGGGACAGCTTAATTTTGGTTTCGGTTCGTATGTCATGGTCTCGGATGGCGCAGAACTCTCGTTCGGCTCGAAGGGATCTTATTTCGGTACGGGTGTGAAGATCATCTGTTTCAAACGCATTGAATTCGGGGATGCAGTACATGTTCCATGGGAGTGTCAGTTCATCGACACGAGTTTCCATTATATCGAGAACCAGAAAACCGGGGAAGTGCCGCCATTGACCCGTCCTATCCGGATCGGAACGCATGTCTGGATTGGCAACCGGACAACTGTGACCAAGGGCGCAGTCATTCCAGACAATACGATTGTGGCTTCAAATAGCCTGGTAAACAAGGATTTTTCGACGGTGGAACCCTATTGTCTGCTAGCGGGAGTGCCTGCATCTGTGAAGGCACGGAACCTCTCGCGGATTGAAGATGCCCGTCGGCAGCGGGAACTGGATGCCCGGGATGGATATGTCCGTACTTATTTGTAATCGCGTCTATATGTTCAAGAAACTTCATAAAAAAATAGATGAACGACGTGACCTGCTTGCGTGGGCCGGGCAATTGGAAGCCGTTACGGGTATCCCTAAGGAACGGATTGCTGACGATCAAGCGGCTTTGTGGCGCGATCATCTGATTACGCGTGACGAGTACGCGGAGTTCAGGCTTTGTTGTGCCCCAGCGGCACTGCACGACAATTTCCTGGGTTTGAACGAACAGCGGCCGTATTTGGATTTGTTGAATCCCAAGCGGTATTATATTCTTTCGAGAAACAAGTTCCTGGCAAACCGTTTGTTTGCGATGTCGGGAATTCCAAGTGCAGAGCTATTGTGCTGCTATCGGCCCGAAGGACAAGTATTGACCGATTCTTTAATCGTCAATGACCTGCAGGGTGTCCTGACCAGGCTTTCGAAACAGTCGGCGAGCGCATTTGTCGTCAAAGCAGCAGAGGGCGCCCATGGCCATAATGTTTGCTTGTTCAAGGTTATGGAATACGGCAAGGACGAAGTTTGGCTCCGTCGGTTTGACGGTCAGGAAATGCCCCTTTCTTCCTTGTTGGGCAATGAAACGCTGGTTTTTGAGCAAGCTGTCAAGCAAACAGCACAGTTTGCTTCTTTTAATCCTTCATCTGTCAACACCATTCGTTTCATGACAACGCTCTTTCCGGATGGTCGGGTCCAGATTATTGCTGCTTTTATCAAAATCGGACGTGCCGGGCATTGTGTGGACAATGCCGGGGATGGCGGGAATGTCGATGCCTGCATTGACACCAACACTGGCGAGATTGTCTTTGCCCTTCAGTATGATGGGATTGACAATATCCGTGAGGTTGAATGTCACCCTGACAGCGGTGCGCGGCTCAAAGGCGTAATGGTTGAAAATTGGTCCTACATCAAGCAGCGTGTGTGCTCTTTCCAGCGTGCATATCCCTATTGCAAGGCGCCAGGCTGGGATATCGCAATCACGGCGGCCGGTCCGGTCGTAATCGAGGTGAACGATTTCTGGGATCGAACCGGGCAGTTGTTTATCCAGCGTGGGTGGCGCAAGGAGATTCGTGATTGCTGGCTTGCTTGGAGAGCGACGGGGAAAGAATGGATTTTTGGGAGAGATTACAATCATCTTCCGTGGTCACGAATCAGTGAAGTTATTTCAGAAAAAAAATGAAAATCGGTTTATTAAGAGAGACTAAGACCCCGGTAGACCAGCGAGTGATCCTTGATCCGGAACAGGCCGCTATGCTTGAGCGACAGTACCCGGATCTTGAAATCCGAGTTCAGACGAGCCGGGACAGGGCGTTTTCGGATAAAGAGTATCTGGAAGCAGGGATAAAGGTCGTCGATGATATTTCGGACTGCGATCTGTTGTTTGGTATTAAAGAAGCGGCAATCGATACGTTGCTTCCCGGGAAGAATTATGTGTTTTTCGGACATTTTGCCAAACGGCAGGCTTATAATCTGCCACTGCTACAGGCATTGATAAAAAATAAAGCCACCTTTTCTGATTACGAATACATGGTCGACGAGCGGGGACGACGCGTTTGCGCCTTTGGCTGGTGGGCTGGTATAGTCGGCGTCTATTATACATTGCGGGGGTATGGACTTCGGACAGGCTTGTTCTCTCTGCCTGTGGCAGATGCTAATTTGACGGTTGATCGAATCCGGCAGTTACTACGGTCTGTCGATCTGCCTCATGTCAAGATGCTGCTGACAGGTCAAGGGCGTGTCGCACGCGGAGCAAAATATATCCTGCAAGCTATTGGTGCCAAGATCATTTCCGTGGATGAATACCTGGCTGTGGACAATGTGGACCGTTTCTCCTGCGCGTTCGCTTATATTGACAGTCTCGTACGACCCAGATCGGGCGCCGGGCCAGTGGATGTTCCTGAGTTTCATCAGCATCCTGAGCGATACGAAAGCGACTTCCTGAAATTTGCCCGGACGACAGATATTCTGGTTTGCTGCCATTTCTGGGATCCGACAGCCCCTGTCTATCTTACCCGTGCACATTATCGTACACCCGGTTTCCGAATCCAGATGATCGGCGATATTACTTGTGATATCGATGGGAGCATCCAGTCAACACTCCGTTCCTCGACGCATAAGGAGCCCTATTATGATTACAACCCTCAGACTGAACTGGAAGAGCCGGCATTTTCTTCTTCGCGCAATGTCACAGTGATGGCAGTTGATACCTGTCCGAATGCCCTGCCGCGTGAGACGAGTCACTATTTCGGTGAAATGCTGGTGGAACAGGTAATCCGACCTATGCTTGAGAAAAATGAATCCTATGTCCTTTCCAGGGCGACGATTCTGAAAGAAGGAAGACTGACTCCTCGTTTCAGTTATTTGAACGATTTTGCAAGAGAGCAATAACCTGAAAGAGAAAACGGTATCCGGCATGTTCTGGTCGGGTGTCGGGAAATTCGGTACGCTGACGCTGAATTTCCTCTCGAATCTTGTACTTGCCCGGCTTCTAACGCCGAGTGACTACGGGGCAATCGGGATGCTCCACGTGTTTATTGCCGTGTCGGGTGTCTTCATCAGCGCTGGTTTCGGTTCGGCACTGATTCAGAAGAAAAAACCTACGCATCTCGATTACACCTCGGTTTTCTACTGGAACCTGGCGGCTTCGCTTTTGTTCTACGGCATCCTTTTTTTCAGCGGACCGGCTATCGCCCGCTTCTATTCGATGCCGGAACTTTGCAGCATCCTTCGGGTGCAGAGTCTGGGGATGATTGTCGGAGCGTTTTCGCATGTACAGTCGAACCAGTTGCAGAAGCAACTCCGTTTCCGCGAACTCTCGCTTCGGAACATCATTGCGACAGTCATCGGGACAGCCGTCAGCATTACGCTGGCTTTTCTGGGCTATGGTGTATGGAGTCTCGTGTGGGGCAATCTTATATCCAGCATCTCCGCCGTACTGCTGCTCTGGTGGATGAGTTCGTGGCGTCCGACGCTGGAATTCAGCTGGCAGTCGCTTCGTGAATTATTTAGCTTTGGTGGACTTATGGCGCTTTCGTCGCTGGTAGAGACCCTTTATTCGAACTTACAGAGTCTGATCATTGGGAAGTTGTTTTCTGCCAAAGAGTTAGGATACTATTCTCAGGCCCGGAAACTGGAGGGTGTCCCCACGACCGCGCTCTCGCAGATTGTCGGATCCGTTTCCTTTCCTGTCTTTTCCTCTTTGCAGGACGACACTGCCCGTTTGAAAAATGCTGTGAGGAAAAACATCAAGGCAGTGACCTATCTGAATTTTCCACTGATGGTGTTGCTGATCCTTATTGCCCGTCCTTTGATCATGCTTTTGTATGGTTCTAAATGGGAGCCCGCTATTCCATTTTTTCAGATCCTTTGCGTCTATAGTATGGTGTATACCCTCAATACGCTGAATACTAGTGTGATAAAATCACTGGGCCGGAGCGGGGTCTTTTTTACGATCCAGTTGATCAAACGCATTTTCGGTATCGTTTTGATAATCATCGGGACCCGATTCGGAATCTATGGACTGCTGTGGGCCGTTGTGCTGAACGGCTATATCGCCGTTCTGATCAATTTCTTCGTAAACAAACGCCTTATTGACTACGGTCTGGTGGAGCAGGTGTCCGATATCGGTGGTTACTATCTGCTGGCTGTTTCCGTTGGCGTAGTAGTCTGGTTCCTCGGCAGCCTTCTTCCTATCAATCTTTATCTGTTGATGGCCTTGGAAATAATCGTTTACTGCCTGCTTTATCTGCTGGTGTCACAATTAATCGGGCTGGAGGCCTATCAGACTTATAAGGCGCTTTTAAAACTAAGAATCTTTGACAAGAATAATCCTGAAAACAAAATATGATTTCTGAACTGTTCAAATACTCCCACAAAATAATCTGGTGGGTTCAGGATATCCGGAATATCAAGGAAAAAATCAGGCAATGCGGCACGAAACCGCTAACATCTGCCCAGAAACGGGAGATTCAATCTTTCTGGAGGCCGTTAGTCGGACATCGTGTCCCTTCCTACTGGCACGAATATTTCCTGACCCGCAACGGTGTTTTCTCGCCCCGTTATGTTCCGACCGCCGTCTATCATTACGATATAATTTTCCGCTTGAATTTCCGCCCGTTTGCCAAGGCTTATGCGAATAAAAGCTTTTATGATACGATTTTCCCCGATGTTCTTCGTCCGCAGACCATCATCAAATGTATCAATGGCTTTTATTACGATGAAAAGCAGGCGATTTCCCGAAAGGAGGCGATGGATCGCTGTCGGAACTTGACGGATGTCGTCGTCAAGCCTTCGCAGGACGGAATGTGGGGACGCGGAGTCCGGATCTTTTCGACAGTCAACGGAATGGTCGGTGAGACGGAAACGCTCGCTTCGATGCTCGATGCCTATGGCCCCAATTTCATCGTCCAGGAGAAGGTCGTCCAGCATGAACGGATGTCGGCGTTAAATCCAAGTTCTCTGAACACTTTGCGAATTCTTTCATATCGGCAGGGGGACGAGATCGTTATCCTGTATGCTGTTGTCCGCATTGGAAGAAGAGGGCAGTCTATCGACAATGAGACGGCCGGTGGCGTAAATGCCGATATCGACTTGACTACGGGCTGTATTCGGGATTGTGCGTATGGGACACCTGCTGAAAAACGGATTTTGAGGACAGATATCGGTACAGAACTGTCCGGTTATTTCATCCCATCTTTTCATGGAGCGATTGACCTTGTGAAAGAATTGCATCTCCGTCTTCCTTATTTCAAACTCGTGGGTTGGGACATCGGAATCGATGTTGCCGGCAGACCCATCATGATTGAGTGGAACCGAGCCCCAGATTTGAGCCAGACTGCACACGGTCCCGCATTCGGCGACATGACCGAGGAAATCGTGCGGGAAGCTTTGAAGTATCCGGACTCTTTTATGCTTTTGAACTGACGATGAACAACCGTTCGCCATTGAATCTGGCTGTCAGATATTTATTGTATGACATTTCGCCGACATTGCAGTTGCGGACCCTGTTCCGCTTCTACATGCATCGGCGTCTGGACTTGAACCATCCACAGACACTTGACGAGAAAATACAGTGGATGAAATTGCATTATTACCGGGACAACGAACTGGTGCAGCAATGCGCCGACAAGTTCCGGGTGCGAGAATATGTCACTTCCTGTGGCCTGCCTTTCATCCTGAACGATCTGATTGCCGTATATGACAATCCCTCTCAGATCGAATGGGATACGCTTCCGGGTCGTTTTGTCTTGAAATGGAATTTCGGGGCAGGCGGCAACTACATCTGTACGGACAAAACCTCTGCAGACCGGGTGGCAGTGGAGCGCGAATTGGATCGCTTCGGAAGTCTTAGGTTCCACAAGATTACCGGTGAACCGCAATACCGCGGGAAAAAGCGCCTGCTGTGCGAGAAGTACATCGAAACTGCGGATGGAGGCCAGCCCGATGACTATAAGGTCTATTGTTTTGGGGGGAAAGCACTTTACGTGCTTTGTTGCCACGGACGGGTCGGCGAGATGCGACCGTCCTTCTTTTTTTTCGATAGGAACTGGGAACTGCAACGTTTCAACCGGCAGGGCATGGAGGCTCCGGAGGGCTTTACGATCCCCAAGCCGGAAGGAATTGAGGTCCTTTTTCAATATGCTGAGATCCTGTCCAAACCATTTCCCTTTGTTCGAGCAGATTTTTATCTGGAGAGAGGAAAAGTATATTTTGGCGAATTGACCTTTACCCCATCCGGGGGATTCGATACGGGACGTTTGCCCGAGACGGACCGTTACTTCGGTCGGCTGCTCAAGTTGCCCTGTGATTCTAAGTCATGAAATTCAAAGTCCTCAAATTGAAGAAGGGCCTCGTCTATGCCGTGGTGTTGACGACGCTGGTAATGTATATTCCAGCCGTCTACAACTCCCTCTTATATGGCATTCTTCGCTATGCCCTCTTCGGTTTGATGGGTATTTTGGTTTGCATGGCTTTTTCTTCGGACTTTATCCTTTCACATTCCTTGACGAGAAAGACACTGATTGCCCTTGCGACCGTATTTCTGGAATATCTGGTCTCTATGGCATTCAAACTTCGCTTCCGCCTGGAACAGGATGTGCTCCCATTCGCTATCGTGCTGCTGATGATCATGGTTGGCGGACGCGTCAGGTTCCGGGAAGATGAATTCCTGAGACTCTGTACGGTCTATTGCTGCGGAACGATTGTGCTGGGTTTTGCTGCCATCCTTACGTATTTGGGCGGTTTTTCGCTCGCTGTCAATGCCAATGATATCACCGGGAAAAACCAGATCGGGGCCATTGTCGCCGTGGGCGGCGGGATCGCTTTCTATCTGAGCCAGCTTTGGCTGTCGCGGCGGAGGACTTTATTCTATCTGGCGTTGGCGGCTGCCATCCTGGTCATCCTGGTGGTCGTACGCTGCCGGACAGCTCTGGTCGGATATCTGCTTTTTGCTGGGATTATTGCCTTGCAGCGCTGGCCGCGAAAGATAAGACGGCGGGCCGTGGCAGCGGCATTTATCGTATATGTGCTGTTTTTCAACACGATTAACGGGCTGGTAGTGGATTCCCTGCTTAAGTCGACGGACCTGGAGGACGATGATCTGGCGCTGAACGGGGAACTGATCGATCAATTGTCCACCAACCGGCACGAGCGCAATGTCCAAGCTGTCCAGTTCCTGGCCAAGCAGCCTATCGAAGGTGCGCTTGTCAAGTATTCCGGCATCAAACTGATCCACAATTATGTGTTGCTCAGGCTGGTGCGCTATGGCATCATTATGGGCTTTCCGTATGTGTGGATTTATCTGGTCTATTTGACTTTCTGTATCCGGCGTGTGGCCCGGAAATGCTATTCGCTGTATGACATGGGCCCTTATCTGCTGATTATTCCCTTGTTCTGCAGTCTGCTGGAGCCTTCGGCGCCTTTCGGCCCCGGAACGGTCGAGATGATGCCGTATCTGATTTGCGGCTTTACGTATCAAAAGTATATAATGACAGAAGATATTATCGATGAGAATGAATCCGATTAAAATAGGAGTCATCGGCCTGGGCTACGTTGGCCTGCCGTTGGCGCGCCTCTTTTCCACAAAATTTCCGACAGTCGGCTTCGACCGCGATGCTGCGCGTGTCACCGCGCTGATGGCGGGGCACGATGCTACACTGGAGGTGACGGATGAACTACTTGACGATGCCATCCGGAACCATGGTTTCCGCTGTACGGATTGCCTGGAAGACATCCGCGATTGTAATTTTTATGTTGTGGCGGTTCCGACGCCGGTCGATTCCAACAACCATCCTGACCTGGGACCGTTGTTGGGTGCCAGTGAGACAGTGGGGAAGGTCATTGCGGCGGGCGACGTTGTAGTCTACGAATCAACCGTCTATCCTGGCGTGACCGAGGAGGAATGCCTTCCGGTGATCGAGCGGGTATCCGGCCTCCGCTTTAACGTGGATTTCTTCGCTGGCTATTCTCCGGAACGCATCAATCCAGGCGACAGGGAGCACACCGTGGAGAAAATTCGGAAAGTGACTTCCGGAAGTACACCGGAAATAGCCGATCTCGTAGACAAAGTGTACAATACGGTCCTGGTGAACGGTACGCACCGGGCCCCGAGCATCAAGGTGGCGGAGGCATCGAAAATCATCGAAAACAGCCAGCGCGACGTGAACATCGCCTTTATGAATGAACTGGCGAAGATCTTCAATGTGATGGGCATCGACACACACGACGTGATCGAGGCGGCGGCCAGCAAATGGAATTTCATCAAACTGAGCCCCGGACTGGTGGGCGGTCACTGCATCAGCGTGGATCCGTATTATCTGATCCAGAAGGCCCAGGTCTACGGCGTGATGCCGCGGGTGATGTCGTCTGCCCGGCGTCTGAATGACGGAATGGGAGCCTATGTGGCGGAGCAGACCATCAAGTGCATGAACCGCAAGGGGGTGCTGGTCAAGGACGCCCGGATCTTGATACTGGGTTTCACCTTCAAGGAGAACTGTCCGGATATCCGGAACACGAAGGTGGTGGACATTGTCCATACGTTGGGCGAATATACGCAGGACATTACGGTCCATGATCCCTGGGCGGACCCGGAACGTGTGTACCGGGAGTATGGCATTAAAGTGACCCGCCTGCTTCCGGAAGGACGTTTCGATGCGGTCATTCTGGCCGTGTCTCACAAGGCTTTCGAGGAGCTCGATGTACGGGCTATGGTCCGGGAAGGCGGCGTGGTGTATGACGTAAAGGGCTTTTTGCCACGCGATTGCGTGGATGCCCGTCTTTAAGTATGCGGATCCTTCATATTTGCAACGAATTCTACGGTAGTGCCGTACACGCGAACCTCTATCGCCGGCTTGATGCGCTGGGCGTGGAACAGACGGTATTCACTTACTACCGGGGCGGCGGCAAAGACGGCAGGAATGCGTTTCCGGCGTTGCACACGACGTTCGTGTACCGCGGCGGCCTGCGTACTGTACACCGCCTGCTGTATCATCGGAAACAGCGTCTCGTGTACCGGATGCTCACCGGCTTATCGGACCTGCCGGACTATGATCTCTGCCACGCCACGACGCTTTTCAGCGACGGGGCACTGGCATACCGGCTCCGTGAAGCCTATGGCATTCCCTATGTCGTGACGGTGCGCAACACCGACATCAACGAATTCATGAAGGTGGCGCCGCATAGTTGGCCGGACGGCCGCCGCGTGTTGCGGAATGCCGAGAAGATTGTTTTTCTCTCGAAGGCACTTCAGGAAAAGTTCTGCCGCAGCCGGGTCGTGCGGGACCTGCTGCCCGAAATCCGGGAGAAATTCATCCTGCAGCCCAACGGCATCGACGGCTGGTGGCTGGCCCATATCCGGAAAGAAGCTGCCCTGGACAATCACAGGTTGGTCTATGTCGGGCGTTTCGACCTGAATAAGAATGTGGAGCGGCTGATTGGTGCCGTGCTCGACCTGCGGACGGAATTTCCGGACATCTTCCTCTCGCTGGTGGGTGGTGGCGGCGGACGGGAAAAGCGCGTGCTGGAATTGGTGCGCCGTTATCCGGCTCATTTGCGGTATCTGGGTCCGATTTACGAGAAGGACCGTCTACAGGCTGTCTACCGGCAGCATAGCCTCTTTGCGATGCCTTCCATTTTCGAAACCTTCGGCCTTGTTTACCTCGAGGCACTTTCACAGAATCTTCCGGTCGTATATACGCGGGGGCAGGGGATTGACGGCCTTGTGGATGAGCGTGCCGGTGAACGGGTTGATCCGATGTCCCGTCAGGACATCGCCCGGGGCATCGGCTCGATCCTGCGAAACCGCACGGATTTTGTAGATGTGGCATCCCGGGTGCATTTCCCGGATTACGATTGGAATACGATAGCAGAACGTTATTTGACGATATATGAAACGATTGTGGATACTTTCCGCGCTGGCCGCAGTGCTGATTGCTCTTCCGTCCAGAGCACAAACGGTCTCTCCGCTTGACTTCGGCCTCGCCGAGGCCACGACCGGAACGGAACGTTATGAGGTGCTGCAGCACGCCCATCAGGCTGCACTTTGGAAAGGACTTCCGATTTCTTATGCCGGTATCGATTCGCTGGAGATTGTGGTACCGGCCGGATCGAAGCCGATTCCGCTGCCGGAAGACACTGACTTCGCCGGCCTGGTGCTGACTGTCTATAATCCGAACCGCAACGGTTTCCTGTTCGAGATGAGCCAGGATTTGAAGAGCCTTGACCTGGACAAAGAAACGGTCGCAGCCTGGGATTTCCGGCGCGTTCCCGAATTGAACGACGGTGTCAATCTTCTGGTGGTGGAAGACCGAGCGCCCTGGGTGAAACAGCGCAAAGGCTACAGCTACGGTGCGACGCGGCGAGACATCAGCCTGCTCAGAAAAGGAGTAGCCCGCAGCAAACCTGTCCAGCCTTATGGCATGGCGACCTCGGATCCGAAAGTCTCGTACTGTCCTGTCACCTTGTCGCAAAAGGTAGTACGCAACCTGACCGTGCTGCGGACATCCGGCTCTACGCGGAAGACCTATTGTTTCCTGTTTCAGAACCAGAACAATATCCTGGTCGAGAATGTCCGGGTCCTGACGCCCGAATCAAATCTGACGGCCGACCAGGTTTTTGCCGTCCGCAACTGCACGAATGTCCTGTTTACCGACGTGACGATCGACGGGACGTATTCGCGGGCGGACAGCTACGGTTATGGCATCGCGATGGACAATGTCTGGAAGTCCCGCTTTGTCCGTTTGAACGCCCGGGGAAACTGGGGCATTTTCGGCAACAACAACATCAACGGCGTGCAGGTGGAAGAAAGCGACATCAACCGGCTTGACGTACACTGCTACGGACGGGACATCTATTGCCGGAACACGACTTTCCGGGATTTGTACAACCAGTTCGCCTCGTTCTATGGCTTCTTGACCTTCGAGCGATGTGCGTTCGTTGATTTCGTGCCGATCCTCTTCGAGAATTCGTACAACGCCTGCACCTTCTTCGAGATCCTCATCAAGGACTGTACGCTGAAAGTGGATATCAACCGGCCTTGGCTGATCAATGCTGGAAATGTCTATGACGATCCGAACGAACGGCCGGAACTGGCCGGGAAATACCTGCCCAGCGTACTGATCGACGGATTGGAAATCGAGACGCCGAAACATTTGATGCTATGGAACCTGATCCATTTTTCCAGGGCGACCTGCCCACCGTTTGCTAACACCTGGAAACTGGACGTCAGGGATATGCATATCCATCCGACCAGTGTCAGGATCCAGCTGTCGAACCTCAAGCTTCCCGAAGCGAATGCGCTCAACGTCTTTGTCCGCTCCTGGAACTGGAACCTGAACAAGAAAAAGAATGAACTGATTGCCCGCTAAGCCATGCTTTCTGTCATCTGCCCCATCTATAACGAAGAAACCTATGTGGCCCGCTGCCTGGAATCCATCCGGGACCAGGACTTTCCCCAGAATGAACTGGAAGTACTTTTCGTAGATGGAATGAGTACGGACCGGACACGCGAAATCATCCAATCCTTCTTGCAGGATTGCCCCTATATTCGGATTATCGACAATCCCGACCGGTATGTTTCCTGGGCGATGAACCGGGGAATTGCGGCTTCGCGTGGAGAAGTCATCATCCGCATAGATGCCCATACAAGCTATGAACCGAATTACTTTTCCGCACTCGTGCGGCGACTTTACGAGCTTGATGCAGCCAATGTGGGAACAGTCTGTCGGACAGATGTCTTGCACAAGACGCCGAAGACACTGGCTATCCGTGAGGTTCTCTGCAACCGCTTTGGTGTCGGGAATTCTTTGTTCCGCACTGGTGTGGATCAGGTGCGCGAAGTAGATACCGTTCCGTTCGGCTGCTGGAAGCGGGAGACTTTCGACAAGTACGGATTGTATGACGTCCGGTTGATCCGTAACCAGGACATAGAACTGAACAAACGGGTGATCCGGGGCGGGGGACGGATCTATATCATACCTGACACTTTTTGCACGTATTATGCACGTGAGACCTTCTCGGCGCTGGCCTCGAACAATTATGCAAACGGGAAATGGAATCTGCTGACCGTTTACATTACCGGGAAGTTGTCTTCCCTTTCACTCCGTCATTTCGTGCCGCTCGCTTTTTTGGTCTCCTTGCTTGTTCCGTTGTTTGCCGGCATTTTCTGGCGTCCTGCACTGTGGTTCGCCGTAGCCAGTTTCCTTGCCTATACCATCCTCTTGGGAGGTGTCAGCGTGCGATTGTCTCATGAGAAAAATCTGTCTTTCGTACGGCTGATGCAAAGTTTTTTGATCCTTCACCTCTCTTATGGTTGCGGATCTTTGATGGGTTTGTTATCTTTGCCATTCGTAAGAAAGTGAAAGTATGCTTCTGAAGTTCCTGTTTGACCGTATCGTGTCTTTTCTGGGCCTGGCCTTACTCTGGCCGGTGATGCTGGTGATAGCCGTATTGATAAGATTCCAGATGCCAGGCGGTCCTGTTATCTTTTCTCAAGTACGGGTAGGGAAAGATGGGAAGTTTTTCACAATGTACAAGTTTCGGACGATGACAGCGAAAGCGGGCGGTACCTCCATTTCTTTGGCGGGCGATACGCGCGTGACACCGCTGGGAGCCAAACTTCGCCGCTACAAGCTCGATGAACTTCCGCAGTTGTGGAATGTGCTCAAGGGTGACATGAGTTTCGTTGGCCCGCGCCCCGACGTACCTGGGTATGCAGATGCGCTGCAAGGGGATGATCGGGAGATGCTTTCCCTCCGTCCCGGAATTACTGGTCCAGCTTCCCTTAAATACCGGAACGAAGAGGAGATTTTGGCCGCTGTCCCGGATCCGCAGAGATACAATGATGAAGTCTTGTTCCCCGACAAGGTTAGGATCAACCGATACTATCTGCATCACTATTCTTTTTGGATGGATCTTCGGATTATTCTGGCTACGGTGATGGGAAGCCATTTGTGCTATGGCAGTGAAATTATCTGATATAAAGGAATATGGGCTTGCTGAGTAAGTTGAAGTGGGCAGTTTCCTGCCGGTCTCTTCTTGGGCGGAATGCTTCTTATTATCCGGACGATAAGCACAAACCCAGGTGGCGGATCGTGTGTGACCAGTTTGCTTCTTTTATCCGTTATGGCTACTTTGAGGAGTACTATTATTTGTACGGATTCGATCGTGCAGAAATGACACGGGATCGGATGAAAGAATATATCACGCCCTATCGGCCATTCTTGTATAAGGTGGACCGGTTGAATTTCCAGAATCCGTATTACGATACGTTTCAAGGGCGAATTACTGGCAGGGTAATCAATCAGGACAAGTTCTATTTTTACCTTTTTTTGAGTCGACTTGGTTTTCCCACGCCCCGTGTGCTTCGTTATATTCGAAAAGGACAGGTCGTGTATGAAGATCCGGCATTTCTTTCTGATTTCGATGCTGTCGTCAAGCCGGTAGACGGCATGATGGGACACGATATTTTCTTCCTGAGCCGCCGTGGAAATATTTTCTTTAAGGACGATGCTCCTTTCGGACGGGACGAGCTGGATGCTTTGCTGGCAGGATCCGACTGGATTGTGCAGGAACATATTGTTCAGCATCCGCGCATGGCGGCGTTGTGTCCGACATCTGTCAATACGATTCGTCTTCATACGGTGATGGGCCGTGATGGCCAGGTGATTCCTTTCGGCCCGCTCCAGCGGATTGGCCGCGTGGGAAGTTTGGTTGACAATTGGGCGCAAGGTGGGATTTTGGTAGGGATTGATTCCGCGACAGGGACATTGCAGGGACGAGGCGTATTAAAGCCTGCATATGGTACCGTATTGACAGCGCATCCCGATACACGGGTACCCTTTTTCGCTTACGAGATCCCATTCTACAAAGAGGCAGAGGCGATGGCTATCAGCTTACACCGCCTGCTTTATCGCAATCATTCTATCGGGTGGGATATTGCTGTAACAGAGAATGGCCCCGTCTTCGTGGAGGGTAATGACCGCTGGGAAGTATCGATGATACAAGCTGTTCACGGCCCATTGACTGAATTGAAAAAGTATTTTGAATGAGCCGTTTGATTACATCCATTCCCGAGATGGCGCATGGATTTGTTTCCGCGGCACGGGACCGGTGGGCACGAGCGCATTGGCGGCGTGAGGATCGCCGTCAGTTGCAGGAAGTGGATCTGCCGGAGATTTCTGATGCCGAGTTCCAGGAAATGCGGGCGACCTGGCCTTTTCTGCGCTTTGACCGGAACGACTTGTACTGGGCGCGACTTTACAAGAAAGTGTACGGGTTCGACCCTCATTTTCTTGGTTCCGTCAATCAGTTTTATGAATTGCGGGCCCTTGTCAATCCGTATCGGCAAATCTGTTCGTTGGAGAATAAGGCGCTCGCCGACTGCTATCTGCCTGAAATTCCTTTTCCTGAAGTGTATGTGCGCGGGCTTAACGGTCGGTTGTTTGACCGGGATAATCGTCCCTTGGACCTGGGATGCGCACTGGATATGCTTAAAGAGAAAAAATCTTTTGTAATAAAACCCGGTTTGGATTCCATGTGCGGACGGGGTGTTCATCGAATCGACCTGTCAGGGTATCCACAGGCGGATGTCGATTGGTTGGCCGATCTTTTCAAAGGGGCATCCCGAGAGTTTATTGTTCAGGAAGTTGTTTTACAACAGTCCGCAATTGCACGGCTGAATCCCACATCGCTGAACTGCAGTCGGATTACTTCTGTATATGTGGGTGGAGAATATACCTGTGCCGCCTTGCAGAAAATAGGGAAGGCTGGAAGCCCGATTGACAATTGGAACAGCGCCTATTTCGTCGGGATTCAGCCGGATGGCTTTCTGAAAGAAACGGGGTGGGATGACCGTTTGCATGCTTCGAAAGCTACGGACAATGGCATTCCGTTCAAGCAGGTTGAGGTTCCTGGCCTTCAAACGATGCTTGCCGCCGCAGAAACGTTCCACAAGCGATACTTCCCGCAGTGTGGCATTGTGGGTTGGGATATGGTGATAGATGCGGCCGGGCAGCTGAAAGTGATTGAAGCAAATCTTACTGTACCTGGCCTCCCTTCCGAGCAATTGTGTTCCGGGCCGTTCCTTCGTGATGTAAGGGAAGAACTGTGCCAGTTGTTTCAGCAATAAAGGACCATTCCTGCCACATTGTCAGTCCCGGGGCGGGTGGCACAATCTTCGTAAAGCAAGAGGGCGTCGGTGCGACAAATGCACCGGCGCCTTTTTGTAAACGAAAATAAAAAAGAAAAAATAGGAGAAAAACATTATGGGAAAAAT
>ODAI013460738.1_pt1 | contig 23733 bp, 23 predicted proteins | sample 1539321 | NCBI WGS metagenome assembly ODAI01 (sample SAMN02144231, study PRJEB22623) | gut metagenome | biome: sheep rumen | host: Ovis aries | place: New Zealand | reverse complement strand
TGATTCCGGTGGTCTTGGATCGGTATTTTCTTCCGGGAATAAAGACAATTGTTTCATGGCGTATTATCATCACACTTCCTAACGTTTTTAGGGGGTAAGTTTTGTGCTTTTTGCAATTTCTGCCCCCTAAAAGCGTTGACCATCCTTTATGAAGTTAATGAGATTCGCATGGATGATCCCGTTCCTTTTCTGAAGAAGACTGTCGGTGGTAAGAAGATATTTGGGATAATTATCCCATGTAACCTTTTCCAACGATCTGTATTCTCTGTCCTCGGTATCTTTGCTTTCTAGAATCGTATAGGCGACTTGAACATACATGAAATAATTGCGGATATCCGCAAATAAATCATGTGAGGTGTTTGGATGTATCCGAGGGAACAGTATCTGGAGTAAGAAGATTCGTTAGTACCTGAAATGTACATAGCGCCAAGGATTCAAACGAGTCCCTGGCGCTATTATTATGCCCGTTTTCAGAAGAAGGAGGAATACCTATAAATATTACTTATATCAAGCGATAAAAATAGCATAGTTTTCAAGTGACTTTTTATGTGATATAAAAATATATATTACAAACGAAAGAAGTGCATTTATGAAAAAAGGAGGAAAAAATGTTACTTAATAAATCAAAGGTTAAAATCGGAGTAGGCGATATTTTATTGCTGATCGTGACAGTTTTGTATGCAGTAGGAATCCGTGTGTGGTTTCCTGTGTGTGATAAGATGACATCGTCGGGTGCTTATATGACTTGCCATTGGGTCGGTGAAATTCTTAAAGTGCTTACGATCGTATTGATAGTGTTAGCGGTATTTCATATTGTGATACCTTCATATGGATTTAAAGCAGGTATTGACGTTGCAGTTTTATTATTGTTTGCTGTCATATATAAATTGCCGGGTGGAATAGTAAATCTTTGCAAGATGGACACAATGAATTGTGTGGCTCATACAAAACCAAGTACAGTGATATATGCTATCATTGGGGTTTTGATCGCAGTTTTTGATCTGGCTGTCATTGTTATATTTGCTAATAAGGAGAAGCATAAGAGAGCATGAAATTAAAGTTGGCAAAAAAGAATATTTTTGGCAGACCGTTTCGCTCACTGGGACTGATACTTATGATTAATTTCCTCGCCTTTACACTTATGGCGGGGACTCTTATAATATTGAGCTTAAAAAAGGGACTTAACACTTATAAAGAAAGACTTGGTGCCGATGTCATAGTTGTGCCCCGGGGTGCTGTCGGGGAATCGTCTGTTGATGATATATTACTTCAGGGGATTGCAGCCAATTCTTATATGAGTGGTGATGAATACGAAAAGATATGTGGGTTTAAGGGAATAGATAAGATGTCAAGACAGTTTTATCTGACCTCGGCCCAAGCAGACTGTTGTTCAAGTAAGATCCAGATTATAGGTATTGATACCGAGTCTGACTTTGTAATAAAGCCATGGATAGACAAAAGTTACAGTAAAAAAATAAATTATAGGGATATTATAATTGGTTCTGAGGTATCGAGTCCGTCGGATGGAATTCTCATGTTTTATGGAAATGAGTACAGGGTTGTTGCAAAACTTAAGAAGACGGGAACCGGACTAGATAATGCGGTATTCACAAGCATGGAAACGATCGAGGATATGGCTCTTGATTATGAAAGGCTTATGGCTACGGATACATTTTCCGGGATCGATGTTAAGAGTGCGGCATCTGCTGTTATGATAAGAGTAGCGGATGGGGCCCGGGCCGATGCAGTGGCTGTTGATATCAACAATCATGTGAAAGGTGTAGTTGCTACATCCAAAAAGACCATGATTCAGGATACGACAAACGGACTCGCCGGAGTCATAGCGATAATCCTTGGTCTTCTTGGTATAATTGTTGCCATGAACCTTATTGTTATCGGGACCATATTCATGGTGATCATGGGGGAGAGAAAGAAGGAGATGGGAGTACTTCGTACCATCGGCTTATCTGCAAAGGATCTTTCAAATGTTATGTTTTTTGAAGGTGGTATCATTGGTTTCGTGGGAGCTTTTTTTGGTATGATATTATCGGTTCTTGTTGTAAGAGGCTTATCTGATACTATAAAAAATCTTATCAGACTTCCGTATTCGGGTGTCAGTTCGTCTGAATATGTGTTCGTAGCATTGATCGTTATTGTGCTGATGACTTTGACTTCAGCTGTTTCATTTGTGCTTGGCAGTATGCGTCAGAATAAAAGCGAGGTTGCTTTTTTGCTTAGAGAGGAGGTCTGAGATGACAATAGAACTTAAGAATGCTTCAAGAACTTACAACAGAGGATTTTCGGTAGATGAGATTAATCTGAAGATAAAAGCAGGGGTTATTACATCGGTCCTTGGGAAATCCGGAAGCGGAAAGAGTACGTTGGCGGCCATGGCCGGAGGAATATTGGCCCCAAAGAGCGGAAATGTTTATGCAGATAAAGATGATATCTATAAGTTTGATGATAAAAAAAGGACTGCTTTCAGAAATGATAATATAGGCTATGTTGTTCAGGGAAACAGCGGACTCAGAAGTCTTACAGTTCTTGAAAACGTTCTTTTGCCGACTCTGATCCGTGGAAAAAAGAAGAGTGAAAGCGTTGAAAAGGCGCGAAATCTTCTTTGTAAATTGGGAATAGAAAAATTATCGGATGTATATATCAATGAACTCTCGGGAGGGGAATTAAGGCGTATGGCAATAGCCAGAGCGCTTATTAATGATCCTAAGATAATCATCGCAGATGAACCGACGGGAGATCTTGATGATGACAATACCAATACCGTATTGAAATTATTCAGGATATATGCTGATAATGGTGCAGGTATTCTTATTATCACTCATGATATAAGTGTTCTTGATTACAGTGATGAGTCGTATATTATGAAGGATGGGCGATTAGCGTTGCGGTAAATATGAAAGCTGCAAAACATCTCAAAACTGGTCGTGCTTACTCCATGAGAGTTGAACTTCAGGATATATATGAACAAGCTTGTGACAGACAAACTGCCGAAGCTAGATTATGTAAACTTTGTACATGGATGATGCATTCACGCCTTGAGGAAATGAAAAGACTATGCGTACTTCTCAAGGAACATTGGTGTGAAATACTCAATTACTTCGACTATAAATTTACAAATGCGATACTGGAAGGCATGAACAGTATCATACAAAATGTAAAACGCAGAGCACGTGGTTTCAGAAATACAGAATACTTTAAAACAATGATATACCTAAACTGTAGTAATCTGAAGATTGATGCAGTTATAGCTAGAACGTAGGTTTTTTTCATAAATATCTTGAATTAATTGTATTTGTTGCAATGGTATGTCAAGTTTCTTCACGAATTTAGGTGAAAACCTCTTCGATGTACCATTGCACATAGTTACATTTTAAAGTATGAATCAATAATAAGCAACTATCATTACCCACTATAAATGGGGATTAACCAAATTTTTCTTATCACCAACTTTGAACGGAAGGCCATCTTTATCTGTGATACCTCTACAATCCCACATAACCTTCTCATATCCGATAGTTTTATCGCTATCTGGACTTTCTATAACTTTTATTGTTAATAAACTGTATCTGTGATCTTCTTTTTCATATGAATCAAATTCGATTTCACTTATCTCACCATATACTATTTCATCATAATAATTAGAGGCTTCGATTTTATCTTTATCGAATGCATCAGATTCAATATAGCTTAATACATGACTATACTCAGAATAACATCTGCCTCCATATATAGTATCATAATCACCACTAGATTTGGTTATGAACATATATGTCTTACCAATTTCGAATTCCTGGGCCCCCACATCAGGCAAAAGATCATACTTATAACCGTATTTTTTTAATATACTCATCTGCTCTTTTTCTTTGTAGCTATACCCTCTTAATGCTCCATATACTGCAACGTTAACATAATCTTTCTTCTCACCTTTATATACATCCTTAACAGCAATCTTATACACAGTATAATAATTAGGCATCTCTTCAAACTTTCTTTTTGTAGACTCACAAACTATAAAATATATATCTTCAACTTCACCCGTATAGATAAACTCAGCCTTTTGGCACTGTTCCTCCATCGTAGGCAATACCGCGTCTATATGTACAATCCAGCCAGTCTTGTTATCAGTTGTTGAACCATCAACAGATGAATTTTCCACAGATGACGCATTTGAAACTCGCGATGTACAGCCTGCACACAATAATAATGCTGATATTATACAAATAATACTTTTTTTGCTCATAAAAACCTCCTAAAACGTTACTATTTGTACAAGATACACCACCTAAATTATATTATACTTTTTTCAAAAAAAATGTCAATACTATTTTTTATATTAGCTATTCCAACGTAAAAACCCCCTCCCTACCACCTATCTGGTAAAGAGGGGATAATGTCATATTACTGTACTGTCACACTACTGTAAACTGTAGTCTTACTGTATGCTGAAGCATTCGAGAATGTATACTGTGTTCCATCAACTGTCACTGTATGGCTTCCTGCCGAATGAAGCGAGAGACTATAGGTCTTCACTGATGAACCAGCCTTAACATTCGCATAACCAAGACATATAAGTGTTCCGCCTGTTACACTTGCAGTACCATCTGTGTCAAGTGCTGCAGCCATCGACTGACTCGGCCCCTTAGTTATAACTACACCGCCAGTCTGTGTGTAGGTGCCGTTACTGTCGATGCCGTCTGTGTCGCCATTTGGTGACACGGTGACTTCTACGTATCCGCCAGAGATATTGACGGCTGCTGTCTTAACACCCTTGGTTGCGTTGATTCCGTCATCGTTAGCAAAGAGGACTGTTCTTCCTCCGCTTATGTTGATCACGTTCGCCTCGAGTCCTTCGTAAGCGCTGTCTATGTTGATCGTACCGCCTGATATGTTCAGGATATAGTCTGCATGTATAGCGTCCGCACCAGAAACTGTCTGTACAGACATGCCACCTCTAGGACCTTTGTTACCTCCGCCTGTTGTAGCAGCTGGTGAGTATACAGCTACATTTACCGTACCGCCGGTTATGTTGATGGTGCCAAGTCCGGTTTCGCCGGTATCGAACTTCGTTCCATAGTCTGCGTGAAGCGCGTCATCGTAGCTCTGAATAGTTATATCACCAGCTGATATGTTGAGCTCGTTGCCGACCTTAACGCCCTTATATGAAGTCACAGATGCGTTGCTTGCGCTATAGCCGCTGTATGTTCCTGTATAGATGATAACCTTAGGCGAATTGCCGTCAGAATCGGTTGTCATGTTGTAGTTGTGGGCTGCCGATATACCATCGCCTGCAGCGTATACGGTCACGTTGCCGGAAAGTATGTTCACATCGCCTCTTGTCTCACCGTTCTTATTCGCATCGGTGTTCTCGGTCTTGATGCCATCGCCGTTAGTAGATATGACAACCACATCACCACTCTTGACTGTCACCGAATCGTTGCCCTTAAGAGCGTTGTTATAAGCTGTAACCTTAAGAGAGAGTTTCTGCACCGTGAGATCCTTAGTTGTATGGATACCATTGTTATATGTTCCTGTAACTACAAGTGTACCGGTGCCCTTGATCTTAAGATCGCACTTAACATAGATAGCGCCCTCGCCAAGAGAATCGTTATCAGTAGTCTTATTAGAGCGGTTATCCTCGATGATGTTCTCTGTATCGCTCTTAGCAGAGATTTCCAAAGTTCCACAGCTTACCGCCTTAATAACCGAATCAGACGAGTTCTTGATGGTGACTCCCGCAAGTTCTAGCACGACCTCGTCTGCATCCGAGGCTTCTATGAGGATCTGTCCCTCGAGACTTCCCTTAAGGGTATAAGTACCAGCCTTGGTTATCTTATAGGTACTTCCCGACTGCATGTAGGACCCGTCTGTAGTGGTTATTGTAAATGCTCCTGTAGCTTCAGTAGCTGTTATACTAGTATCAGTTACCGGCGTATCAGAAGATGTTATGGCTGTGTTGCTGCTTCCTGAGAAAGCAGTAGATGAAGAATCCTTAGATGTTGTGGTACTATCAGATGTTGTAGTATCCGATGCTTTATTCGTAGTCGAATTCACCGACAGTGTTACTCTCGTAGATTCAGAAGCAGCTGTTGTGCTCTCTGTATTCTTATGTGTAGACTTAACACTTGTACATCCAGACAGACCTGCTATCATGGCTGTTGTCATAAGTATTGCTATGTATTCTTTTCTCCTCATATGTGAGTACCTCGCTTTCATATTATCTTTATAAGCCTAGTATATACGAGGTTCTTTAAATGAACTTTAAAGTGGAAAAAATCATCGATATATAGATTTTACCGTTGCAATCTTACTAACACCAAAGAAAACAACAACATATATAAGATTCTTAAGTAGGAATTCAACACTAGTTACACTACCACCAAATTCCTTCAGATTGCCAATCATAACAAAGTTTCCAAGACATAAGGTATTAGCAAATCCCGCAACACTATTGAATCCTAAAAAAAGAATAGCGACTGCAAGCAAAACTGAAACAGCTATATTGCAGCTAAGTCTGAATACTGCAAATACTACGGCAATCAATCCAAGCACTCCAACTACGTTGTACAAAACAATAATCCCTGTCTTAGCAAAATCGCAGTTTCCATACTTAAACGCGCACATAAAAGCATTCACAACATCATATACAACGCTCATGATTACACATATCATAGCGCAAGATAACATATTGACAAAGTCGTATATCTCTTTTCTCCTGATTCTTATCAGCAAAAACTGTGATTTAAGTGAATACATATTCTCGATAAATCCAAGGCATACATACATAATACCCACATATCGAAACAGACCCACAAGAATCTGCAGGAGTGTTGTCGACTCTATATCACACCCTCCATTTAAGTAAACAAGGGCACCAACATACGAATTATCCTCAACCCACATAAGCTTATAATTAACAACTAATGTTATTATCGTTACAAGCATGATTGGAATCATCTTAGGTATTCTTTCTCTTATATTAATTCTGCACATACTCAACGAGTACAAAGCTAATCTACTTATCGACACTGACCTTCTCCAGTTTTTTGTTTTTTATTCTGTACACCTCATCGCATAAGCAATCTATATCCTCTTTTATATGTGATGCGATTATAATAGTCTTTCCTTCTTTCTTAAGTTCCTTGAGGATAGCACGTACATTTTCAACACTATCACTGTCGAGAGCGTTCATAGGCTCATCAAGTATTATAAGCTTCTGATCCTCCATGATAGCCTGCGCGATAGCAAGTTTCTGTCTCATACCAAGTGAAAACTTCCTTACCTTCTGTTTATTATCAGGATCAAGACCAACCTTTGTAAGTATATTCCTAATCTCATCATCTGACATCTTCTTGTTAATAGAAGACAGATACTTAAGATTATATACCTGATCATATTCCTCAAGAAATCCAGGAGTCTCTATTATAATTCCAGTATTCTCAGGCACATCTACATCCTTGCCAATTGATTTAGAGAACACCTTAATCTCTCCCTTAAAGCCTGTAAACCCGCATATCATCTTGAATAATACAGACTTACCACAACCATTTTCTCCTGTTATTCCAACGATAACACCTTCACCAATTGACAGATTGATATCATCAAACAACTCTCTGTCCTTAAATGTTTTCGAAACACCTTTAATCTCTATAACTGACATAACTCCTCCATCTTTCTATACCCTATTAAGATCTAATTTATCTGAACACAAAACAGCAATATAAGAATATACAAAACTCATGATCACAAGATACATATTCTTCACAGCAAATGTTACAAGCATCTCTTTATCAGAAACGCCAAACAAAAAATCATAATCAACTCCATACGAAAAGATCGACAAAACTGGAATTCCTGTGTAATCCACAGTACAGCTTGCTATAATAACAACTGCCAATATCACATACTTATAGCCTTTGACTAATACTTCCAAGCATACATACAAACTTGTGATAAGAACAGTATGCAAAAAAAGCCTGATAATGCATAGAACTATACCTAGCCACATCGAATTATCACTAAAAAGCATACTGTTATAATACGATCTGACAGAATACTCATCTAGAATATCTCTATTAACTTCACTGCCATTAAAACAATATGCAATTATCAACGTAACAAAAGAGAATAATATACAGTATATCGCACTTCTAAGCATCATATCACGTCTGTAAAGCCTAAGCTTATGTTGTTTTCCTCTTCCTCTTATGTTGGCTATACGATTAAAACTCATATTGTTCTCACCGCACGAAAGAAGATACATAAGACCTAGAAAATACGCAAAGAAGAAGAAAAAAACACCTGGAAACACATCAAAAAAAGCCATATAGCAGTTTTCATCTACGCTCTTATTAACTCCAAACCAGGCAAGTATAATACATGATATGATCAATCCTAATCCTATATAATTCTTCTTGTTCAATACCATACTATCTACCTACCCAAGCTTTTCTTCAATTTTTTCATGCACACAAAAAGCCCCAATACCAACACAGATCATACCAAACATAATTAACAAAGCTCTTAATATATCAGTATCAAACACTGTACACCAATATATACCCATAGACATATACTTCGCAGTCATCTCATTACACGATAAAAGAATCTCTGCAAAAAGGTATATAAGATAAGATCCAAGATATACTCCAATCCTGTTTTTAAAAAAAGAAGATAATCCCATCGCAAGTATGGCATATGAGAAGGTAAATACCATATGTATCAGCAAGCATATGATAACCCGACCTGCAACCGAAGGTTCTAATTCCGTACCTGCAAAGAAAAACTTACTATCAAATACCCAATCAGGTACCTTAGTATCTCGAAATACAGAATAAACAATTATCGTATAGACAATCTCAGGAATCATAATCACAAGACTACCTGATATTCCTGTTGCTAAGAACTTAGACGCATAATACTTCTTCTTTCCAGCACGGATAATCATCATATATGCACTCTTATTAACCTTTTCAGCTGTATAGCTATACAAAAATGGAACAACTATGAAAAATGGAAAAAAATCCTTATAAAACAAAAAACCTGATTTCCATACAAGACTTGAATTCCAATAGGTATCCCTCAACTGTTCTAATTGTTCTGCCGTAATATCATCCGACAGTCTAACACATCCTCCCCATGCATCTCTATAAGATATATAGAATAAAAAAAACAGACCAACTATGACCAATATCCAGAATCGCTTATTGAATAAAGCCCTTCTTAATTCGTTCTTTAACATGATATGCTCCTCCCAAAAAAGAAGCTGTAACCATCTTGAGATCTGATTACAGCCTCCATAATCAATTAATAAGTATCAATATTCCATGCACCTTTGACGGTATATGTATTCCAGAAATGGCCATCATCAGTTTTTATTCTTACCTTATATCTGTAACCCTTGGCCGTATTATCATTGCCGAAAACAAAATGTCCCGTCGAATTAGTATTAATCGTACCTGTTCTAGCATTATTTTCATCATTAACAACTGTATACTGCATATGAACACCGCTAGAATTCTGTGTTATAGCTATAACAGGCGATTCGGTCTTTGTATACTTAGTAGCATAACCTGTATACACTGCTCCGTGAAAAATTTTAGTTGTAACATTAAAGTCGAACTTGTAATTGGCAGCCATAGCATTCGTACTTATAGCTAAAGTACAAAGAAGACTCGCAATACCAAATCCGACAAATCTCTTGTGTTTGTTCATCTGGTAAATCCTCCCTATTAATTGCCATATTCTCAAGCCCTCTATAAAAAAAGATATGGCACCATTATTATGACGCCACTCTTATGACGCCACTCTTATGACGCCACTCTTATAATATATCACAAAGTTTCCTCATTGTCAAGCGATTTTTTCAGAAAATTTCACAAACATTTAATCCAACAGCATCAATTAATTGAAAAACCGTGCAAGTTTTTCAAGTCTCGCACGGTTTTACTTTTTATAGTGTCACCTTAACCTTCTCAAGATGCCATATATCTCTTACATACTCTTCTATAGTTCTGTCTGATGAGAACTTACCACTACATGCAGTATTCATAAGAGCCTTCTTAGCCCAGCCCTTCTTATCCTTGTAGAGTTCTCCGATTCTCTCCTGTGCGTTAGCATATGAGCGGAAATCCTTGAGGATGAAGTATACATCTGCTCTTGAGGTTCCGTTGTTAAGGAGTGAATCATAGATCTCTCTGAAGAGTTCTCTGTCTCCGTTGCTGTATGTTCCGTCTACGAGCTGATCGAGTACTCTTCTTAACTCAGCGTCGTTGTTATAGATCTCTCTTGAATCATAACCACCGTTCTTCTCGTATGAGATTACCTCATCCGATGAAAGTCCGAAGATTACTGCATTCTCCTCGCCTACTTCCTGAACTATCTCTACGTTAGCACCATCCATAGTTCCGAGAGTTACAGCACCATTGAGCATGAACTTCATGTTACCTGTTCCTGATGCTTCCTTGCTCGCTGTAGAGATCTGCTCGCTGACATCTGCGCCTGCGAAGATTATCTCTGCGTTCGATACGCGATAGTTCTCTATGAATACAACCTTGATCTTGCCATCTATAGAAGCGTCGTTGTTGATTACGTCTGCTACACTGTTGATGAGCTTGATAGTAAGCTTAGCTCTTCTATAACCGGCAGCTGCCTTCGCACCAAAGATAAATGTTCTCTTAGGTATGTCAAGCGATGGATTCTCCTTGATCTTATTATACAGATACATAACATGAAGTATGTTAAGTAACTGTCTCTTGTACTCATGAAGTCTCTTAACCTGGCAATCGAAGATTGACTCAGGATCGACATCGATACCGTTATGCTCCTTGATATATGCAGCAAGTCGCATCTTGTTCTTCTTCTTGATCTTCATGAACTCATCAAGAGTCTTCTGATCATCTGCAAAGTCTGCCAACTTCTTGATCTGACTAAGGTCTGTGATCCACTTATCGGTCCCTATCTTCTTAGTTACGAAGTCTGCAAGAAGCGGATTACCGTGCAGGAGGAACCTACGCTGTGTGATACCGTTAGTCTTGTTGTTGAACTTCTCAGGGAACATCTCGTAGAAATCCTTGAGTTCCTGGTGCATCAAGATGTCAGTATGAAGGCGAGCCACACCATTTACAGAGAAACCGGCAACTATAGCAAGGTTAGCCATCTTAACCTGTCCATCATAGAGGATGGCCATCTTCCTGATCTTCTCGTTATCGCCTGGATACTTGCTCTTGATAGTCTCCACAAAACGACGGTTGATCTCGTCGATGATCTGATATACTCTAGGAAGAAGCTGCTGGAAGAGCTCTATAGGCCACTTCTCAAGGGCTTCTGCCATGATCGTATGATTAGTGTAAGCGCACGACTTCGTAGTAACTTCCCATGCCTCATCCCACTCAAGTCCCTCTTCATCCATGAGGATTCTCATAAGTTCTGCTATAGTAACTGTAGGATGTGTATCGTTGAGCTGGAAGCATATCTTCTCGTAGAGCTTTCTTACGTCGCTGTGCTTCTCTTTATACTTCTTGATAGCACGCTGAACGCTTGCAGATACGAAGAAGTACTGCTGCTTAAGTCTGAGCTCCTTACCAGCATAGTGATTATCGTTAGGATAGAGCACCTCTACGATGTTCTTTGCGAGGTTCTGCTGCTCGATAGCCATTCTGTAATCACCTCTGTCGAAAGAATCGAGGTTGAAGTTCTGAATAGCTTCAGCATCCCATATTCTAAGGGTATTGACTACGTTGTTGCCATAACCAGCGATTGGGATATCGTAAGGAACTGCCTTAACACAGGTTGCGTTCTCCTGTACGAACTGAGTCTTGCCCTTCTCGTCAACATAGCTTCTTACATAACCGCCAAACTTAATGATCTCTGCGTACTCATCTCTTCTGATCTCAAAAGGATTACCATCCTTAAGCCAGTCATCAGGCACTTCTCTCTGATATCCATTCTCTATCTTCTGAGCGAACATGCCATACTTATAACGGATTCCACATCCATATGCAGAATATCCGAGTGTTGCAAGTGAGTCAAGGAAGCAAGCAGCAAGACGGCCTAATCCACCGTTACCTAAAGCTGCATCCGGTTCGCAATCCTCTATGGCGTTGATATCAGTGCCAAGCTCTTTTAGAGCTTCCTTAACCTCATCATAACAACCGATATTGATCATGAGGTTTCCAAGAGTTCTTCCCATAAGGAATTCCATGGACATATAGTAGACTGTCTTCACATCCTGCTCATCATAAGCCTTATGAGTAGCGATCCAGCTGTCTATCATGAAATCCTTGACAGCATAAGCGGATGCCATAAATATCTGCTGTGGTGTAGCATCATCGATCTTTCTTCTGTAGAAAGCACGAAGTACAGCCACTACCCTCTTCTTGAAATCCTCTTTACTAAACTTTTCTGCCATATAGTTTACCTCCGATCCTTATATCTTCTTTACGCCAAGAGTTACTACCTCGTTGTTGATATTCCACTCCTTAGTGTAGCCATCCATGGCATCAGTAACTATATCCTTGGCAAGCACATCCTTCATGATGGCATCCTTGTTATCAGATACGAGCTTCTCGACATTCTGATTGTCCTTAACATATATGGTTATATAATCCATAACTTCGAATCCGGCTTCCTTACGCATGGTCTGAACCTTGCTTATGATCTCTCTTATGAAGCCCTCTGTTATGAGCTCTTCTGTAAGATTAGTATCCATAACTACTGTTATGCCGTAGTTGCTGTCAGATACGAAGCCTTCCTTCTTAGCGATCTCGATAAGAAGATCATCCTTGGTAAGCTCTACCTTCTCACCGTCAAAGTCGAATGTAAGCGCACCCTCAGCGTTAAGCTTATCCATGGCGTCGTTGCCATCAAGTGTGGCAAGCGCCTCACGGATCTTGCCAAGAAGCTTACCGTACTTAGGACCTACAGTCTTAAGCTGTGGTTTAAATGTATAGGATGAATATTCTCTTACGTCATCCTTGAACTCTACTGTCTTAACGTTAAGCTCATCCTTCACTATGTCAAGATAGTAGTCATCGAGAGTGAATGAAGCCTTAATGAAGCACTGTCCGATAGGCTGACGATTCTTGATATTAGCTGCATTACGGCAAGCACGTCCGATAACAACTACCTTAAGTACATCATCCATGTTGCGCTCAAGCTCCTTATCGATGAAGCTCTCGTCAGCTACAGGATAATCACACAGATGAATACTCTCAGGTGCGTCCTTATCCACGCTTCTTACCATGTTCTGATAGATGTCTTCTGTCATGAACGGTATCATAGGGGCAGCCAGCTTACAAAGAGTTATAAGCGCTGTGTTAAGAGTCATGTAAGCATTTATCTTATCCTGCTCCATGCCCTTAGCCCAGAATCTCTCACGAGAACGTCTTACATACCAGTTACTTAAGTCATCTACGAACTCCTCAAGAACCTTAGAAGCTTCTGTTATCTTGTAGTTAGCAAGGTAATTATCTACGTCCTTAGTCAGAGTCTGAAGCTTAGAAAGAATCCATCTGTCCATAACTGTAAGTGTCTTGCGGTCCATCTCATACTTAGTTGGATCGAAGTTGTCTATATTCGCATAGAGCACATAGAATGCGTATGTGTTCCAGATAGTTCCCATGAACTTTCTCTGGCCTTCTGTAACAGCCTTATCGTGGAATCTGTTAGGAAGCCATGGTGCACTGTTCTCGTAGAAGTACCATCTGATAGCATCAGCGCCGTGTGTAGCGAGTGCATCAAAAGGATCAACCGCATTGCCCTTACTCTTGCTCATCTTCTTGCCTTCAGCATCCTGAACATGTCCAAGAACGATAACGTTCCTATAAGGAGCCTTGTTGAAGATCAAAGTAGATATAGCAAGAAGTGAATAGAACCACCCTCTTGTCTGATCGACAGCCTCACTTATGAAGTCAGCTGGGAACTGCGCTTCGAAGAGATCCTTATTCTCAAAAGGATAATGATGCTGTGCAAATGGCATCGCACCACTGTCGAACCAGCAGTCGATAACCTCAGGTACACGGTGCATCTTGCCGCCGCACTTAGGACACTTAACAGTGACAGCATCCACATATGGTCTGTGAAGCTCGATATCTTCAGGACAGTCATCAGACATGCTCTTAAGTTCCTCGATACTTCCTATAGAGTGCATATGTCCGCACTCACACTGCCAGATGTTAAGAGGAGTTCCCCAATATCTGTTACGGCTTATACCCCAATCCTGAACGTTCTCAAGCCATGCGCCGAATCTGCCCTTGCCGATGCTCTCAGGAATCCAGTTGATAGTGTTATTGTTAGCGATAAGATCATCCTTAACAGCAGTCATCTTAATGAACCAAGACTCTCTTGCATAGTAGATGAGCGGTGTATCACATCTCCAGCAGTGTGGATATTCATGCTCGAACTTAGGCGCATCAAAGAGCTGGCCTCTAGCGTCAAGATCCTTAAGGATAAGCGGATCTGCATCCTTAACGAAGATTCCGGCATAATCGGTATCCTTAGTCATATCACCCTTGCCGTCTACAAACTGAACGAAAGGAAGATCATAATTACGTCCGATTCTCGAGTCGTCCTCACCAAATGCTGGTGCTATATGTACGATACCGGTACCATCTGACATGGTTACATAATTGTCAACTGTTATAAAATGTGCCTTCTTCTTCTGTTTTGCTGCTGCATCACCAGCGCAGGTAAAGAGTGGCTCATACTCAAGTCCCTCGAGGTCGCGACCTATATAGGTTTCAAGAACATCGTAAGCCTTCTCACCTTCCTTAGCAAGCTTGCCAAGTACAGTATCAAGAAGTGCTGTAGCCATGATATATACTTTGCCGTCGACAGCCTTTACTTTAGCGTACTCCTCATCAGGATTTACGCAAAGAGCTACGTTCGAAGGAAGGGTCCATGGAGTTGTGGTCCATGCAAGGAAGTATGTATTCTCCTCGTCAGCCTTCTTGAATCTTACGATTGCAGAGCGCTCCTTAACAGTCTTATAGCCCTGCGCAACCTCATGGCTAGAAAGAGGGGTACCACATCTAGGACAGTAAGGCACAACCTTAAAGCCCTTGTAGAGAAGACCCTTATCCCAGATCTGCTTCAGCGCCCACCACTCAGACTCGATGAAGTTATTATCATAAGTTACATAAGGATTATCCATATCAGCCCAGAAGCCTACTGTAGAAGAGAAATCCTCCCACATTCCCTTATACTTCCACACGCTCTCCTTACAATGCTTGATAAATGGCTCAAGACCATACTCTTCGATCTGCTCCTTACCATCTAGTCCAAGCATCTTCTCAACTTCAAGCTCAACAGGAAGTCCGTGAGTATCCCAACCGGCTTTTCTAGGAACCATATAGCCCTTCATGGTCTTATAACGTGGTATCATATCCTTGATAACACGTGTAAGAACGTGACCTATATGTGGCTTACCGTTAGCGGTAGGCGGTCCATCATAGAATGTATAAGATGGTCTGCCCATCCTGCTTGTGATACTCTTCTCGAATATCTTATTATCCTTCCAAAACTGCTCGATTCTCTTTTCTCTCTCAACAAAGTTGAGATTAGTAGGTACTTTCTCGTACATAGCTTCTTTGCTTCGTCTAAGACGAAAACTCCTTTCTGAATGATGTTAATTACGTAAAAAAGGACCTATGCCGCAAAAGACACAGGTCCTATATAATAGTCCTATCATAATCCATCACGACATACAATCATATGCGTTCCTTTAACGCAGGAAATACGCCGAAGCCTACTAAGTCCCCTTTTCGGTCCGGTGCTCGAGAGTGATCTTCACGTCCTGCCTACTTCCACCGCAATCCCAGCATCTGCGGCTCTCTTTGGGTTTCGTCAGGGGCTACTGTCTCTGTCACAGCATTTGTACTAGATTATTATACGACAAAGTGATGAAAAAGTCAATTATTAGTTTTGTCAATGGAAGTTTTTCCATCCATTATATGTATAATCCTATCGCACATATTGGCTATCTCCATATCGTGAGTAACGATGACAACGGTCTTACCTTCCTTATTCAGCTTCTTCAGTATGCCCATAACATTGGCTGCATTCGCACTATCAAGAGAGCCTGTCGGCTCATCTGCTAAGATATAATCAGGGTTATTGACTATAGCCCGCGCAATCGCAACTCTTTGCTTCTCACCACCAGAAAGAAGCGAAACATCCTTCTCTGCCAGCTCATATATATCAAGTTCCTTAAGCTTTTCGCTGACAAGTCCATCTATCTGACCAAACTTAACACTCCCAAGAAGAAGCGGAACACGAACGTTGTTATATGCTGTCTCGCCTTCTATAAGCCCAAAATCCTGCAGTACAAAGCCAAGCTTCTTATTCCTCATGGCCGCCTTTTTCTGCTCAGATAGGCTGCTTGCATCCACTTCATCTATCAAGATCTTACCACTATCAGGCTTATCTAAGAGCCCTAGCATATGTATAAGCGTCGACTTACCTGCACCCGACTTTCCACATATGGCAACTAATTCGCCATCTTCGATTGTCAGACTCACCTCATCAAGCACCTTCTTTTTCTTATCACCTACGTCATAGGCCTTAGTAACATCTCTTAATTCTAATCCCATAATTATCCCTCACTCTTTGTACAAAACCATAAGATCATGCTTGGATGCCTTAAAAACAAACCACGCAGACGATATAAAATAAACACCAAACAGATACAATATCACGAACAGGTTTTTCACAAAGCCCACATGCGTGATTACATTGAAAACCATAAAAGCGATCATCATAACAAGCGATGTGCTTATAGCCTCGATCATGATATTCTTCTTAGGACTCATACCACACATATAGTAGATTGCATAGATCTTCGTATTCTTCTTAGCCTGAATGCCGTTAACAGCCACGATTCCAGCCATAGTCACCACAGAGAATACCACGAATAAAACCATATTGACTATCCTGTCGACATCGTTATCGTACTTGTAATTATCTCGCATCTCTTTGATTGAAGAGATTGTTCCATAATCTCTTAAGATTCCTATAATCTCATCGCGTCTCTCATCATCCTTGATATCTATTATCTTGCATCGTTGTTCTCCATACATATACTTCGATAGAAGCTCTGCTTCTTCTATCAAAAGCCCTTCTTTCTCTGCCGCTTTAACAAATGAATCAAGCGACGAAGCACCATTGCCTCCACCACTTGTGCATGAGACAGCATAACTTCCTATCGGCATGACACCTATGATTTCGATCTTAGCACCATTATCAGTTTCTATTATGTCTCCAGTTTTATACCTATCTCCGATCCATATGCCCTTGATATAATCAGAATCACTTTTAGAAAAGTTCACACCGGATTTCAGATCATAATTCAAGTTATCAGCGATAAGCTTGCTGTATGACAGCGCACCAAAACCTCCGCCTTCCTTAAGCTTTATGTTCATCAGGCCGACACTACCTATCTGCATGTTCTCAAGAATATCGACAGGTATTACCTTTTTTAGTTCAAAATCCGATGGTAAATATTTAGCCCAGCCAAAGTAATATATATCATTATCCTCAAATGTATTGACTACCGCTGCTTTCTTCTTAATCTCCATACGACTGTCGATCAAACCGTTAAAAGCGATCAGACATATGCATATCTCTATAGTGAGCAATATGGTAGTCTGCTTCTTCCTCTTTATCAAACCGAGGATTATCAACAAAGTCTTCATCGTTCTGTCACCCTATAGATTTCTTCCTTCTTTCCAAATCTGATAGCATGTATGATTGAAAATACCATCAACACAACATATACTAAGCCAGAAAACTTTATATATGGCATATAACTGTATCCATACACAACATCATAAGCCGATATAACAGATAACAAGCCCATATATATAAGATTACCAATCACCATACCTATGAACACAAACAACATAGACTGAATAGCTATCATCCGAACATTGAGGTTATTGCTCGCACCACAAACCCTGTACACTGCATAATTGCGCTTAAAGAACACAAGCCAGTAATACAGAATTGCGAAGATGTTCAATATAACTACAGAAAACATCAACCATATTTCCGCGAATAATGTCACAATATACGATACTTCAAATATGCTCTTTTTTCTGACTATCTTTACGTCACTTACACATGCGGAATTCTTCAGATACTTTTTTAGAGCATTGACATCCCGTCTTTTCAAAGCATTTGTATATCCTATCTTCAACCTGGATGTACTGTAATTCTTCACAAAGTTATCAATCGGAAGCATATAGCAGTCCTGATCACTAAACACAAGCGTTCCGATCAGGCGATAACTCTTGTCACCAAGATTGACCACCTTGCCAACCACAAATCCTCCATCACGTTCCAATCTGACTTTCGATTCATCAAGCAACAGCACGTCTCCATCTTCATCTAAAGAATACGCCTTACCGCTGCTAAGACAATCATAAAAATTCATGTTATAATAGCCCATCAGATCATCTCTTCCTGAATCATATGCTTCTATGTATTCGATATCACCATACCCGTGCTTTAACTCGTTAAGCAAACTAATTAAAGCTTCAGGATTTGATTCAGAGATCTGTATATCTACACTACCTCCGCTTTTTTCATTGTAAAAAATCTTGAATGCGATTCCTGCGTAAAAAAGCAGCCCACACAGGCAAACAGACAAACTAATAAGGGCAGCGCCAAATACGCCGCCCCTTTTCTTGATCATATATCTAAAATTCTGGATTATTAGAATAAGTTTGTTCATCATCTCTTCCAAACAGTATCCTCTGTAGACCTCCAATTATACCCGGTATCCCAGCTTCTAGCCATATGCGTACCTACTGCCTTGACTATATATTGTGTTTTAACAACTGCGCCAGCATTTAAAGGCAAATCCCATGTTAAACCCGATTCATAATAATCATCATAATACCAATTCTTGTTATAACCATTTTTAGCTTCCACTGTAGTAAATGACGCACAATTATTCTCATCACGTCCCGGCTTTGTTATCGATGTATAAGCTCTTGCTTCATCTTTTAATACAGGAACCCAATGAGCCCACACACTAAGGTTTCCTTCAACCTTTGCTCCTACATCGACACGCCCTAGCATCACAAAAACAGCAAATGCTGCGACCGCTACTACAACCGACTTAAGTTTAATCTTTCTCCTCTTAATATAAACCTCCCTAGTTTTATTAGTGTACTACGGAGAGAAATATAAGAAAAAAGCCGTAGTACTACTTGCCTTAATTGTATTATACACATTTTTTCAGTTTTTGTCAAGAACTTTTGATAATCAATCAATACAATAATTTACCTCCGAGGTAAATTTCACTCTTGACAAAGAGTTGAATGTATGTTACCATTAATTTACCTTAGAGGTAAATTATAAAAAGGGGTGATGCTTTGGATATCACGTACAAAAACAATAAAATAAAAAAAGTTTGTACAGATGCCAAAACCGCAGAGAAAGCATATGGCAGAGAAATGGTTGCTAAGATACATCAACGTATAGATGAAATCAGTGCAGCAGACACTGTCGAAATGATGATTCAATATCATATCGGACGATGTCATGCTCTTACACAAAATCGAAAAGGACAATACGCAATGGATTTGGTTCATCCGTACAGATTAGTATTCGAAAAAAATGGCGATGAAATACAAATAGCAAATATTTTGGAAATAGTTGATTATCATTAATGTTCAAGATAACAAGTCAAGGAGGTAGCACTATGGTGAAAAGTCGCAGCTATATCGCAACGCCACCTGGGGCAACAATTAAAGAACAATTGAATGACAGAGGTATGAGTCAGAAGGAGTTTGCCGCCAGGATGGATATGTCCGAAAAGCATATTAGCAGACTCATTAACGGTGAAGTACAGCTTACGCCTGAGACCGCTATTAGATTAGAGATGGTTTTAGGTGTTCCAGCAAAGTTTTGGAATAACCTCGAAGCAATCTACAGAGAAAAGATTATTAAAGCAGAATCAGAAAATACAATGGAAAAAGATATAGAGATAGCGAAGCAATTTCCTTATAGTGAGATGGCTAATTTTGGATGGGTTCCAAAGACCAAAGATACTAAAGAAAAGGTTATCAATCTTAGGAAATTCTTTGAAGTTGTAGAGCTTTCGCTTCTTGAAAGCGAGCAAATCACAAGAATTGCATGTAGACGTCTGGCAATCACAGAAAAAAGCGATTTATCTTTGATAGCTTGGGCTCAGGAAGCAAAGATCAAGGCTCGTGGCATCAAAACCGCACCGATCAATATTAAAGGCTTGATTTCAGCTATGCCAGAATTACGCCATATGACTATGCTTAAGCCTAATGAATTCTGCCATAAGATTATAAAATGTCTTGCAGACTGTGGAATAGCTCTAGTTTTTCTGCCGCACCTTAAAGGTTCTTTTCTTCAGGGCGCTTCATTTATGGATGGTAATAAAATTGTTGTCGGTCTTACAACAAGAGGAAAGGACGCTGACAAGTTTTGGTTCAGCTTATTTCACGAGCTTGCCCACATTACTCTCGGTCATATAGGGCAACCAAATGGCACATCCGAAGAAGATGAGAACGAAGCAGACCAATGGGCCGGCAATACACTGATTAATCCTGAAGAATTCGAAACATTCAGATTAGATAGCGATTATTCAGAACAAAGCGTACTTCGATTTGCAAAAGATCAAGGTATTGCACCTGGAATTGTTGTCGGAAGAATGCAACGCGAAAGAATAATTAAGTATAGCATACTCAATAATTTAAAAGAAAAATACGAAATAGCTATATAGAATCATATCACGGGGACGATTCGCAAGATTTCGTCCCCGTGATAGTTTTTTACAGCCCCAACATTATTCCAACGAAATCATCCCGCAAGCATATAGTATAAAAATACATCATATGGTGAATTAGCTTCTTCAAAGTTCAATTCATTATAACCTTCCTCTTTCATCCATTTTTTCATCTGTTCTTTGTAATCAGACCGCGTTTTCATCCCAAGAATAATCTGGAAAATCATATAATTCTCATCATAATAAATATAATCCACATACTTAAGTTCTTCTTTACCTTTATACTTTTCCTTAAGTTTGCTCGGCACTCTCGTCACATATTCCTTCAGACGATTCTTCTGATCAAGTGAGACACTATATGACGGATCAAGTATGAGCTTTAACTGCAGGATTTGTGAATACTCACTCCACTCTTCATAATTTTCAAGGTCCATATTAGATACTTTATCATCTATCATCTTCTTATAATAATCAGGAACCATATCAAGACACCCGATTAAATTCGCAATTTTAACAGGATACATCAAATTATATGCAGTATACTCCTGCTCAGCATCATATTCATCAAATAGTGTTTTTAAGTATTCTTTTACCTTATCTTTATCATATTCAAAACCTGAAGCCTGTGCAAGTTTGAGGCCATAATAAGTATCATATTTCCTGATTTCATGAGTCGAATCAACTTTTAAGTGTTTTACATAATTATCAAGAATTTCCTTGAGTTCACTATCATACTCTGGATGTTTGTAAATCCTGTATCTGTTATTAGAATATGCTTTCGATATAATACTGCTAAAATCATGACCATTAATTTTGAATATCGAAGCCTCAACATTTGAAAGGAAGGAGTTATCACCACTTATCCTGTAATAATCATACGCAAACTCAACATAATCGCCAGAATAATCATAGGCTTCCTCATCCTCATCGTAATACTTTTTCTCATATTCCTTGTAATAAGGAATCATATAAGAAAAATCATACTGATCTGATACCCCTAACATATCAATTATGGTAAGCATATCACCAAAATAGCAGCTGCATTCACCCTTATCAGAGTAATTCCTAGTGTTAAAGCTATACTTTGCAAGTTCTTCATCTAACTGCTGCCTGACATGATATTTCTCATCCACCATATCAGCATCAAATACCTCAAGCAAGTATATATACTCTCTCAAGTAAAAACCATTTCTCGAATAATCAGTAACATGATTATCAAAGACTTCATGATTATCAAGTTCATCAAAGTATTTCTTAAGATCAGATGCTAATCCAAGTTCTTTCATGATACCAACATATGAAATATAGCTCATAATATCAAGACTTTCGATATCATGATGATTATTGGCATATATATCCCTAAATACATCTATAGCATGATCATCACCAAGCCGCTTGGCAACCATCAAAGCTTTATAATAATCCCTGTGATAATCAAAAGCACTTACATTCCAATCCTTGTACTTAACCGCTTCTTCATATTCATATTGGATGTGCTCTTCATCCATATCAAATCCAGCGTAACCGTCTCTTTCAACATAATACTTCTCAAGCTCTCCTCTTATAACCTCTTTATCCTTAGCATCGAGTTTCTCAAGAAAGCCATACATATCCTTCTCATAATTAACATTAAAACCACGCTTTATGTTAAATATAAGCACAACTAATGCTACGATTGATATAACAGTTACACTTAGCACTATTATTATTCTCTTCTTCATCCAATTCCCCTTTTCCGACTGATATAAACACATCTATTCACTTTGCAAAAAATCAAGGATTCTGTCGTTGAAATCCTTGGCTTCTTCATAAGCAGCATGTCCAAGCCCTTCATACATATGGCATGGGCAGTCAAGCTTTCTCGCCATCTCTATAGAGGCCTCTGCTGTTACAACTTTATCCTCTAATCCGCCTATAACAAAGGACCTGCACTTTATTCTATCCAGTTCATCATAAGTCGACACGCCGACGCAAGACTTCGCTAGAGCCACAAAGCGCTCTGGCGGCATGAGCTTCTTAGTCTTAGCGACGAGCGGAAGCGCAAACTTATACTTCTTTATGTAGGCTGGCGAATACATTTTGACTAGGCAGTCCTTGAGGATAGACTCATAATCGCCCTTCTTGCCAAGCTCTATCCAGGAGTTAACAACCTTATCCACAGTCGGATTCGGCCTTGAAAGCGTAACACCTAGCACAAGAGCATTCACATATGAAGGATGATCTATAGCAAGGCGCTGAGCTATCATACCGCCCTGGGATATACCGATAAATGCAGCTGTCGATATGCCAAGCTCGTCCATACAGTAGACGATGTCATCCGCTAAGTCTTTGATGGTAACATTCTCAGGAAGCGGATCTATACGATCGAAGACATAAATCTTATATTCGGACCAAAACTTCTTATAAGCAAGAGAAAGCGTAAGCCCCGAGCCCTTGATACCGCGAAGATTAAGACCGTGTATAAGAACAAGTGGCTTATCGCCCTTGCCGAAAGATATACAATCTATGTGGGCATCGCCCTTTTTTATCACAAATTCCTTAACACTCATAACTTTATACATCCCCTTGCAACTGTTTCTTAACCCATTCCATGATAACATCCACCACATATTCCTGTTCAGAATCATTGAGCGGGATACCCTTAGGAATGTTATGCCACTTCTCCAGACACCCTCTGCAGCAGGTACCTGTCGCGTGCTGAGCAACAAAGACAGGATGTCCTTTTGTCGGAGTCTGCTTGCCATCGTTAGGTGGATCGGCTGGCGCAAGGCGCTTTGCTATGAAGTCATAAGCGTGACTTCTTATAGTCTCAAGCCCCTTAGTTTTGGCATATTCAAGGTCCTTAGTATTCAACTTAAAACGACTTCTAAACTTGGATTTAGACAGACGCGCAAATAAATCCTCATACATATCTCTCACTCCCTATCAGTTCGAATCAGAACATGTTCCGTGATTAT
>ODAI010631089.1_pt1 | contig 23740 bp, 15 predicted proteins | sample 1539321 | NCBI WGS metagenome assembly ODAI01 (sample SAMN02144231, study PRJEB22623) | gut metagenome | biome: sheep rumen | host: Ovis aries | place: New Zealand | reverse complement strand
TTCTCCAGAACTTTTCCCAAAGAGTTATTTCAACGGATATTGTTCCGAAAAATCCCGCAAACTCCCCGTTTGTTTCAAACACCATGATTCCTTCGAACATATTCTGTGCAACGCAGTATACTCTGTCTGCGTAGTCCACGGTTATCTTAAGAGGCACAAATACAAAGCCCTCTTCCAAAACTTCAGCCCTTGGGTTTTCTATCATCCTTACAAGGGATCCTTCAGCGTCAAGAACAACTATGCGGTGATTTTGTGAATCCGCGATATATAGCTGATCTTTATCCGAATATGCAACGCCTGAGGGCTGGTTGAAAGTATCGTTCTTTCCGTCATTTTCAAACGAATCAATGATACCGCAGACATTTTTTGCATCGGATGAAAGGATCACGATCCTGTTGTTACCTGTATCTGCAAGGAAGATCCTGCCGTCAGAAGAAACGCACATATCCTGTGGCGTGACGAAACTTCCGATCTTTTTTCCTTCAAAGGAAAGATCAAGCCCTGAAACGGTATAATCCGGCTGATATGCTGCAGGTGTATATACGATATCTTCCCAGTAATTGTAATTATAGGTCTGAAAGGGAAGTTCAAGGGCATAAGGATATACGGCAAAACTCATTACAAGAACTGCCGCAGCCACAAGTGCCGATATAAGTTTTAATGCATGTTTACGATTCATTAAAGCGAAAGGTTACTCCTTCATTCCGGATGTTGTCATTGTTTCTATGACATTGCTCTGACAGAGCAGGAAAAATACTATGGGTATCGATGCGATTATAAATGTCACGGCTGCAGCAGCTCCGGCTCTTGCAACACCTCCTGCGGTTATCTGCTGAAGTGCATACTGCAGGGGTTTTAACTGTTCATCCCGTAAAAATACGGAACCTGTATTGATCCACATCTGCTGGAACTGGAAGATCGCAAGGGTCAGCCATGCAGGCTTTACATTTGGCATTATGATCTTCCAAAAGATCTGCCATTCGTTTGCCCCGTCAAGCCTGGCAGATTCCCTGAGAGAATCCGGGATCTGCTCCATGAACTGCTTCATAAGATAAAGTCCCATACCAAAGGACCAGGCAGGAAGTATGAGCGCAAGATAAGTATTGTTTATGTGGAGCATGCTTATTATCAGATACTGCGGTATCTGTGTTACGGTCCACGAAAACATCATGGAAAGGACCACCATGTTAAACAGGATATTCCTTCCCGGGAATTTATGTTTTGCAAGAGGGTAAGCTGCAAGAGAGGCGCAAAGGACATGACCCGCAACTCCTCCTCCCGTAATGATCACGGAATTCAAAATATACCTGGAAAAAGGTATCCATGAATCATTCATCAGAGTGAAAAGATCCGAGAAATTGGTAAAGACCGGGTTTCTTACAAATATCTTCGGCGGATACTGATAAAGTTCATCCAGAGGCTTTACCGCATTGTTAACTATCATCACAAGGGGCAGCACCATGAAAATCCCGCATATGCCCATAAGAATGAAAAGCAATGTATTGCCTGCAAAGGATCTGTTTACATGTTTGTTTTTTCTGTGCCGGAAGAGTTTCTTTAACATGTTTTTCATGTCACTCACCAACCCTTCCCAAAAGCTTTTGTACCAGCTTATTTGTCCCTACCATAAGGAGGAACAAAACCGTTGCGATAGCTGAAGCATAACCCATTTCAAAACGTGTTGATCCGTAATCAAGAAGATGGGTGACAACCGTTGCGCCGGCATAGTTAACAGAAGGGTTGCCTGCAAGATTTATGGAAATATCCGCAACCGCAAAGGACTGGGTGATCTGCATGACGGCACCGAACATAAGCTGGGGCTTCATTGCAGGAAGCGTAACATACCAGAGTTCCTGCCACCTGTTCTTAACACCGTCAATAGCCGCTGCCTCATAAAGGTTCTTATCCACTGTCTGAAGTCCTGCAATAAAGCTGAGGAAACCGGTACCAAGTGAAAGCCAGAGCTGTACGATTATAAGAACAGGAAGAACATATTTTTCTGTCTGCATCCAGAGTATAGCTTCATCAATTATCCCAAGCTTAAGAAGCAGTCCGTTCAGATAACCGTACCTGTCTCCCGTCAGTATCAGATTCCATACAAGATATGCATTGCCGCAAATGCTGGGTGCATAAAAGATAAGTGTAAGAAAAGCTCTTAAAGGTCCCTTGAATTCATTAATGATCCATGCAAAAAGAAGGCAGAGCATATAGGATACAGGGCCTGTAATGACCGCAAATATAAGTGTATTTTTAAGTGCGATCATGAATATATCATCTTCCAGAAAAAGCTTTGTATAGTTTCTCCAGCCTACAAAATCAGGCCACTCGAGAAGATTGAAATCAGTAAAACTGAAAATAACAGAAAGGGCAACCGGAAGAACCGTAAAAAAGAAAAACAGGATGAAATAAGGAGCTATCATAAGATAGGATTCCCTGCTTTTCATAATACGGTACTTAAGAGTTGCCTGCTTGGAAACTTTTAGCTGTGCCCCACTTTTTTCCGGGGGCTCTTCTGTTTTGTTTTCAACCCTGGTTTTACCCACTAAGTATTACTCCCTATCTGGCTGCAAGAGGAAGACCAAACTCCTCCCGCTTATAATCTATCTCTGCATTTATATACAGCACCTTGTCCATAAGTTCTTCCCTGGGTGTTACCGCATAATCGCTTCTTCCTGTAAGACTTGAATCCGTTGTCACTGTATAAAATGCGTTGTTAACATTTCTCCATGTATAGTATCCCCCGGGAACCTGCGGTATTCCCTGAACCTGCTTAAACTGCTCAAGAAGCACCCGGTAATCTGCCCTTGGCCATGAAAGATTTGAAAGAGCTTCAAGATTTGCCGTGGCAACTCTTGCTGATGCACCCATAAGGGATTCCATCTCACGACCGTAAAGTGTCTGTGTTTCGGCGGACGTCCACCACTTAAGAAACTCCCAGGATTCAGCGGGGTGATCGGTTGATGACATGATGATGTCCGCAAGGCCTGTGGACCCGGTGGTATGATTTACTTTTCCGTCGGATCCTCTTACACCGGGAACAACAGTAAAATCCCAGAGTCCTTCTATGTCAGGAGCGGACACCTGAAGAATGTTGTATGTGGTATAGTCTGCGATGATGATGGGACACTCGCCGGTACGGAATCTTTCCTCAACACTGGTGGCTTTATCCAGCTTGTAATCAGTGTAATATTCGCAGTATTCCCTGAACACAGCTGCGGAAATATCCGAATCAAGTGCGGATGCATCGCCGTTATCCGTATAATACTTTCCGCCGTTTTGGAAAAGCAGCATGGCAAAAACCTGCTCTGACGGAAGCATGCCAAACTCCATCTGGTTTTTGGCAAGAACTGTCATTGCAACTTTTACATCATCCCATGTTTCGGGAACGTCAAGGCCTATCTCTGCAAGGATATCCTTACGGTAAAACATCATGGGAAATGTCTGGGTTTCCGGAAGGGCATATGCAGAACCATTAAAAGTAAACGGAACGGATGCGCTTTCAGAAAATCTTCTCTTCACACTTTCGTAATCTTCAAACCGTGAAAGATCAAGAACCGCATTTCGAAGTCCGTAATTTACCGGAGTATCATTACCGGTATTTAAAACGGCACCTGCGATCCCTGATGAATTCGCAACCTGTATGGCAACATCCGGACCTTCCCCTGCAAGGGATGCCCTGAGCAAAGTAGACATATCAACCAGCTGGACATTGACATTTATGTTTGTCTCCGGGGTAAAGTTCTCATCAATAAGCGACTTGACTACATTTGCCTGGTCACGCCCTGTTCCCACCCAGAGTGTGAGAGTAACGTTACTTTCCGAATCTTCGGATACATTACCTATGCTGTTATAGTCTATGACAAAGGAATAATACAGACGGCTTAACTCATATCCTGCCTTGTCATGCCAGGTATTTCCCGTTATATCCCGGTGTCCGCCTTCGGTATAGAGCATTATCCTGTCAATCTGGAGAGGCTGGGGAAGAACCCGGGTTATCCAGTTTCCGCATGCCCTTACATTTTTCTTGTAAGATGAGATGACTTTTGTAAAGCGTTCTTCATCCTCAATAAGATCGTCAAGCTGATCCTGCATGGTACGAAGTACGTTAAGCTTATCGGAATTGTTACCTGCTGTCAGTTCAAGCTTTGTGATCGCAATATCAAGTTCATCCCTTGTCTGAATGAGCTGGGCATTAAGTCCGGGAAGGGACTTTGCTATCTGATAGTCCCTGTATGGGTCAGGAGATACTCCGGTGATATATATTACGGAGCGGTAAATGTTGTTAAGCTGCATTACAGTATCCTGCACAAGGCTGATGATCTCTGCCATATCTCCAAGGACTACTTCCATCCGGATTGTATGATGACCCTTTGTCAGATAGAAAGAATACGGATCTCCGTCGCCTGTGGAAAGTACCTCTTCTCTCCAGCTCTGGGAATATTCAAATCCGTAATCGCTCATTTCTTCAAAGGGAATTTCACCGTCAATGCTTATCCTGCGGCATGACTTAGTTCCCCTGACAAAATTCTGTTTGCAGAATGCAGAGATGTTATAAAAACCGTCTTCAGGAATATCAAACTCCCACTCTATCCACTGTCCGGCACTTTGCCAGGAAGTTCCGCCGATGGTGTTGTTTAATAAAAGCTTTGGACTTGAAGGATAGACTGCAGGTGATGACTGGTCCTGACGAGGATAAAGCATCTGGGAAGATGTCTTTGAAGCATTCTCTGCTTCGATCCTTACATACTGACCTGTGCAGGAAGAATAATCCAAAAAGGCAGAATGATAATCGCTGTAGCTTGGAGGAGCGCAGTAAGATGTAAGATCTATCCCTTCTATCAGCATCGGCTCCCTGCCGGCATAAATCGTAAGAGTATGCTCGCCTGCATCAAGATATACTGAAAGAGGAGCTGTTATATATCCGCATGAATCATAAAGATAGGTCTCACACCAGAGGGATTCCTCCATAACCCCCGGTTTTAAATGAAAGCCCTGATTATCACTCTTCCACTTTTTAAGTGCTATGCCGTTTTCGTCAACATAGGTTTCGTTTACGTCAGTAACCCAGATCCTGCTGAAATTGATCAGGGACAGTTCGGCATAGGGAAGCTTTCCGTCTATGAAAAAAGACCTCTGCATCTGGGAATTTCTGCCGCCAACGGGACAGTATTTTATCCTGGGATAATAAAAACCCGGCTCATCAACCGTAAAATCAAGGTCTATATGCGATCCCTCATCGGTATATAATAAGCCGGTATCTATGCTGATGGTCTCATCCGGGAAAACAGGATCATATGAAGAAAGATATTCTTTATAAGAGGGTACGGAAGGATCAACGGAATATGTCCCAAGGATCTTATCAAAGTCATCACCCGAAATATCACTGCCTGCAACTGAAGGTATATTGTCACAACAAATAACAGTTACCGCAAAAAGTGCGATAACTGCCGGGGATATGATCTTTTTAAATACTTTGGAGTACATCATCAAGACCTCTGAAAAAGATTAAGATCCCGGAAAGGGTGGGAATGAAAAAAAGCCGAAAACCCGCCCTCACCGGGCGGGTTTATTGACATTTTTATCAGATGTTATATCTTGTCATTACATAATCATATTTACTTGCGATCTCTGTCCAGGACATCCTTCTGCCCCAGTGGACCTTGCCGTTATAATTGGCTTCAGTTACCGTGATCCCCTTGTCATCAACTGCAAGGACAACCACCGAATGGCCTCCGGCATATGAATTATTGTTATATCTGAGAATATCCCCTACATGGAAGTTTGCAGGATTGAATACATCGAGCTTTCTTGCATTGGGAGTATCACCAAAGACGTAATCATTGAGAAGAAAAGCATAGTAAGCACATTCCGCGCCGTAATAATAATGATTATCAAAGCCTTTATACAGATAATAACCAAGGCTGAAATCCCAGGGCATGCCTTCGGGGAAAACACCCTGAAGTCCCATGATCATCTGATATGCCACAGGTTCCGTAACTCCGTTAGGACCGACGGCAACAGGCTTAAGAGCGCTTGCATCTATGGCATAGGGAAGCCTTCCTTCATTTATTCCGAAACTGATGTAATGCTGGTATAAAAGAGCTTCGTTATTGCCAAATACCGCTTTGACATCCGGGTAAGCCGCTGCATAGAACTCAGCATCGAAGACATTACCGTCTGCCATTTGTTTGGGGGCAGCATTTACATGTACAGTGTCAAAAAGGACCGCAAATGCGGCAGCCATGATTATGATCTGAAGTGACCTGAGGATTTTTTTCATATACTCTCCCTTCTCAAGAGTTTAATCTCAACAAGGGTAATTATACCATATCTTCAGCCATATTTCTCGTGAAAATCACTCTATCCTGATATCAAGAGGGGCATCAATATCCTTTCCCACATACTTACCGTCTTTTTTCCGCTGCTTCACACATTCAGTCAACAGGTATTCTATCTGCCCGTTGACTGAGCGGAAGTCATCCTCCGCCCAGGCAGCAAGTTCGTTATACAGTTTTTCCGACAGGCGCAGAGGAACCTGTTTTTTTTCAGCCATCAGTAAAGGCTCCCTGAATTGACAACGGGCTGTGCGTCATGGTTTCCGCAAAGGACTACCAGAAGGTTTGAAACCATTGCAGCTTTCCTTTCTTCATCAAGTTCGACTGTATTCTTTTCACTGAGTCTTTCAAGAGCAAGCTCAACCATTCCGACTGCTCCGTCAACAATGAGCTTTCTTGCATCAACAACAGCCGATGCCTGCTGTCTCTGAAGCATTGCGGCTGCGATCTCGGGTGCATATGCAAGATAGGTGATCCTTGCATCGACGATCTCAAGTCCCGCGTCAGCCACCTTGCTCTGGATCTCATCACGGATCTTGCCTGCTACAACCTCTGTTGAACCTCTGAGACTTCCGTCATCGGACTCTCCATCACCTGTGGTGTCAATATTATCGGTCACGTCGTAAGGATAAACCTTTACAACGTTTCTGACTGCGGTATCACACTGAAGTGAGAGATACTCCTTGAAATTATCGACTTCAAATACTGCCTTGGCAGTATCTTTTACTCTCCACATTACTGCAACGGCGACCTCAACAGGGTTTCCAAGTACATCATTGACCTTCTGCTTGCTGTTTGAAAGAGTCATTACTTTAAGAGATATCTTCTTGCTTGCAATTTCAGCAGCCTTTACATTAGTGCCGGAAACAACAAGGTTCATGGCATCGTTCTTGCCAACATCGCCGCTCTGTCCCAGTTTTGTAGAAGCTGCGGGATTGAATGCAGTACAGAAAGGATTTACGAAAAAGAATCCGTCACCCTTTAATGTTCCGACATATTTTCCGAAAAGTGTAAGAACAAGTGCCTCATTGGGCTTTAAAACCTTAAGTCCGCAAAGAAGGATCCATCCCAGGCAAAGCCAGAGGATGCAGGCAATATTCAGGATCCATAATCCCATTGCCGCAAAGATGCCCATGGCGGGAACTGCCAAAACATAGCCGATTATCACAAGAAAGAGTACAAGTCCTCCTGTCTTATGACCCTTAATGATCTTTTCCTGTACATTTCCGTTATTATTGTTATTCATATTCTCTCCTCTCTTTCCGATGCCTCAGGCATCTTAGCACGCGCTTTTTTGATATCATTATGATATCATTACCAAATCACATTGTCAACAAATACGGCAAAAAAATGCCGGCAAAAAAAGGACGACCCTTCCGGGCCGTCCCATCTGAAACGATATGTTTATTAATTTTTTCGGATCTTTAAAAGATCAGCACATCTTATCAAGAGCCGAAGGATCATTACTTACCCACAAAGCATTTTCCTTGGTGATCCTTCCGCGGGCAACAAGGGATACAAGATCATCGTTAAGAAGGTGCATACCTGCCTGGCGGCCTGCCTGGATGCTTGAAGGGATCTGAATGGTCTTCTTGTCACGGATAAGATTTCCGATGGCAGGTGTACCGAGCATTATCTCGGTTGCAACAACACGGCCGTCAGCATCTGCAGTAGGAACAAGAGTCTGGGTGATAACACCCTTGATAACGTTTGAGAACTGGGTTCTGATCTGGTCCTGTCCCTCAAGAGGAGTCGCATCGATTATTCTTTCGACAGTCTGTGCAGCACTGGTGGTATGAAGTGTTGAAAGAACCAGGTGACCGGTCTCAGCAGCGGTGATAGCTGCGGAGATGGTCTCATAGTCTCTCATCTCACCTACAAGGATGATATCGGGATCTTCACGAAGTGCGCTTCGAAGTGCGGTTGCAAAGCTTTCAACGTCCTTGCCGACTTCTCTCTGGTGGATCATGGCTTTGTCATGAGGATATACATACTCGATAGGATCCTCGATGGTAAGGACATGTCTTGAAGTGGTCCTGTTGATATAATCTACCATTGAAGCCAGAGTAGTTGATTTACCGGATCCGGTAGGTCCCGTTACAAGGACCAGTCCTCTGGGCTGTTCAGCAAGTTCCTTACAAACAGGAGGAAGGAGAAGCTGCTCAAAGGTGGGAATTGACTGGTTAAGTATACGTATACTGCAGGCAAGATTATTTCTCTGATGATAAACATTAGCCCTGATCCTGGTTCCGTCCCAAAGCATGACACCTACATCAAGGTCGCTGCCTCCTGTAACCTTCTCAACCTGTTCCTGATTAAGGATAGAGAAGATCATGTTTCTCGATATCTCAGCGGAAGGTGCGGGCTCAAGGATCTTAAGCTCTCCGTATCGTCTGATTGCGATATTGGTACCTACCGTGATATGAATATCGGAACAGTTCTCTTCCTTGGCATAAGTTGCAAGTTCTTTAAAATCCTTAAACTCCATTATTCAATTCCTCCCCAGTCACTGTTTGATTACGTGTTCATCTAATGTACGAACAAAGATAATATATCATATTTATCATCAATTTAATACATAAAAGTGCTTTTTTTCATTCAATAAAAAAACCGGAAAAACCATTTAAGGTTTTTCCGGTCTTTAGGATTTACAGCCTGTGGATCAAAGCACTCATCTTTTCATCAGGAAATCTTGGTGAACATGAAGTACTTGTATCCGAGAGGATTTGCGAAGAATCCGTCAACATTCTTGCTGATCATGTAAGGATCGGTGTAGTAGTAAAGAGGAGTGATACATCCGGTATCCATGAGCATATCCTCTGCAACATGCATGAGCTTGTAACGGGTATTCTCATCTGTGCATCTCTTGATGGTGCTGATGAGAACATCATAGGTCTCAGACCAGGTTCCCTGAACCTTTATATCATATCCGTAAGGAGTAAGATCCATGTCATAGACAGCGCCATCCTTATGTGCGCCTCTTCCGAACTGAACATCGTTGTTTCCGGAATCGGTGGTCCACATGTCAAGGAAGCAGATGGGATCGTTGTAGTCTGCAAGCCATCCGTTTCTTGCGATGGAGTAATCACCGTTCTTCCTTGTGTTAAGGAAGGTTGCCCACTCCTGGTTCTCAAGATTCATGGTGATACCAACACCTGCAAGGGCACTCTGGAGATACTCACCGATAGCCTTATGACCTTCTGAGGTATTGTAGATATATGTAAGGGTAGGGAAGTTTGTGAACTTTCCTGTTGCTTCATCATAATCATAATACTTCTTAAGTACGGAAATAGCCTGGTTGAAGTTCTCTGAATAAGCATCAGCGGAAACATCATAGTATCCGGTATAAGAATTGGTTCCTGCGTTCTCATAGAACTGTGAACCGTCAGGCTCGGTCATTCCCATTGCAACGAATGAAGATGCGGGAACCTGTCCTGCCTGGCCGATCTCGTCACAGATATAGTTTCTGTCGAAAAGAAGACCTACTGCTCTTCTTACTTCAGCCTTTGCATACTCATCTTTTGCAAATTCACTGCCCTCGGGCATGATCTGCTCGTTTACGTTCCAGCATACATAATAAGTTCCAAGGTTACCTGCAACAACGTACTCATCGGGATACTCTGCTTTAACAGATGCCATCTCGTTGGTAGGGATGTCATCAATAAGCTGCCAGTCACCGTTCTTGAAGTTGGTGAGCATGTTGTTCTGGTCATCTGAAAGGTAGAAATTGATCTGGGACATGGTGATGTCCTTAGCGTCTACGAAATCAGGATTCTTAACGAGTCTGATAACAGACTGGTGATCCCATGAATCGATCTTGTAAGGTCCGTTACATACATAGGTGGAAGCTTCGGTAGCCCATCCTTCGTTTGAAACAACATCTTCTCTTACAGGGAAGTAGGTAGGGAATGCAAGAAGCTCGTTCCAGTATGAAACAGCATTGTAAAGAGTAACAACGATAGTCTTGTCATCCGGCGCGCTGACATTAAGTTTTGCATCAGGATTGATGGGATTTCCGTCATCATCTACAGCGGAGATCTCCTCATAACCGTCAACAACTTCGAACATGTAACCGTAATCTGCACCAAGTTCTGCAGATGCTGCCCTGTTCCATGCAAAAACGAAGTCTGAAGCCTTTACGGGCTGACCGTCGGACCATTTAAGGCCGTCTCTTAATGTATAAGTATAGGTGACTGTTCCGTCCGCATTCTCAACGCCATCAACAAGCTCTGTAGCTGCATCAGCAACAATCTCAAGTGATCCGTCAGGCTTCTGCTCCCACTTTGCAAGTCCGGAGAAAAGGTGAACAAGATATGTTGCACCGTCTACTGCGGAGTTGAGAGCAGGATCGATGGTATCGGGCTCTGATCCGACGCAGACATTGATTGAGCTGCCATCGTTAGATGCGCTTTTTCCGCAGCCTGCAAGACAGCTGACAGCAAGCGCTGCTGTAAGGATTACAGCAAAGATCTTCTTTCTCATAATATATTTACCTCCTAAAATTATATATCACCAATCCTGTGACAGGCTACCAGATGGCCTCCGCCCACATCCTTAAGAGGCGGCATTTCGCCGGCGCACGCCTCACAGGCATGGGAACATCTTGTTCTGAACGGACAGCCCGATGGTGCATTCAAGGGACTGGGAATATCACCTGAAAGTACTATTCTCTTATTGGCTCTTGCCGCCTTAGGATCCGGCAAAGGAACGGCAGAGATAAGAGATTTCGAATACGGATGAACGGGATGATTATATATCTCATTTGAATCCGCAAGTTCAACAATGTGACCGAGATACATAACCGCTATCCTGTCACTTATATGTCTTACCACCAGAAGGTCATGTGCAATGAAAAGATAGGTAAGACCAAGCTTTTCCTGAAGCTCATCAAACATGTTGATGACCTGTGCCTGTATCGAAACATCAAGTGCGGAAACAGGCTCATCGCATACTATAAAATCAGGCTTTAAGGCAAGTGATCTTGCGATACCGATCCTCTGACGCTGACCTCCGGAAAACTCATGGGCATACCTTGAAGCATGCTCACTGTTAAGTCCGACATAAGCCATGAGTTCAAGGATCCTCTCCCTTCTCTCTGCTGCATTTTCGTACATCTTATAGACATCAAGAGGCTCGCCTATGATATCGGAAACCGTCATACGCGGATTAAGGGACGAATAAGGATCCTGAAAAACCATTGTAGCATGTTTTCTGAATTCTTTAACGGTTTTTTTATCCTCTATCTTTTTTCCGTCATACCAGATCTCACCGGACGTAGGCTCATAAAGCCTTAAGATGGTACGTCCCACAGTGGTCTTTCCGCAGCCGCTCTCTCCCACAAGGCCAAGGGTCTCTCCCTTCATGATGTCAAAGGAAACATCATCCACAGCCTTTAAAGGAACGGTCGTAAGCCATCCCGTACTGATATTAAAATACTCTTTAAGATTTTTTACCTGAATCAGCGGTTTGTTTTCTGCCATTATTCTTCTGCCGCCTTTCCGCCTGTTTTTTCAAAGTCTTTTTTTACATTCATCCAGCAGCCTGCTGCATGGTCTTCGTTTATCTGCATGCGCTCGCATTTTTGGCTCAGACAGATCTTCATCGCATTTTCACACCTGGGGGCAAAAGGACACCCTGCAGGCATATTGAGAAGATCTATGGGTGTTCCGGAAATGGGCTTTAGTCTTTTGAACTCATCATCCAGTGTCGGTATGGATCTCATAAGCCCCTTTGTATATTCATGACAGGGATTGTAGAAGATCTCATCAGCCGTTCCCTGCTCACATATGGAGCCTGCATACATTACAATAACTTCATCACACATCTGTGCCACAACTCCAAGATCGTGTGTGATCATAATGATGGCCATTCCCAGCTCTTCCTGGAGTTTTTTCATCAGCTCAAGGATCTGTGCCTGAATGGTAACATCAAGTGCGGTGGTGGGCTCATCCGCAATAAGTATATCAGGTTCGCAGGAAAGGGCCATGGCTATCATGACACGCTGCCTCATTCCTCCGGAAAATTCGTAAGGATACTGCTTCATACGTTTCTCGGGCTCATTTACATTAACGAGTCTGAGCATTTCAATGGCACGTTCCCGGGCTTCCTTTTTATTTCTTCCGGTATGCATCATGATGCCTTCCATCAGCTGATGTCCGATGGTATATGTGGGATTTAAGGAAGTCATGGGATCCTGAAATATGATGGATATCTTATTTCCGCGGATGGTCTTCATGACGGATTCGCCTGAGCCCACAAGTTCGGTTCCCTTATACTTTATGGATCCGGAAACGATCTTTCCTGTTCCCGCAAGGATCTGCATAACGGAATATGCGGTAACGGATTTTCCGGAACCGGACTCTCCGACTATTCCGAGAACCTTGCCTTCATCAAGATCAAAAGAGATCCCGTTGACAGCCTTTACTTCTCCTGCATCGGTAAAAAATGAAGTATGGAGATCTCTGACTTCTAACATGCTCATAAAAAATACCTCTGAAAAAATCGCCGTGGCGATATTGATTCATATCTGACCTGAAAAAGCGCATCCTGATGGTCACAGGCTGCAGGTACTATACTGTCCCAAAACCGTCATGCTGCAAGTTTGGGATCGAATGCATCTCTTAGTCCGTCGCCGAAAAGATTGAGTGACAAAACTATAAGGGAGATGACGATAGCGGGGATCACCAGTCTGTAAGGATATGATGAAAGACCGTTAAGCGCATCCGATGCAAGGGATCCAAGGGACGGCATGGGAGCATTGACTCCAAGTCCCAGGAATGAAAGGTAGCTTTCAGTAAAGATCGCACTTGGGATCTGAAGAGCAACGGAAATGAATACCACGCTCATACAGTTGGGAAGAAGATGCTTTTTGATGATCCATCTTCCGCCGGCTCCGGCTGTACGTGCGGCAAGGACATATTCCTGCTCGCGCAGTGACAGTATCTGTCCTCTTATGAGTCTTGCCATGGAAACCCAGTAAAGCACTCCGAATACAAGGAAAAGGCTTATGATATTGGGACCTATGGATTCAAATATCGTCCCTTCGATGGCAGTACCCATTGTCATGTTGAGAACGGATGCAAGGAGTATGACCATGAGCATATCCGGAAGCGAATAGATGATATCAACTATCCTCATGATGATAAGATCGACCCTGCCTCCCATATATCCCGATACGGAACCGACAGTCATACCTATGATGAGAACGATGATACTTGCAAAAAAACCTACCGCAAGGGATATCCTGGTTCCATATACAACTCTTATAAAGTAATCCCTTCCCTGGGAATCGGTACCGAAGATGTGAGGTACAACGTGCTCCCCCGCATCAATGAGGGCCTGTTCTGTCTTACTGTAGTTAAAGGGCTTCAGGTTATTAAAGGATGAATCCACAGGCTGTCCCGGAACATTACCAAGCATATTTTCATAGCTGTAAGGCCAGAACATGGGAACAAATATGGCACAAAGAGTGATGAATACGATCACTATGAAGCTGACAAAAGCCACTTTGTTCCTGATAAGACGCTTTACACCATCTTTGAAAAAAGTGGTGGAAGGTCTCATCTGGACCATGTATTCCTTTTCTTTGTCGGTTGCGGGGATGAAATCCTCAACATTGATATGCATAGTTAATTTCTTGTCCATATACGGCCTCTATTCTAATGTGATCCTGGGATCAACGATTTTATAAAGTATATCGCTTATAAGATTCATGATAACGATAAGAGATGCAAGGATGATGGTGGTACCCATGATCATGGGATAATCTCTTCCCGTAATACTGGTAACAAATGCACGTCCGATACCGGGTACTGCAAAGATCTGCTCCACGACAAGGGATCCGGTCACGATATATGCAAGCATCGGTCCAAAATATGTAATAACGGGAAGAAGGGAATTCTTAAGTGCATGTCCGAAGATGATCCTTACACGGGGAACACCCTTGGCCTTGGCGGTTCTGATGTAATCCTGCCCCAAAACATCAAGCATGGAAGACCTTGTAAGCCTTGTGATGTATGCCATGGGTGAAAGCGAAAGCGTGATCACGGGGAGAATCAGTCCTCCCCTTGAAGCTCCGTTTGCAGGGAGCCATCCCAGCTTAATGGAAAAAAGGATCAGAAGGAAAGATCCCATTATGAAAGAAGGCATGGATACAAAGGCCGTGGTAATGACCATTATTATCCTGTCAACGATACTGTTTCTGCGTAGTGCGGCAAAGGATCCAAGCACAACACCTATGGCAAGTGCTATTAAGGCAGCGATGACTCCAAGCTTTGCGGAAGTCTTCATGCCGTCTGCGATGACAGCAACAACAGTCCTGCCCCTTTGCTTCAAAGAAGGTCCGAAATCAAACTTCGTCACTATATCCTTCAGGTAAGTCGTGTACTGTACAAAAAGCGGTTTATCCAGACCGTATTTTGCCTCCAGCGCTTTCTGTGCGGCTTCGGAGATGGCTTTTTCTCCCATGAAGGGTCCGCCGGGTACCGAATGCATTACAAAAAACGTAACGGTTATAACCACCCATACCGTTACCACGGCAAGCAGTAACCGCTTGATTATGTATGATGCCAACTTAGAATTCATAACTGTTTTTGATTCTCCTGATGTTTCAAATATTTTTGCTCAAGATATGTGACAAAATCATCGGCCGTAAGCTCACGCCCGGTGACATCCTTTATCCAGTCGAAGGGAAGCAGTCTGTCGGCCTTCAGGAATACATTCTCGGCCATCCATGAATTTATGGCCCCGATATTTCCCTTTTTAACCGCTTCAAAGGGATCAAAATCCTCTTTCATGCGGCTTAAGATCATGGCTCCGTAGAAATTACCCAGAGCATATGTGGGGAAGTACCCGAAGGAATCAGTCCAGTGGATATCCTGAAGTATACCTTCAAGATCGTCCCCCGGCGTAACTCCCAGAACATTACTGTAATACTCCGCCCATTTTTCCGAAGCATTTTCCGGAAGGATCGAACCGTCAATTAATCCTTTTTCCATCTCATACCGGATGTAGATATGGAAAATATATGTCAGTTCGTCCGCATCCATCCTTATGAGGGAGGGTCTCGTAAGATTCACCCCTCTGTAGAGTTCATCTACGCTCACGCCTTCCATAACATCCGGGAAGATCTCACAGAGCTTGGGATATATCAGTTCTATGAACTCACGGGAACGCCCGATAATATTTTCATAAAACCTGGATACCGTTTCGTGCTGGCCCATGGTCTTATTATCCGCTATGTGATAAATGTGATTGGCCTCTGGCTGCATCTGTTCAAAAAGAGCATGGCCGCACTCATGTATAACGGTATAAATATTCGAAAAAATATTGAACCTGTCGTAACTGGTGGTGATCCTGGTATCGGCGCGACCCAGACGTTCCGTAAAAGGATGGACCGATATCGAACACATACCCCTGTTTTTGTCAAAACCAAGAATATCAAGCAGATAATCCGTCATCTGGGACTGCTGATAATCCGAAGCTTCCCTTGATAAAAAATCAAAGCTTTCTTTTTTAGTAAAATCAGGAACGGACTCTAAGATCTTCCTTATCCTTGGAATGCTTTCATCAAAAAGGGAGTCCATTTTCCGGACGGTAAGTCCCGGCTCGTATTCATCAAGCATGCGGTCATAAAGACCTTCGGGGAATCTCCCTTCGGAAGCAAACTTTGATACCCTGACTTTCTCGGCTTCTATCCTGTTTGAAAGCGCATCCCTGAAAAACAGATAATTATTTTTGCTTCTTGCTTCAAGCCATGACCTGTGAGCCTGTATATTGACTTCGTCAAAGCGCTTATGGGCTCCTGTGGAAAAATCCTTTTCTCTTAAGTACCTGTCGTAAAGTCTTTCCAGAAGAGCTTTATTGTATGAATTAAATTCGTCTCTCCGGGGATAAAGCTTCAAAAGCAGTTTTACATACTTTGCTTTCTTTCTTATCCTGTAAGATTCGCGCGACAAAACGGCGAGAAGTGAATTCTCCTCGCTCCGCCCCTCTATAGGACAGACTGTCTCAAGATCGTAATTGACTATCCTGTAAGCCTGTCTGAAACTCTCTTCCTCAGAAAGCATACCGTGAAGAGCCTTAAGCTCTTCATCGGATTCATCCAGAAATGAAACATCCGCAAGAGAACCCGATCCGTCTTTAAGAAACTCTTTTAGTACTCCGAAGTTTTTCTTATACGTCTCTTTTCGGATTTTGTCAAGTATGTATATGATCTCGTTGCGGAGATCTCCGTCACTTAATAGAGCCGCAATATCAGGATTATAACGTGTTCCGCCCCCTTCTATGATCTCATTTATTATCATATCGGGAGTTTTAGAACCGGTATAGCTTCTTCCAACGGTATCGGTAGCCGCATCAAGACAGTCGGCAACGGTCACGATATCTGTGAAAATCCTGTATTCGGAGGCAGTGTTGTCATACTCCTCCGGATAGCCGCGGGAATTATTATACCATTTATGATGCCCTTTTGCGACATCCGAGTATTTTTTTGTGGATTCATAGGACGAAAGCAGCAAAGCACCGGTCCTTGAATGGTGTTTCAAAAGATTGAACTCATGATCTAAAAGATTTCTTCCATACAGGAATATGGTATCTATCATGGGGATCTTTCCGAAATCATGACAGACCGCACTGTGATAGCAATAATCCAGTATCCTTTTTGTTCTTACATCATTTTTGCTCTTTCCGGTTATCTGCGTAAGAGAGCCGAAAAGCTCAGGTCTTTTTTTCAGGAGATGTGCGCAGATGCACACCGAGAGTTCGCCCACCATCAGGGAGTGGATATAGGTGGGCGGGTGAATGGCAGCCATGGTAAAAAGACCCATCTGCTCAAATGAAAACCTGTCTTCTACCTCGATGAAGTGATAAATGAATTCCGACAGGTATTCAAGGAGAAGTGAAAACGACTCTCCGTTTTTACCGTTTGTCACATATCCGATAACGGATTTGTAAATATCCACTATCTCGTTTTTTACGGATTCAGAAAGGAACGTTTCTTTTTCAAAGCTGATGAGCAGTTCCAGAGGAACCACAAGATTGGGGAAAACCGAATTGAAATCATATGAAAGAGAATCTCTTCCCGCATATATTTTCCTCAGAGAGTCCCTGTATTCTTCAATATCCGATTCCCCCGCAAAGTACACGTTACGGCAAAGAAGCAGACTGACACAGGGTCCCGGAAGTATCTCATGATTCTTTTTAACATCGGAGCCAACGATCTCATTCAGTTTTCTCATTCGGGAAGCGATGGTTTTGCACTGGCTTTCCGTAAATCCTCTGGCATTTCCGCACTCCGTAGACTGTCCCAGATATTCAAGGCTTCTGATCCTGTGATAATTCCAGTCATAATCGCCGGAGTTTTCGGTATAGAAAGGATCGTCCGCCATATCAAACGCGTGCATCAGACCTTCTATAAACAGATCGTTTATACCCTCTTCATCAAATGCAGTCTCATACAGATAATATGCATAACGCATATTAATGAGAACCAGCTGTCTGCTCTCTTCGTCAAGGGTCAGGAATTTGTCCTTTTCCGCAAATGACCACATCTCCTTTGCGGCTCTTAATCCTTCACTTCTGTATTCTTCAACAATGATCCCGGCGGTATGCATTCTTTTTGCCTGGTGAGCCATCTCATAGCAGGATGAAATGTGCAGGTCAAGGCACTTAACAAGCATATCGGGATCGTTTTTCTTATGAACATCCTCAAGGACTCTTCTGGAAACATAATATGTAAGTCCCTGGTCGATATCACCCAGGTCCTGTCCGTTCATCAGTTCAAAACAGAAATTATACAAAGACTCGACATCATTTCCCGTCAGGTCATGATCCGATGAAGTAAGGGGATAAAGCTCCCTTGATAAAAATTCCTTATTCTGAACGGCAATCTGTCCTATCTCACTGAACTGCCTTAAGAATACTTTTTCATACTCGGAAGCGATACTTACGGAACCCGGCTGGGGAGCGGAAAGTTCACGTATCCTTCTGGTACGGATAACATATCCTTCCAGCATATTATCAAGGGACAGTTTTGCTCCCTTTTGAACGTCGTTTAATTTGTACCACAGGTCAAGATACCTGTCGTCCTTACCTCTGCTTAAGATTGAGGACATATCTTCGTACAGCCTGATCTTTCCTGCCATGAAGGAACTGACATATGCATATTCTGCAGGGTGATCCGTTTCATTTGGTTTCTTTAGTCTGTTTTCGATGATATCCCTTACCGCATGGCCTTCTTCATAAAGGCTGACGATATCCGAGGAAATATCAAGTATGGAATACAGAATACCAAAAGATTCCGTAGTAAGAAATTTATCATCAAACAAATGATGTTTTTTTAGCAGATAAACGCTCATATCGTTTTCCTGCCCAAGAAGTCTTTTTTCGGCAGAAAGCAGCCTTCTGCCGCAGGTTAATACCGTATCTATTACGGATATCTCACCTGCATCCATGCAGCATGCAAGATGATATATGGTCTGAAGAGTATCGTCCCTTCTTCCGGAAACATCGTTTGAAGGACCGCAGTCTAAGATTCCCTCCAGCTTGTGAGGCTTTATCCTGATGATATGAAGTGCTATGCATCTTGCTATATGTGCAGTCTGCACCGAATGGATATATGACTCGGGATGAAGTGCGGCAAGACAGTTTAAAACCATCTCCTCAAAACTGAACTTTCCGGGTATCTCGATGAATCTTTCCAAAAAAGAATTGAGATATTCCATCATAAAAGAAAAAGAACCGCTGCCTCTCGAAGAAAGAACATATCCCGATATCTGCTCGTACATGCGAAGAAGAGTGTCGGTATCTTCCCTGCCAAGCCTCTTCTCATCGAGTAAGGAAAGATATTCCGTGGGAATGAAAAGATTTGCCAGAACGGAATACATATCGTATTCGTCATTGGCATATTTATCATAAAGATCTATTAAAAATGCCTTGTAGTCCGCAATCTTCATCTTACCCGAATAGTAAGAATTTCTGGCATAGATAAGATCAAGATGTACCTTTGGAAGATATTTTTCACCTTCATCGGGATCTTCTTCCCATCTTTTTTTCAGATCATCCATATAGGGCATGATCTTCTTACACTGGGCGGGAGTCATCTGCCACTGATTTCCGTTTTCGGTCAGCTGACCCATATGTTCGCAGCATCTGAAAATATGCTTTTTCCTGTCAAAACCTTCTACATCCTTAACATAGAAATCGTCATAGGATAGGTTTATCGCTCTCACAAGACCGTCTATGCGCTCTTCGTTTTCCTTTTCATCGATTGCATAAAAGGTATCGTAAAGAGCATTATAAAATCTGCACTGGGCAAAGAATATCCTCTTACTTTCAGACTCCTTAAGCCTTGAATATTTTTCCTTATCAAGGTATGAAAGGATAACGTCTGCAGCTTCCAATCCGGCATTTTTGAAAAACTCGGTAAACTCACGGGTGGTCTTTACCCTGTTTACACGGTTTAAGTTGTTATAGCAGGAATTAATGAAAGTTCCGGCATGACGGACTATCTCATCATCATTTCCTTTGTTCAGCGCATCCTCATAAAGCCTTCTTGAAACAAGAAAATGAATGCTTAAATCAAGATCCTCCTCGGGCCATGACACAAGAAGGGAATCACAAAAATCATCAAGAAGCTTTACCGTCTCATCATCAAGAAGCTCATCGCTTTTAAGGAGGGGCTTTATAACATCATCGAAATATTCGGTATTAGACTTACGTATAGTTCCGATCTTTTCTTTGTTTTCCTCAAGGAGCAGCCTGTAGCTTTCGGCGTTACCGACGACGTCAACTCTCTGTTGCGAGCAAAGTCTTGACTCAAGAAGGCCCTCTGAAAAACTCTTTAATTTTTCGGCACTTAATCTGTTCATCTGTTTATGGTACCGCCGCCTAATACATTACCTTCTTCATCATAAAAAACAGCTGCCTGTCCGGGGGTTACGGCACGCACCGGCTCGGAAAAAATGACTTCAGCCGTATCTTCACCTGTCAGTTTAACCACTGCACCCGCGGGAGTATGGTGATAACGCACCTTGCACATGCAGAGTATCTTCGCACCGACTGCCGGCTTTTCAATGCCCATGAAATTAAGTCCTGAGCATTCAAAGGAATCTGTAAAAAGAGAATCGTTATCCGATAAAACGACCTCGTTTTCCTTTACTCTTATCTCTTTAACAAACGACCTTTCGCCAAGAGCGATCCCAAGGCCCTTGCGTTGTCCCACAGTGTAATTGATGATGCCTTTGTGGGGGCCTAAGATCTTACCCTCTTCATTCACGAAATTACCGGGACCGGGAATCTCACCATCGTAATTATCTTCAATATATCCGGCATAATCACCGTCAGGAACAAAGCATATCTCCTGGGAATCCGGCTTGTCCGCAACAGGAAGATGTGCAAATTCCGCAATCCTTCTGACCTCATCCTTGGACAGCTCCCCAAGGGGCATAAGGGTCCTTGAAAGCATTTCCTGGGAAAGCCTGTAAAGCATATATGTCTGGTCTTTTGCGGCAAACTTTGCGCAGCTCACCGTCAGCCTTCCGTTATCCAGCTTTTTGATATTGGCATAATGTCCGGTTGCGATCATGGCTGCACCCATATCATCCGCAGCCTTAAGCATCCCCATCCATTTGACATAGTAGTTACATTCCGTGCAGGGATTGGGAGTTTTTCCGTCTATATAGGCTCTGATAAAAGGCTCGGTTACATATTTTTTGAATATATCCAGGCAGTTAACCACATAGTAGGGTATGTCAAGAACAAAGCAGACCTTCTCCGCATCACTTATCTCGCAGCATCTGCTCTCTTTCCCGCCATCGGAGATCCACGTTTTAAGCGTTATCCCCACTACATCATGGCCGGATCTTTTTAACAAATAAGCACAAACGGCACTGTCAACTCCTCCGCTCATGCCAACTATGACTTTAGACATAATTTCTCCGTAGATCACATAGAATATCCAAATATATTATATCATATCCCTTAAGTATATCCGAGGAAATACAGCGAAGTAATTACAAATTAAGGCTCATTATGATAAACTGTTTTCTATGAGAATCCTGTTTATATCAATAGCCATATTTTCGGTTCTTCTTTTGATGTACCTTTTGTATATCTTAAACAAAAAGAAAAACCGCCTAAATGACGTCCTAAGGAGGATACTCCTCTATGCAATGCTTGGAGTATCCGCCAATATCATCATTGCATCCGGAGATAACAGGCTTCTTAACAATATCTGTTTTGCCATCTATTTTGCGTCCATCAACTTCATCACATACCATCTCCTGATCTACTGCCTCATATATACCAACAGACAGAGATTTGAGATGTTTGTCACAAAGATCTACAAATATGTCATCCTGGTAGATGCAGTCAGTCTTTTTGTAAGCGTATGGTCTAAAACAATGTTCACCATGTACACCATGGTGATAGACGACGGAACATTAGCATTCCAGACAAGGCCCACACCGCTTTTTAACATCCACCTTCTGCTGTGCTATCTTCCCATAGTTTTTGGAATGGGATCTCTTTTTGTTTCAACCCTGCAGTCCCACAGTTTTTACAAGATCAAGTATTTTTCCGTCTTCTCAGCAATAGTTTCCATAGTCATATTGAACATCGTATATATGATGTTTAATCTTCCCTTTGACTGGTCGGTTCTTTTCTACGGTGCGGCGGCATTTTTCCTTTTTTACATATCAAATTTCTATGTTCCGAAAAAACTCATGAACAAAACTTTAAACCTTGCCGTTGATTCCATGAAAGAAGGTCTGCTGCTTTTTGATGCCGAGCGCAACTGCATATATATTAATAAAACCGCAAGAAGAACATTCAATATCGATAAAGATGCTCTCACGCCTTCGGATTATCCGCTTTCTGTATGGCTTAAGGGCAAGGATAAAAAATCTGCCGAAGAATTCGTTGAAACCTTCGACATGGAAATGGACGGGGCAATCCATTCCATCCGGGTGGATTTCAAACACTGCCATTCGAAAAAATATCACATACTGGGTTCGTTTTTCCTGTTTGAGGATATAACCGAAGATGTAAATCTTATGAAGAGCCTGGAGGAAGCAAGAGCCGAGGCATATAAGGCAAATGCGGCAAAGAGCATGTTCCTTGCCAATATGAGTCACGAGATAAGAACTCCCATTAACTCGATCCTTGGAATGAATGAGATGATCCTAAGGGAGGCAACGGATAAAAACATCCTTGAATATGCCGGTGATATAGACAATTCGGGAAATGCTCTTCTTTCGCTTATAAACAACATCCTTGATTTTTCCAAGATAGAATCGGGAAAAATGGAGATAAAACCCGAAGAATATTGTGTCTATCAGCTGGTAAGGGAATGCTACCATCTTGTTGCTCCCAGAGCACTTATAAAAGACCTTCCCATCAGGATCGAGTGCGATGAAAACGTCCCGAAAACCCTCATCGGAGATATGTCCCGTATCAGACAGGTTCTTGTGAACCTCCTTACAAACAGTGTCAAATATACAAAATACGGTCATGTGGGGCTTAAGCTTTTATGGGAAGAAACATCGCAGGATACGGGTAAACTTACATTTACCGTATCCGACACCGGACAGGGTATTTCAGAAGATGATATAAACAGACTCTTCAGGGTTTTCCAGAGAGTTGACGAAGATCATAACAGAAATATCGAAGGAACGGGACTTGGGCTTGCAATATGCAGGGAGCTCATGACCATGATGAATGGAACCATCGAAGCAGAATCATCAAAGGGTATCGGCTCTAAATTCACCGTCAGCCTGCCTCAAAAGATCGCTGACCATGCTCCCTCCGGTACATTCAGCCTCTCCGAAAAAGAAGAGAAAAAGAGGGATAAATACCGGGAGTCATTCCATGCTCCGGATGCAAAGATCCTTGTTGTGGATGACATAGAGCTGAACCTTAAGCTGATAGGAGCACTCCTCAAAAAGACCCGGGTACAGATAACAACCGCAGAAGGCGGAAACAAGGCAATAGAGTTTTGTGAAAAAGAAAAGTTCGACCTGATCCTTATGGACCATATGATGCCCACTCCCGACGGCGTTGAAACCATGGAAAAGATCAAAAGCATGGGGGGACATAACTCAAAGATCCCCTTCATAGTCCTGACAGCAAATGCAATAGAAGGAGCGGATAAAACATATCTTGCTCTGGGCTTCGACGGATATCTTTCAAAGCCGGTACTTGGTGCGGATCTTGAAGCTGCATTAAAAAAATTCCTGCCTGAAGATAAGATAAAAGATTAAGAAAACAAAAAGGCTAAATAAAAAAATCAAAACCGCAGCCCGGTTCATTAATGATCCGAAGCTGCGGTTTTAAAACTGTTTTTATTTAAGATTGAAATTCTGAAGATCCTTCTCTATATCTGCGGAATAACCGGCAAGTGATTCGGA